>Ga0169931_10015068_pt1 | contig 10386 bp, 5 predicted proteins | sample Kivu_15m_20L_FD_129675 | JGI IMG/M metagenome (GOLD analysis project Ga0169931, IMG submission 129675) | Freshwater microbial communities from Lake Kivu, Western Province, Rwanda to study Microbial Dark Matter (Phase II) - Kivu_15m_20L... | ecosystem: Environmental > Aquatic > Freshwater > Lake ... | reverse complement strand
CAGACATGCGTCCCGGACCGGCTGCGCGAGCCCGGGGCCAGACAAGTCTATGCCCCGGGTACGGGCCCGGGCTTGAGAAAAAAAAGAACCGGGGAGAATTTTCTCCCCGGTCCAGGGTGCCGCGCTTGATTCAACCGGAACGTTTTGCCCAAAGGGGCCGGTCAGCGGCCAAGGGGCAAATCACGCAGGCCGGATCCCGCAATTCGTCGCGGACCAGCTTCACCTCGCCCAAGTGGGTGTATATGCCGGCCTGGAACGCCGGCTCCCAGTTCGGCTCCTCTTCCTTGGCACGCTGGCAGTCAATGCAGAGCGTGGCGAAGGGCACAGCGTTCAGCCGGCTGACCGGAATGCGCTTGGCGCATCCCTCGCACATGCCGTAGGTGCCCGCCTTCAGGCGCTCGATGGCATGGTCCACTTGGGCCAGCTCTTCGCTCTCGCGCTCGGCCAGCGAGGAGGAAATCTCGTCACCATCGGTGTCGAGGGCGGCGTCCGCCATGTCACCGGACGCCCCATGGCCACCCAGATCCCGCAGGTCCGCCTTCAGCCGTTGCTGGATTTCCTCGCGCCTTTTCAGCAGGTTGTTGTACAGCCTCAACAGGGCATCGCGTCGCACCATGGTGCACCTCGTGTGGTCGGGACGAAATCACTCCCCCTCATTACGCTTCCAACATTGGGGGCCGATCGCCCACGGTTCTTCAACTCTATGCGTCCAACCGGGCCGGGAGGTTCATTCCGAATCATGTATAGCCAAAAATTCCCGGGGGAAGGAAAGGAATGCCATTTTCCGGGCCCATGATTGCAAGAAAACCCGCAAGTCCATCCGGACTTGCGGGTTGCGACAAATGCCTTCCTGTCGGTGGCTCAGGCCACCCAGATGCCGTTGGCGGAAAATTCGGCACCGGTGTTGAAGATAAGATCGGCGGTGTAATTCTCTTTCTCGATCCCCTTGAATAGGGCCACCGTGCCGGGTGCTCCCGGGCCCGATGCCGCGAGGATGTCGCCGGCCAGCCCGGACCCTACTGGCTGGCTGGAACCCACATCCACTCCCCCGCGGAACGAGGGGTCGAAAGCATAGAAGCTGCGTGGGTTGGTGCCGTCGGCATTGAACATCACCACATTGGGGGCGCCGCCCGTCCCCGCGCCGGTCACGATATCGGCGATCCCGTCTCCCGTCACATCGGAGGCCGAGACAAAGATGCCGGAAATGAACCCCGGTGCGTAGGCGAAAAAGCCGCGAATGTACTTGTAGTCGTTGGCGCCGTCAAACAGGCTGACGGTGGGAGTGGCCCCGTAGCCCGACCCGGTGATCACATCCAGCTGCTCATCGCCGCTGACATCGGCCAGGGCCACACGCACCCCGCCCAGGAAACCCGGATCGTAGGCATAGAAATTCTTCGTGTACTTTTTGGTCTTGCCGTCGTACACGGCCACGCTGGGGGCGCCGCCCTGGCCCGCCCCCACCACCACATCCAGCACCGAGTCGTTGTTGATGTCACCCACCGCGCTGAACACCGCCCCGTTGAATCCCGGGAATGGCACCAGCGTGTCCACCACGGTCCCGGTGAACAGGTCCACCAGCGCGATGGTCGACCCACCGCCCGGACCGGCACCGGCCGCCACCACCGTGTGACCCGTGGACGGGTCGATCGCGTAGGACAGGTTCAACCCGCCGAAGAAACCGGGAAAGACTTCGACGGCCTTCACCTGGCTCCCCTTGGCGTCAAAGATACCAATCTTCGATTGGACCCCCGGGCCAGAGCCCACATAGCTGTAGGGGTTCACATTCAGGGTGGTGGTGGGCCCCATGTACACATTCAGCGGATATTTGTCGGAGGTGTTGTTGTCCGCGACATTCGTGTTGGTCAGGGTCGCGACCGCCTGGGGATAGACCACGTACAGGCCCCCCCCCTTGTCCGCCAGATCGTCGTTGGAAATCAGCGACGAGTTCGTCAGGTACACCTGCAACGGTTTCGCCAGCGTCACGTTTCCGCCATTCACCACCACCAGCCCCGCACCCTTGCTGGTGCCGCCCGACACGGTCGAGCTGTTGGTATTGTTCCGGATGGAGCTGTCCGTGATGGTCAGGACCGGCGTGGGGTAGCTGCCCTGGGGCTGCAGGTAGCTGGAGAAAAGGACCCCCGCGGCCGAGGCGGATGATGTGCCGCCCAGAGTGGTGATCGATTTGTTGTTGGTGATGGTGCAACTGTTCATCACCAGGGACCCGGCACCGTTGTTGATGGCGCCCGCCGTGACAACTGAACCCTGGCTTGTGTTCTTGTCCATCGTCACGTTCTGCAGGACCATACCGCCGTGGTAACCGCCTGCGGCATTCTGGATCACCTGCAGGATGCCCTGGCTGAAGCCCGTCTTGGCCGGATCGCGCTGGCTGGCCACCAGGCCGCCCAGGCCACCCTTGGCTGTGTTGGTGGAAATCACGGTGTTCGTGATCCGGATGTCGCCATCGCCCTGGCTGGGCTGCCAGGAATTGGCCAGCACACCACCGGCCAGCACGCCTCCCTGCACGTTGCCCCCGGTGCCGGCTGCCCCGGTGGCGGTGGTGCCGTTCCCCGCGTTGCCACCATTGCCGCCCGTGCCCTCGTTCCCCACCATGCTGCCGCCGGTGATGGCCACCGACCCGTTGCTATAGATGGCTCCACCCAGCACGGATCCCCCGGGACCGCCGGTGCCTCCCTGGGTACCTTGGTCACCGCCATTGCCACCGGTGCCACCCAGGGCGTAGTTGCCGTTGAATACCGAGTCCACAGTGGTCAAATTCGCCTCGTAGGGCGCCAGGATGATGGCACCCCCCTGGGCCTCGCCACCCGCTCCACCGGTGCCCCCCTGCAGGGGGCTGTCTCCCCCCTTGCCCCCGGTGCCTCCCAGGGCACCGTTGGTCTGGATGGCCATCTGCCCCAGGCTTAGCGTCGACAGGACAGAGTCCCCGCCAAACAGTCCGCCGCCGCGTGCGGCACCCCCGATGCCCCCGGTTCCCCCGGAGGTTCCACCCTGGCCACCCTGGCCACCGCTGCCACCGTTCGCCGCGTTCCCCTTGATGGAGGAATTGCCCGAGTTGAACAACATGCGCGCCTGGCCAAGGTAGATGCCGCCGCCCTGCGCGTCACCGCCGGCGCTGCCGGAAAGGCCGGTGCCCTTGCTGTTGGCGGCCAAACCGCCAGACCCCGCCAGCGCCTTGTTGTTGGAAATGGTGATGGTGTTGCTGGTGCTCGTCCCGGTGGCGTTGGCAGCCTGCAGGTCGCCCGACCCCAAAAACAGGCCGCCGCCCCGGCTGGCGCCGCCCTGGCCGCCGGCACCCACGGTGTCGTTGGCTCCGCCGATGCCGTTGCTGCCGTTCCCGCCGCCCGCCTTGTTGTTCTCGATGAACAGATTGCCGGCGACCGTGATGTTGCCTTGGTCCACAAACAGGCCGCCGCCCAGGGCCGACCCGCCCGCGGCGCCGTTGATGGTTCCGGTCACGACAGGTTCGCCGCCGTCACCGGCGCGCACGGAGTTGCCGGTGATGTAGCTGTCGCCCTCCACCAGGATCTGGCCCTCGCCCAACGAGATGCCACCCCCGGCTGCCTGGCCGCCGAAATTGCCGTTCGCCCCTTTGTCTACTGTGACAATGTTGTTTTCCACGCGGGCGTTGGACAGGCGCACACCCAGCCAGCCCTCCTTGCTGTTTCCCACATCCAGATGGATGCCTCCACCCTGGCCGCTCAGGCCCGACGCGGCGCGTGCCTGGTTGCCCGACACCTGGCTACCCTGCAGGATCACCGTGGTGCCATACTCGGTCTTGGGCCCCCGCCCCAGGATGCCGCCCCCCAAGGCGTTGGTGGTGCCCGGCTGGGCACCCTGCGTGCCGTCATCCACCGCCTGGCCGCCGGTGATGTGGACATTGTTGAATTGGACCTTCACATCGGGCGCCAACTGGAAGACACGGTCCACCTGAGTCTGCTGGATGGTCACCGGGTTGGTGGGGTTGAGCTGCTGGATGATGTAGGTGTGACCGGCCGAGGTCAGGTCGAGATCGCCATACAGGTTCTGGTTGTCCTGCCCGCCGGCACCGTTTGCGATGGTCAACCGGCAGGAATTGACATTGATGTTGATGGTGGAGGAGGCGTCGGTGTCGTTGTTGGCCAGGTAGATCGCCTGACGCAGGCTCAGGTTGCTGGTGCCCGTGGGCACGGTGTTGTCATCCTCAGACCGGGAGACCACGAAGGTGGCAGGCACCAGGCGTGTTTCCAGGGCTTCAAGAACCAGGCGGGCACGACGATGCTTTTTGGAAGTGGCCATGGCGAATCCCTCGCGGCAAACGATTTCCCTATCTGATAACCAACTGCTATCCAATGAGAACCATCTGATTTGTCAAGGGTTGGGAAATTTAGGGAATTTGGTGATAGATGGACAACAGGGAGCTATCGGTTGAGTTTGCCGAAAAAGGATAAGGGGTTATCTGCCTAGATTAAGCCAGCGCTTCCTTCAACACATGCCCATGCACATCGGTGAGCCGTCGCTCCACGCCGTTGTGGTACCAAGTCAACCGCTCGTGATCGAGGCCCAGCAAGTGCAGCAGCGTGGCGTGCAGGTCAGGCACGCTGGCCACCTTCTCCACCGCTTGATGACCGAAGTCATCGGTGGCGCCGTAGCTGCTCCCCGCGCGGATGCCGGCACCGGCCAGCAGCACCGTGAAGCCCTTCGGGTTGTGGTCACGTCCGCTGGCTCCGGCCTGGAAAGTGGGCATGCGGCCGAATTCGGTGACCAACGCCACCACCGTGTCTTCAAGCAGCCCGCGGTTTTTCAGGTCGCGGATCAGCATGGCGGCGGGACGGTCCAGTATGGCCGCATGCGTCGGGTACTGCTGGGCGATCACCTTGTGCCCGTCCCAGTTGCCCACACCTTCCCCCATCGCGTACGACCCGTTGAACAACTGCACAAACCGCACACCCTTTTCCAATAGCCGGCGTGCCAGGATGCAGTTCTTGGCAAAGCCTGACCGGTTGGGATCGGCCTGATTGGCGCCATACGCCTCCAGCAGCCAACCCGGCTCATCCGCCAGATCGGCCACCTGCGCGGCGCGCGATTGCAATCGTGCCGCCATCTCGTAGCTGGCCAGACGCGCGGCCAAATCGGTGTCCTGCCCACGCCGCTCCAAATGCCTGCGCATCAGCAACGTGGCGTAGTCGCGGCTGGCGGTGTCGGTCAACTCGCTCAGGCCCGCGGGCCGGGCCAGGTTGGGGATGGGCCGGTTGGCTCCGAACGGAACCCCCTGGAAAACCGCCGGCAAAAAGGCGCTGTTCCAGTGGTTGGGCCCCACTTGCGGCAGTCCGCGCGGATCCGGGATGGCCACAAAGGCCGGCAGGTCGCGGTTCTCCGTGCCCAGCGCGTAGCTCACCCAGGTGCCCATGCCGGGAAAGCCGTCCAGCGTGAAACCGGTGCTCATCTGGTTCTCGCCCGGCCCGTGCGTGTTGCTCTTGGCCGTCATCGAGTGGACAAAGCAGAACTCGTCCGCCAGCATGCCCAAATTGGGCAGCAGATCGCTGACCATCTTGCCTGACTGGCCCCGCGGCCTGAATGTCCACACAGGCTGGTGCAAATTCCCCTGCGCGCCCTGGAAGGTGACCAGCTTGTCGCCCCCCGGCAGCGGTTGGCCATGCCGCTTCACCAGTTCCGGCTTGTAGTCGAAGGTATCGACCTGGCTCAGCGCTCCCGAGCAGAAGATCACCAGCGCCTTGTTCGCCCTCGCCCTGAAATGCGGCAGGCGCGGCGCCAGCGGGTCGCGCGGGTCCACCACCGGCCGAATGGGCGCGGCGGTCGCCTGGGCCTCCTGCGCCAAAATGGTCGCCAGCGCGATGCCACCCAAACCCCACGCCGGGTCGGTCAAAAAATCACGCCGATTGAGTAACGGATGGTTTTCAGGCTGGCTCATCGGGGTCACTCCACCCAGATCCATTCGCTGGTGTTGAACAGCGCCCGACAAAACGCTTCCAGCCCCGCGGAACCGATCAGCTCCACTCCAGCCGCCCGCTCAGTCGCATCCGGTGAGCGGGAATAGAACAGCGCGAAAGCCCGGTCCACCTGCGCGGGGGAACCGGCAGGTGCCTCGCTCCGCAACCGGTCGGCCAAAATGTTGGATTGATCCAAAAGGAACCGGCTGTTCAGCAGGTTCAGCGCCTGCAGCGGCGTGATCGACCGCCCGCGCCGCGCCGTCACCTGGCCGGCATCCGGACAATCGAACGCTCCAAACACGCCGTCCAGTTGCATCCGCGGCTTGCTCTGGTAGATCATGCGCCGCCATTCGGCCGACCCGAACGATTCCTTGGCCTTGTACACCTTCACATAGTTGGTGTTCGGCTCGAACAGGTCGAAGCCGGGCCCACCCATGGTCAGGTCCAGATTGCCTGAAATGGCCAAAATGCTGTCACGCAGCGGCTCCGCCTCCAGCCGGCGCGGCGAAAACCGCCACAACCAGCGGTTCCCGGAATCCTTGGACATGCCATCCGCCCGGGGCAGGCTGGCTTGGCAATAGGCTTCCGACAGCACCATCTGGCGGTGCAGCTTTTTAAGGCTCCAACCCTGCCGGGCCAATTCCACCGCCAGCCAGTCAAGCAATTCCGGATGGCTGGGCCGGCCACCGTTGGCGCCAAAATCGCTCGGTGTGTTGACAAGCCCCTCGCCGAAATGGTGCTGCCACAGGCGATTGACAATCACCCGCCGAGTCAGCGGATGCACCGGGTCGGTGATCCACTCCGCCAGCTTCATTCGCCGCTGGGCCTCGGGCAGGTTGGCATCCACCTTCAGCGCAGGGCCGATCGCGGCGATACCTCCTGGCATCACCTCCTCCCGCGGTTGCAGGGGATCACCCCGGTGGAAACGTTTCGTCGGCCCCGGTTGCGTGAGCCGGCCGATGTAGGCCGTCTTGCCCTGGCCTAGACCGGCCACCTCGGCGCATAGTTGGCCCAGTTGCTTTTCCAGCGCCTCCATGCGGGTCGCCTCGGCGGGCTGGATACCGGGCCTCGGCAACCACGGTGTGCCGGCAGCCAGGGCGGAAGCCGGAACGCGATCCTGCGACCCGGCGGCAAACTGCCAGGTAACACCATCCACCGATGTTTCCAGCGTGTAGTCCGAGGCGACACGGTCGGCGTAGTTGGGTGGCGTCGCACCGCGGTCCCGGCTCCAGACGATCCGTCCGATCCGTGCCAAATCCTTCAGTTCCAGCGTCACCACACCCTTGCCCGCGGTGTTGGAGATCCAGCTCTTGGCGTTGCCGTAGATGCCGTCGTTGAGGTGCCACAGTTTGTGGAAGGCATTGCCCGGATAGTCGCCCGAGGAGGTGGCCTTCGCCCCCAACGCAAGGTTGGTGTCGCCTTCCGGCCCGAAGATCTCCAGCTCGTCGATGCAGGGTTCCGATCCGGTGTTGGTGGCGCGGATGACCATGCGCACGAATCGGGCCTGCCGTGGGGCAAATCGCTCGAGGTTGGCCAACCGGCTCACCGGAGCCCGCCCGTGTGGCTGGCTGTCGGAGACACTTTCAGCGGTGACCTGCTCAAACAACAAGTCGCTGGCGGTGACCACGCCACCCGCCTGCCCACGGGTCCAGCCGATCCGGCTACCAGGCTGCAAATCAATCTCGCCCGCCAACCGCCAGCCGCTCCACAGCTTCTTTCCATTCCCTGCGGGCGAACCATCCGCGAATCGTCTTTGGTCCACCAACAGCAATTCACGCCGGTCATGGGTCGTGGCGGAGTTGCCATCGGCATCCAGCACCAGCCGGGCATCGGGCGCGTGCGTCTGCCAGCCGGTTCCCCAACTGGCCCACACCCGCCACTTGCCACCCAGGCCCGGTTGGCTCGACCAGACCAAACCATCTCGCGGATTTTCCCACCAGAAATAGCCACCTGAAAAAGTGGGCCATCGGTTCCACGAGCCGGCATCTCCTTGATGGCCGCGGGCGGTGCCTGTTTCCAATTCCGCCCGCCCGGTCGGCTGCTGCATCGGCTGGCCCGGCCCGGAAATCACCACCCGACCCACCCTGGCAAGGGGGATGTGGGCGGCAAGCTCCTTCTCCAGGCCTTGGATCGATTGGGTTTTGGTGGCCAGCAAGGCGGCCTTGTCCGGAGCCAACGGCAAGGTCCTGTTGCCATGCTCCACACCGGCCAGACAGGCGACCATCGCGTGGTAATCGGTCTGCGTGATCGGGTCGAACTTGTGCGCGTGGCAGCGGGCGCAGGCCACCGTCAGCCCCAGGAACGCCGACCCCACCGTGCCGGTCATGTCCGCCAACTCATCCGCCCTCTGTTGCGAGGTCAGGCCGATATCCGGACTTTTCACCTCGTCCCAAGGCCCGCCCACCAGGAAACCGGTGGCCACCGGGTCACCCAATTGGTCGCCCGCCAGTTGCAGTTTCAGGAATTGGTCATAGGGCATATCCGCATTCAGCGCGCCGATCACCCAGTCACGGTAGGGCCAGGCATTGGGCCGCGCGGTGTTGGTCTCAAAGCCGTTGCTCTCGGCGAAACGCACCACATCCAGCCAGTGGCGCGCCCAGCGTTCGCCATGGCGGGGCGAGGCCAGCAACCGGTCCACCAGCTTCTCGTAGGCGTTGGGGGCCGTGTCGGCCTCGAAGGTGGCCACTTCCTCGGGGGTGGGCGGCAAGCCGATCAGGTCCAGCGACACTCGCCGGATCAGCGTGCGCCTGTCCGCGCGTGGCGACGGGGCGAGCCTTTGCCGTAGCAATCCCTCCAGCACGAAGCGATCGATCGGCGAACGTGACCAGGCCGGATCGCTGGTTGCGGGTACCCGGGGTTCACGGATGGGCTGGTAGGCCCAGTGGTCGCTGGTAACCGCCTCAGTTTTGGCCGACCACGGTTTCGTGTCCAGCCAGCGGCTGATTTGAAGGATCTCCTCCGCCTTCAGCGCCTCCCCGCTGGGCGGCATACGGTCGCCGTCGGTGGCCTTCACGCGGGCCAACACCACGCTTTCGGCGGGCTTGTCGGCATTCCAGATCGTCCCCGAATCACCCCCCTTGGCGGCAAAGGCCAGGGTGTCGAGGCGCAGGCCACCTTTTTGTTTGGATGGCCCATGGCATGAGACACAACGCTGGGCAAGCACCGGCGGCAATTCGGCAGCTTGGCCCTGACCGGCCAGGCAAACCAGGCAGGCGAATAGTGCGACAATCTTGGCCAAACGCATGGGGCAGGTCCCGGTCCAAAGGCGGGACCTTCATTGGAAACGATGGGGGCGGCGGGGGCAAGGACAGGATGCGTTTACCCCGTCATTCCTCTGGAACAGATTCCCCACCGGCTCGGGTGGCCAGCGCCTGCAGAACCGCCAGCGTGGTTTTTTCGGTGAAGGCCTGCAGATGGCCATCGGCAAATACCATGTTGATACCACCAGTGTGCCAGGCTCCCAAACCATCCAGGTTCTGCGGACGGGCTTCCAGGCCGAGGGTCACGCTGCTCAGGGTGAATGCCGCCGGGTGCCCCCGGAACGGCGTGGTCTTGGCGGGCATTTTTCCCGGATTCTCCATGGGGGCAGGCTGGTTCGGGTCCGCCGGCTCCTCCTCCATCGGCTTCGGGTGGTTGTGCTGGCCCGGCGGGCTGAATTTCGTCGGCTTGGCCACCACTCCCGGCAGCATGCCGTGCCAGAGCGCCACGCCCACCCAACTGGCCCGCTCGCTCACCAGCAGGGTGTGACTCTCGCCATCCTCCATGTCGCGCTTTTTCACACGGCTGTTGCGGAACAGCAGGCCGTTGCCCGGCTGGTCCACCGGCGTGGTGCCACACAGCCCCACGTAGCTGGCTGGTGCCATCTCGTTCTTGTCGGGGTACGGTATGCCCAGTTCCTCCGCCTTGGAGTCCGGATATCTTTCAGCTATGGGTAGTTCGATCTCCCAAGCGTCCCCCACAGGGTCGGACGGGCATTGGAAGACCGGCAGCCGCTTCTTGCGCCACGCTTCGTTTTTCTCATCCAGCGGACTGACGGAATAATCGATCGCTTGCCGCAGGCCATCCTGCTCCAGCCAAGGCAGCACCTCGCTGGCCCAGCCCCAACCGGGCCCCGTCTCCACCCCGTTCCCCACTTTCGAGCGGAATCCCGCCGGCAGCCCCCCGTTCGCGTCGGCAAACTGCACAAGGGCAAGGGCCACGTTCCCCAACTTCGACTGGCAGGAAATCTGGTTGGCCCGTTCCCGCACCTTTTGCACTGCCGGCAAAAGCAATCCCACCAGCACGGCGATGATGGCTACCACCATCAGCAATTCCACCAGCGTGAACCCCCGGCTTCGTTTCAGGCTTGAAGACATGCTGTGGCACCCCGGAATAGACATGCGGCCTTGGGCTCCATGCTACCATCCCTCACCTGCATCCATGGCATGGCTTGCCTCTGTCT
>Ga0169931_10015067_pt1 | contig 10387 bp, 8 predicted proteins | sample Kivu_15m_20L_FD_129675 | JGI IMG/M metagenome (GOLD analysis project Ga0169931, IMG submission 129675) | Freshwater microbial communities from Lake Kivu, Western Province, Rwanda to study Microbial Dark Matter (Phase II) - Kivu_15m_20L... | ecosystem: Environmental > Aquatic > Freshwater > Lake ... | reverse complement strand
CTGTCGTGCATACGAATCGCTCCTGCTCGTCATGGCCGATGCGTCAGGATGCCGCATCGGCCAGACGGATAGCGTACAGGGTGGTGGCCGGCGTCAAGGGTTCGCTTCGCCGGGCTTCGCCCGCCCTTGACCCCGGCCATCACCCACACGGAATTCAACAGAGGCTCTTTTTTGGACGTCAACAAACGTTACGGGACGATCGAGGCTTTCCTCCCGGCTCGGCACGCCACGGGGATCGCAGATGATGGCCGTTCAGCATCATCGCCGCGAAGGCCGGAGAAATCGCTTGTCTACCCAAATGTCCCGATCAGCGTCCCAATAATGCGTGCGGATAATGGCACGGGTTTCGGCACGGGCCTGCAGCACAACTTCTGATCGTGACCGGCGGCTCGAACGCGCCGCCGTCCTGAATCAGATCGTGCCAACCCCCCGGGTAAAACCGGTGGGTTTTTCTTTTGGGGCATGTGAAGATCCTCTTGATGAACACGGCGCATCGGCCCCTGGCCCCGCAGCGACGGGCCTGCCTGCTCGGGGCTCTGGGGGCTGTCGGGGCACTCGGGGCGGGGCTGGCGGGCTGCGCCGGCCTGCCTGAAGGCGACGCCCCACCCACTGCGCCACCCGAAGCCCCGCCCGCCACACCGGGAGCGGCCGCCACGGCCCCTGGCGTCGCCCCGCCCGGCGGCGCCTTGCCCGCGCCGTCGCAGCCGCCCTGGCATGCCGTGGCGCTGCCCGGCAAGCGCGCCACGCGCTACACCGCCGGCCGCAAGGACGGCCGCGGGGTCGTGCACGCCCGCGCCGACGGCTCGGCCAGCATGTGGCGCTGCCACACGCGCATCGCCCCCGCTGACCTGGGCGGGGTGCGCTTCAGTTGGCGCGTCGATGCGCTGAACCCCCAGGCCAGCATCGCCGACCTCGAACACGAGGACGCCGTCGCCCGCCTCGTGCTCGCCTTCGACGGCGACCGCGCACGCCTGTCGCCGCGCACGCGCGCGATGTTCGACCTGGCCCGCATGCTGAGCGGCGAGGAGCCGCCCTTCGCCACGCTGATGTACGTCTGGGACACCGCCAAGCCGGTGGGCAGCGTCGTCGTCAACCCGCGCACCGACCGCATCCGCAAGCTCGTCGTCGACACCGGCCCCGAGCACCTGGGCCGCTGGCGCGAGCACCGGCGCGACCTCACCGCCGACTACCTGCAAGCCTACGGCGAGCCGCCCGGCGCCCTGATCGGCGTGGCCCTGATGACCGACAGCGACAACACCCGCACCCGCTCCGAGGCCTGGTACGGCCCGGTCGTGCTGGAGCCGCGCGTGGCCGCCCTGGGCGCCGGCAGCCGCCGGGGCGCTTGAGGCTCTGTGTCCCCGCTGCGCGCCACAACGTCTGGGTGTACGGATCGATCGAGGATCTGGCCCCTGTTCGATCGTTGCTCTGGAAGCTACAATCGTTGCCGTGAAAGCAACGGATCATCGTCTTTCCGACCTGCTGTTTCCGGCGCATACCCGGCGCAAGGCGCTCTCCCTGCTGCTGCTGCACCCCGACCGCAGCCTCCACGTCAGAGAGATTGCGCGTCTGGTTGACGCGCCTGCGGGCACCGTGCTCAAGGAACTCGACCGCCTGCAGGCTGCCGGCTTGTTGACGAAGCAGCGGGTGGGCAACCAGGTGCAGTTCGCGGCCGACACCAGCCACCCGGTCTACGTCGAGTTGTCGGGGCTGCTGCGCAAGACAGTCGGTCTGGCCGACGTGCTGAAGGACGCCCTCGCGCCCCTGGCCGACAGGATCCAGCTGGCCTTCGTGTTCGGCTCCATGGCACGGGGAAGCGATCGCGCCGGCAGCGACATCGACGTGCTGGTCGTGGGGGACGTCGACTTTGCGTCCGTCCTCGCCGCCCTCTATGATGTCCAGGCCGTGCTGCAACGCGAGATCAATCCCAAGGTTTTCTCGACACAGGAATGGGCCGAGCAGTTGCAGAGCCCGTCGTCTTTCGTCAGAGACCTGCTCGACAAGCCCCGGGTCATGCTGATCGGGGATGGGCATGGGCGCTGAGCATCTGCGTAACCAGGCCAGGGCCGGCCTGCTGGATACCGTGCCCGTCTCCATGGAACTCGGGCTGAGGATGCTCCATGCAGCGCGTACACGCCTCGCCGATGCGGCTCTCACCCAGGCCAGCAACGAGACGCGCTTCGACTGTGCCTACACCGCCATCCGCGTGCTGGCCGATCTGGGCCTGCTGTTGAACGGCTTCAGGACCTCCACCAGCCGACCTGGGCACCACATGGCGGCTCTGCAGAACCTGAAGCACACGCTGGGCGTCGATGATTCGACGGTCCGGGTCCTGGACAGCTTGCGCAAACAGCGCAACCTTGCCGGCTACGACGGGGACCTGGTGACCGCTGCCGCCTTGGCCGAGTGCATGACGCAGGCTCGGGCTCTGCTCCTTCGCGTCGAGAAGCGGCTCGAGGAAGAAGGGTGGCCTCGCGAAGGACGGCGTTGAAGAAGCGGGGCAGGCCCCTGCAGGCGGCACCGCAGCAATGCGCGGTCGAGCAGACCCAAAGAAAAACCCCGCGGCCGTGAGGCGGGCGGGGCATCGGGTGGTGGCGCTTCAGGGATTCGAACCCCGGACCTGCGGATTATGATTCCGTCGCTCTAACCGGCTGAGCTAAAGCGCCACGAGCCCGCGATTATAGGCCAGGCCTGTGAAAGGCGGCAAAGACCCGCCGCCATCGGTGTCGCGGCCCGGTACCCCGACCACCCCCGCATGTTCAGCTTCTTCAAGAAACGCCCCCCCGCCACCCCGCCTGCGCCCCAGCCAGCAGGCGAGCCACTTGCGGCGCCCGAACTTTCGGCACGGCGGGCGGATGCAGAGCCTGGGCCGGCCGCTGGTGCGGCCCCGGGTGACGCCCCCGCCCCGGCTCCAACCCCCGCCCCAGCCCCGCCACGCGCCAGTTGGCTCGACCGCCTGCGCGCCGGCCTGCGCAAGACGGGCGCAGGCATCGCGCAGGTCTTCACCGGCACGCGCATCGACGACGCGCTGTACGAGGAGTTGGAGTCCGCGCTGCTGATGGCCGACACCGGCGTGCCCGCCACCGAGCACCTGCTGGCCGACCTGAAGCGCCGCGTCAAGGAGGTCAAGGCCACGGAGCCGGCGCCCGTGAAGGCGCTGCTGGCCGACGCGCTGGCCGAGTTGCTGGCGCCGCTGCAGCGGCCGCTGGAGATCGGCGCGCACGCGCCCACGGTCTTCATGGTGGTGGGCGTCAACGGCGCGGGCAAGACCACGAGCATCGGCAAGCTCACGCACCACCTCGCGCAGGACGGGCAGAAGGTGCTGCTGGCGGCGGCCGACACCTTCCGCGCCGCGGCGCGCGAGCAGCTCGCGGTCTGGGGCGACCGCAACCGCGTGGACATCGTCAGCCAGCAGGGCGGCGACCCCGCGGCCGTGAGCTTCGACGCGGTGACGGCCGGGCGCGCGCGCGGCTGCGACGTGGTGATCGCCGACACCGCCGGCCGCCTGCCCACGCAGGCGCACCTGATGGAGGAGCTGAAGAAGATCCGCCGCACCATCGCCAAGGCGCAGGCGGGCGCGCCGCACGAGGTGCTGCTGGTCGTCGACGGCAACACCGGGCAGAACGCGCTGGCGCAGGTGCAGGCCTTCGACGCCGCGGTGCAGCTCACCGGGCTGGTGGTGACCAAGCTCGACGGCACGGCCAAGGGCGGGGTGCTGGCGGCGATCGCGCGCTGGTGCGCAACGCAGCAGCGGCCGATCGCCGTCTACTTCATCGGCGTGGGCGAGAAGCTCGAGGACCTGCAGCCCTTCGACGCGCGCGAGTTCGCGCAGGCGCTGCTGCAGTAGGGACGAGGGCGGGTCGGGGCGGGAGGAGGAAGGACCGGCAATGCCTGGCGCCGCGATCGCCAGACGCCGCCCTCAGCGCGGCATCCCCGGCATGCCCGGGAAGCCGCCGCCCATGCGGCGCATCATCTTCATCAGGCCGCCGCCCTTCATCTTCTTCATCATGTCGCGCATCTGCTCGAACTGGTTGAGCATGCGGTTGACGTCCTGCACCTGCACGCCGGCGCCGGTGGCGATGCGGCGCTTGCGCGAGGCCTTGATCAGCTCGGGCTTGCGCCGCTCCAGCGGGGTCATCGAGCAGATGATGCCCTCCATGCGGCGCACGTCGCGCTCGGCGCGGCCGAGGTCAGCGCCGGCGGCGCGCGCGGTGAGCTGCGAGGGCAGCTTGTCCATCAGGCCGGAGAGCCCGCCCATCTTCTTCATCTGCGAGATCTGGGCCAGGAAGTCGTTCAGGTCGAAGGCGTCGCCGCTCTTGACCTTGGCCGCGAGCTTCTGCGCGGCCTCCAGGTCCACCCCCTTCTGCACCTCCTCGACCAAGGCGACGATGTCGCCCATGCCCAGCACGCGGCCGGCGTGACGCTCGGCGTCGAAGGCCTCGAGGCCGTCGATCTTCTCGGACACGCCGGCGAACTTGATCGGCACGCCGGTGACCTGGCGCACCGACAGCGCCGCGCCGCCGCGCGAGTCGCCGTCGAGCTTGGTCAGCACCACGCCGGTGAGCGGCAGCGCCTCCTTGAAGGCGCGCGCGGTGTTGACCGCGTCCTGGCCCTGCATGGCGTCGACGACGAACAGCGTCTCCACCGGCTTCAGCGCCGCGTGCAGCTCGCGGATCTCGGCCATCAGCGCCTCGTCGATGGCCAGGCGACCTGCGGTATCGACGATCAGCACGTCGAAGTAGTGGCGCCGCGCGTGGTCCAGCGCGGCCAGCGCGATCTCGCTCGGGCGCTGCTGCGCCGTGCTCGGGAACCACTCGGCGCCGGCCTGCGCCGTCACCGTCTTCAACTGCTCGATGGCCGCCGGGCGGTAGACGTCGGCCGAGACCGTCAGCACCTTCTTCCGGCGCTTGCCGATCAGGTGCCTGGCGAGCTTGGCCACGGTCGTCGTCTTGCCCGCGCCCTGCAGGCCGGCCATCAGCACGACGGCCGGCGGCTGGGTGGCGAGGTCGAGGTCGGCCACGCCCTCGCCCATGGTTGCGGCGAGCTCCTTGTGGACGATGCCCACCAGGGCCTGCCCCGGGTTCAGCGAGCCTGCGACCTCCTGGCCGAGCGCCTTGTCCTTGACGCGGGCGACGAAGTCGCGCACCACGGGCAGGGCGACGTCGGCCTCGAGCAGGGCCATGCGCACCTCGCGCAACATGTCCTGGACGTTGCTCTCGGTGATGCGCGCCTGGCCGCGCATCGTCTTGACGAGGCGGGAAAGTCGGTCGGAGAGGGTGGAGGCCATCGGCGGGGTCCGGCGTCGCGGGCGGCGACACCCAAGGGGTCGGGGCGCCGCGCGGGACGCGCGACGGGCATGCCTTGTCAGCGCCGCTGGACGCGCCGGCACGTACACTGCAGCGATGATTTTATCGGCCGGGTCCGCGGGCACGCTGGCGCTGCTGCTGGGCTGCTGCGCGCTGCTGGCCTACGCCGTGGCCGTGTTGCCGGCGCAGCGCGTGGGGCGCGCGGCGGTCGGTGCCTTCATGGCCGGCGTGGTGGCCCACGTGGCCATGCTGCTGGCCGAGATCGGCAGCCTCGGGCTCGGCGGCGGGGTGGTGCGCCTGGGCTTCGGGCCGGTGCTGTCGCTGACGGTGTGCCTGACACTCGCCGTGCACGCCTTCGACGGCCGGCTGCTGCCGGCCCCCGCCGTGCGCCGGCCGCTGGCCGTGGCCGGCATCGGCGCGGTGGCGCTGGGCATGCTCTTCCCGGGCGAGGCGCGTGTGCTCGGCTCGGCCTGGGCGCCGCTGCACTGGCTGCTGGGGGTGGGCTCCTACGGCCTGTTCGGCGCGGCGCTGCTGCACGCCGTGCTGCTGGACGGCGCCGAGCGGCGCCTGCGCGCGCGCCGTGGCCTGCCGGCGGGGCCCTCGGGCGTGCCGCTGCTGCAGCTCGAGCGCATCACCTTCCGCTTCGTCGGCGCGGGCTTCGCCGTGCTGACGGTGGCCATGCTGCTGGGCATCGCGACGACGGCCCAGTGGCGCTGGGACCACAAGACCGTGCTGTCCTTCGTGGCCTGGGCCCTGTTCGCGCTGCTGCTCGCGGGGCGGCACTGGCGCGGCTGGCGCGGCCGGCAGGCCACGCGCTGGCTCTATGCCGGGGTGCTGGTGCTGCTGCTGGCCTACGTGGGCTCGCGCTTCGTGATGGAAGTGCTGCTGCAGCGATCGGCGGCAGCCTGAGCTTGGGCAGGCCGATGCCGTGTTGAAGTACCTGCTCGTCGTCGGCGTCGTCGTGCTGGTGCTGTGGCTGCTGGCGGTGCAGCGCCGCCGCGAGCGCGGCCGGGAGGGCGAGCGCGCACCCGACCGTGGCGCGGGCGCCACGCCCGCCCCCGGCCCCAGACCTGCCGAACGGAGCGCGAAGACACCGCCGGAGATGGTGCGCTGCGCCCATTGCGGCGTGCACCTGCCCCGGCCCGAGGCCCTGGCCGCGGGGGCGCTTCACTACTGCAGCCCCGAGCACCGCAACGCCGGCCCGGCGCGCCCGCGCTGAGCCTTGCCGGGGCCGGCGCCACGGCGTGGCGCAATCTGGGGAAACCAGAGGCCACCCCCAGGTCTAGTGTCTTGTGGGCACCACAGACCCCATATATAGTGTGTGGTCTCCATTCGACAGTCGGCGCGGACCCACGCCAGGGCAGCCGCCGGCTCACTTCCAGACCTCAAGGGGAACACATGCAGACAGCCACGCTCGCGGGGCAGGACGTCTTTGTCGCGGCCAGGATGCCGCGGCCCGTGCAGGGCAGCACCTCGGCCTACTCGGCCTACCAGATCATCCGCCGCAACGGGGCCGTCGTCGCCTTCGAGCCGAGCAAGATCGCGGTCGCGCTGATGAAGGCCTTCCTCGCGGTGCACGGCACCCAGGGCGCGGCCTCAGCGAGCGTGCGCGAGACCGTCGACGCCCTGACCGAGGCCGTGGTGCGCGCGTTGCTGCGCTCGCGCCCGGGCGGCGGCACCTTCCACATCGAGGACGTGCAGGACCACGTCGAGCTCGGCCTGATGCGCGGCGGCCACCACGAGGTGGCGCGCGCCTACGTGCTCTACCGCGACCGCCGCGCCCAGGAGCGCGCGCGCCAGGCCACGCCGGCCGAGCCCCAGCAGCCGCAGCTGCACGTCACCGACCGCGGCCAGCGCGTCGCGCTCGACATCGAGGGCCTGAAGACCCTGATCGCGCAGGCCTGCGCCGGCCTGGGCGCCGACGTGCGCCCCGAGCCCATCGTCGCCGAGACGCTGCGCAACCTGTATGACGGCGTGCCCATCGACGAGGTCTTCAAGGCCGCGATCCTGGCGGCGCGCACGCTGCTCGAGCGCGAGCCCGCCTACACCCGCGCCACGGCCCGGCTGCTGATGCACACGGTGCGGCGCGAGATCCTCGGCCCCGACGTCGACACCTCGGACATGGCCGCCGCCTACGCCGAGTACTTCCCGGCCTTCGTGCGCCAGGGCGTGCAGGCCGAACTGCTCGACGACGAGCTGCTGCAGTACGACCTGCCGCGCCTGGCCGCGGCGCTGAAGCCCGAACGCGACCTGCAGTTCGACTACCTCGGACTGCAGACGCTGTACGACCGCTACTTCCTGCACATCGACGAGCACCGCATCGAGATGCCGCAGGCCTTCTTCATGCGCGTGGCCATGGGCCTGGCGCTGGGCGAGATCGACCGCGAGGCGCGGGCGATCGAGTTCTACGAGGTGCTGTCGTCCTTCGACTTCATGTCGAGCACGCCCACGCTGTTCAACTCGGGCACGCAGCGCTCGCAGCTCTCGAGCTGCTACCTCACCACCGTGGCCGACGACCTGGACGGTATCTACGAGGCCCTGAAGGAGAACGCGCTGCTGAGCAAGTTCGCCGGCGGCCTGGGCAACGACTGGACGCGCGTGCGCGCGCTCGGCTCCTACATCAAGGGCACGAACGGCAAGAGCCAGGGCGTGGTGCCCTTCCTGAAGGTGGTCAACGACACCGCGGTGGCTGTCAACCAGGGCGGCAAGCGCAAGGGCGCGGTCTGCGCCTACCTCGAGACCTGGCACCTCGACATCGAGGAGTTCCTCGAGCTGCGCAAGAACACCGGCGACGACCGGCGGCGCACGCACGACATGAACACGGCCAACTGGATCCCCGACCTGTTCATGAAGCGCGTGGTCGAGGACGGCGAATGGACGCTGTTCTCGCCCTCCACCTGCCCTGACCTGCACGATCTCTTCGGCACCGACTTCGAGCGCGCCTACACGGCCTACGAGGCCCGTGTGGACCGCGGCGAGATCAAGCTCTTCAAGCGCATGCCGGCGCGCGCGCTGTGGCGCCGGATGCTGACCATGCTGTTCGAGACCGGGCATCCCTGGATCACCTTCAAGGACGCCTGCAACGTGCGCAGCCCGCAGCAGCACAAGGGCGTGGTGCACTCGAGCAACCTGTGCACCGAGATCACGCTGAACACCAGCGACAGCGAGATCGCGGTGTGCAACCTCGGCTCGGTCAATCTGGCGCAGCACCTGGTCGACGGGCCCGACGGGCGCAAGGTCATCGACCAGGCCAAGCTCAGGCAGACGGTGTCGACGGCCATGCGCATGCTCGACAACGTCATCGACATCAACTACTACGCGGTGAAGAAGGCGCGCGACTCCAACCTGCGCCACCGCCCGGTGGGCCTGGGCATCATGGGCTTCCAGGACTGCCTGTACCAGCTGCGCCTGCCCTACGCGAGCGCCGAGGCGGTGGAGTTCGCCGACCGCTCGATGGAAGCGGTGTGCTACCACGCCTACTGGGCTTCGACCGAGCTCGCGCAGGAGCGCGGGCGCTACTCGAGCTACCGCGGCTCGCTGTGGGACCGCGGCATCCTGCCGCTGGACTCGCTGGACCTGCTCGAGCGCGAGCGCGGCGGCCATGTCGAGGTCGACCGCAGCAGCACGATGGACTGGGGCGCGCTGCGCGAGCGCATCGCCGCGCACGGCATGCGCAACTCCAACTGCGTGGCGATCGCGCCCACGGCGACCATCTCCAACATCATCGGCGTGGACGCCTCGATCGAGCCCTGCTTCGGCAACATCTCGGTCAAGTCCAACCTCTCGGGCGAGTTCACGGTCGTCAACGAGTACCTCGTGCGCGACCTGAAGAAGCTCGGCCTGTGGGACAGCGTGATGGTGTCCGACCTCAAGCACTTCGACGGCTCGCTGCGCCGCATCGACCGCGTGCCCGAGGAGCTGAAGCAGCTCTACGCCACGGCCTTCGAGGTCGAGCCCGCGTGGCTGGTCGAGGCCGCCGCACGGCGCCAGAAGTGGATCGACCAGGCGCAGTCGCTGAACATCTACATGGCCGGGGCCTCGGGGCGCAAGCTCGACGAGACCTACCGCCTGGCCTGGCTGCGAGGCCTGAAGACGACCTACTACCTGCGCACCATGGGCGCCACGCACGCCGAGAAGTCCACGGTGGACGCCGGTGCGCTGAACGCGGTGCCCACCGCCAGCGGGGGCGCCGGCACGGCCTCGTTCGCGGCGTCGGCCGCCGCCGACGAGCCGGCGACCGACGTGAAGTTCTGCTCCATCGACAACCCCGACTGCGAAGCCTGCCAGTGAGGCCGCGCAGGCCCGCACGCCCCCTGCACAGCCCGCCCGGCGCCTGGGCGCCACGGGCTGTTGCATAGCGGCATCGCAGGCCGGTCCGCAGCACGATGAAGCCTTGGTCGGCAACGACAACGCTCCGATAATCCTGACCCCAAGGAACACACCACATGCTGGTCTGGGAAGAAGAATCTCGCCCCCCCGTCACGACGCCGCAGCCTGCGCTCGCAAGCCTGCGGCAGGCCGTCCCGGCCCTTGCCTCGACCTCCACATCCATGCCTGCGCCCGCGGCGCGCCCGGCCGCGCCGGCGGCCTCGGTCTCGGAGGCGAGCCTGCGGCGCGTGAACGTGGCGGACAAGCGCATCATCAACGGGCAGACGGACGTCAACCAGCTCGTGCCCTTCAAGTACAAGTGGGCCTGGGAGAAGTACCTCGCCACCTGCGCCAACCACTGGATGCCGCAGGAGATCAACATGTCGCGCGACATCGCCCTCTGGAAGGACCCCAACGGTCTGACCGAGGACGAGCGCCGCATCGTCAAGCGCAACCTGGGCTTCTTCGTGACCGCCGACTCCCTGGCGGCCAACAACATCACGCTGGGCACCTACCGCCATGTGACGGCGCCCGAGTGCCGCCAGTTCCTGCTGCGCCAGGCCTTCGAGGAGGCCATCCACACCCACGCCTACCAGTACATCGTCGAGTCACTGGGGCTGGACGAGAGCGAGATCTTCAACGCCTACCACGAGGTCTCGTCGATCCGCGACAAGGACGAGTTCCTGATCCCGTTCATCGACGCGATCATGGACCCG
>Ga0169931_10015066_pt1 | contig 10387 bp, 6 predicted proteins | sample Kivu_15m_20L_FD_129675 | JGI IMG/M metagenome (GOLD analysis project Ga0169931, IMG submission 129675) | Freshwater microbial communities from Lake Kivu, Western Province, Rwanda to study Microbial Dark Matter (Phase II) - Kivu_15m_20L... | ecosystem: Environmental > Aquatic > Freshwater > Lake ... | reverse complement strand
ATTAATTTAAATTTTTATAATTAAATATTGAATATATTTTAATGTAATCTCCATTTAATTTAAATAAGAATTTTATTAATAAATAAGAAAAATCAGTTACGGTATAAGTCTTAGATGAAAATTCGAATAAAGACAATATATATTATCAATTTTATAAATGAATATAGATATAGTCTATCGTAACTGTAATCAATTTATAAAAATAAAATTTTATTAATTTGTAGGCTAATAAAAATATTTTAACTTATACGATGGAATCTAAAGAAGGATGAACCTTACTGTTTGATGGGGCTGTGTTTAATGAATTGGTTCTGTAGGTGGAGGTGAATCCTCGGGTGAATTCATTATTTATAGGATGATATTTATCTAAATTATATACATGATATTTTATATGATACATGGTAGTTCCATTTCATTTGGCTTTTTGTTTCCATATTCATCGCTGTATTTATTATAAACTGTTTTCGGTAACTCACAGTCATCATTAGGGTATTTAAATTCATCTGCCTTGAAAGGAAAGTTTTTTGAGATTATAGCGTTCTTATCGTATTTATATCTCTCATTTTCTTCGGAAGGCGCATTTTCGTTTTTATTTTCTAAAATTCTTTGCTCTAATCTCCTTTTACTCTTTAATGATTTTTCCAGATATCTTAACTTTAAACTATTTTCGCCTAGTTCTTGTAAGGTCTTAGCTTCGTCAACAAGCCAATCTGATCCATAATCAGAATAAACTGTGGTTAATAATGTTGCATTAGCGTTGGAAATTTGGGTGTAATTATTGGAAAATTCTGAAGATTTGGATCTGGAGTTACTCAGGCTGTCATTGGTTTCCATTTAATTTTACAATAATTTTAAATTTTGAAATTATAATATCAAATTTAATTTGTTAAGAATCTATTGTAAAGTAATAAGGACTTTGAAATAAAAAATAAAACATAATCATAGTTTAGTTTATAATAACATAAATATTAATACTTGAATTTGATTAAAACTATATTCTAGTTTATAATAATGTCTTAGTTTAAGGAAAGTCTATTTTATATACTAGCACAAAGATTAGTACTAGCAATTATTAATGTAATTATAAATGAATTAATTTTTATCATCATTAAGAAATTAATTTTAATTAAAGTAGGAGCAATTATTTATTCCAGTTTCTTCTATTTAGTCCAATAGAGCCAAAACAAAGATTATTAAAGTAGAGGCAATGAAGAAGTTCCTTAAGTATGATGGACTTGTCAAATATACAAAGAGGTCATTTTCTGGGAGAGGAGACTTAGAAGGTAAAATAGTATCGTTGAGAGCTGCTGCTATTCTCTGTGAAATTTCTTCTTTTGTCTCTTCTTGAGATAAGACCTGGGATTCTGTTTTGTGAGATTTTGGGAGATCTCTTCTGACGTTCTCCTCTATTTTAATTCCAACATTATTATTTAAATTTTGATCTTTAGCTAGTTTATTTTCATGATGGTGGTCGTGGATGATTTCGAATCCGTTTTCAGAGAAATTTTGGAATTCGTTTTCTGAAATTTCTTTCATTCCTGTGATTTTCCCAGAATGTGGATCATCGAAGGTCATGCCAACGCAATAATTTAATTCTTCTATGGATTCTTCAGAAATTTTTAGGAAAAGTTTATTTCCTCCTACATTTTTAATTTCATAGTTCCATCCTCTGTCACAAAAGAAACTTTGTATGTGTGAATATGTTCCTAAGAATTCTACTGAGTAAAATTTGAAAGACATTTTTTAAGATATAATTAAAATTAAATGAAGGTTAAATTGTAAATATATATTATAAGTGTAAATTGTTAAATTTCTAATTATGTATTCAATTAAATAATTAAGTATATTAATTAGTCAGTTATATTGACTACTTGTATTAAATTTCTTAATTTGTTATTGAATTGGAATATAGTTGAATATGTAAATATTATCACTGGATGATATTTAATCGAATGAGTAAGAAAAATATAAACTATAATTTGAAATGTTCTATAAACAAGCATATTAAAAATTTTTAATTAAACTTTCAAACAAATTTGTTAGTTAACTGTATGCTTTAATTTATTTTTATTTATTATTTTGGGTTTCTTTTTCCTGATTTTGGATAGGATTATCGCTTTCTTTAGTTGTAGAAAATATACTTTCCTTATGTTTTTCGTTTTCTAACATTTCTTGACCATTCATGTCCAGATTTTTAGTTTCTTCTCTGCCTTCTTCATTTGCATCGGCTTGTTCTTCGTCGATTTCTTCTCTTTTATTACCTCGGTAGAGGAATATCTGAATAATATAAATTACAAATATTAAATCATCTTTGAAACAAAACACGCGATATAAGGTAGGAGTCTTAACAGCAAAGGCATACAAATCATCTATTATCGTGTTTAAAAACTTGAAGGTAAGAGCTTTCAAAGGCAAATGCTTGACAGACTTAAGTTTGTAATTCAAATAAATCTGAGGCGTTAATAAAATAAAACCAAAGAGATTCATAAGGAAGAAAATGTATTCTATAGCAAATTTGAAAATAGACAAGCTTAACAAATTTTTGTAATAATACACTCTATAACTTAAATACAAAACAGCCACAGGTCCGAATAAATATTTCATCATCAAACTAACCGCCTCAGTCTCGTAATTTTTAGATTTCGTTTTACTAAAAGTTATTTTGTATTTTATAGAAATAAAGGGAAACTTTTTAAGAATTTCTAATTTAAATATTTTCCTGAATTTCCATATTTCAATAGCTAGGGCCACGAATAATTCTATCTTTACAATGAAATTTGCACCTTCGATATAAACGTAAAGAAAAGTAATAGCTAAATGAAACAAATGGAAAAAGAGATGCTTTGTGTATAAGCCATCTAATTGCTTGAGATTTTTGTAGTAGGAGATGTCACTAGCAAATCCAAGGAAAGAAAACACGCTGTGAAGGACATTTACGACTAGCATAATTGTAAGATATATAGCTGAATTGTTTTTTAAAAGCTCCACGAAGAGATCTTTTGATGCAGGGACGTGCATATTCTTCTCCATCATTTCAGAATTCATTTCTATTCCTCTCAAGAATTTGAAGTAAAACATGCTTAAGAACTTGAAGTTGATTTTTACTTTAATTTTTGAAATATTTTCCTCAGACTTGTTAGTACTTGTTATCTCCATGAGGGTCTTCTCAACTGGCTTAAGATCAGACAACATTGTCCAGAAATCTGTAAGATACGCAAAAGGTAAAAATAATTTTTCTATTCTGTAAAGAGTCGGCTTGATTCCCATTAAATTCATTTCCTGAAAAACAGAGACATCTTGATTATTATCCATTGATGCTATGTACAAATAAACTTCAGGTTTGTAATAGAGATTAGGAATCGCTTGTTTATAAATTTTTGAATCAGAGGTTGTCGTTGAATCGGTAGAGGACTCTGTGAATTCTGTGCTAGATGAATCTTTAAAACTTGTACCCTCCAAATCATTCATAAGATCTACACTTCTTATTGTCTCTTTCAAATTTTCTGAAAATTTCAAAAGGTTTGTGCTTTCAAAAAGAATTTTTGAATTTTCGAAATCTTGTTTAAAAAGTCTTCTGATTCTAGAGTTTTCCTTTTTATTTGAAAGATTAATCCCAGCATAAAGGAATAAACCTTCTTTGTCTAAACTTTTCTCGCTCAGTTTATTTAAGTCTAAATCGTATTCTATTTCATTTTCTATCAAAGTATCATTTCCTGTAGAGGAGTATTTTACATTCTCCACACTCCATATTGGTCGATATTTATTTATTATAGTCTCGTAATCCGATGGAAACCTACTTTGCTCAATGTAAAAGTCCACATTGAATTCAGTGTTATCATCAAATACATTTTGAAAAGAAATACTATTCTTCATCTTAGAACCAAATAATGCAGAAACTATCTGGAATCCTATAAAAATAATAAAAAATTTTTTGAATTTAGAGAATAAACCAGGCTGTGGTTGTTCCTGTTCTTGATTAGAATTCGATTGTTGGTTGCTTAGTGAATTTGGATTATTATCCATACTCACATTTTCTCTTATTTGGGTTTCAGAACTCTTGGGAGTTTTTTTATTCCCTCCTTCCTTATTTGATTCAGGTGAAATTTCAGACATTTAATTTATTAATGAATTTTATTTAAAAATCAAATAAAATAGTAATGAAGCCATGTATTAATTACAAATCATCACATATGATGAAAAGTTTCTTCTTTATTACATTATGCATCTTAAATGGCATAAAATGTGAAACAGTGGATTTGACAAACATTTCAAAAAATGGATCTTATAGGAGGAGATGCTTGCATAAAAGATCAAATCATCAAAAACATTTTTTGGGAACTTTGGACAAAAGAATCGTAGATTCTAATCCTAGTGAAGTTGAATATGAAAAGTTAAGAATCCACTTTGATTACGCCTTTACATTAAATTATGAAGAGAAGATTCTTAGAGATCTTGTAATTCCACCGGTTAAAAAATTATTAGAAAGTACTTTGAAAATCAAAAGATTTCCTGGCAAAATTCGATTTCCAAAACATCTGGACGATTGTGAGGGAATCCCGATTCCTTCGTATTTAAAGAACGAAGGAGTTGATGCAGATTTGATAATTGTGTTAAGCACTAACAGAGGATTGAATAAGTATAAATATGAAAGTAATAAGGGGGATAAATCATCAGGCGATAGTATCAATAAAAGATTCAACAAGAAGAATTCATCGACCAAGGATTATTTCAATCACAAAATAAAAATAAATCCAAAAGTCAAATCATATCGGAATATTACATATTATACAAAAACTGAAACTAATGCAAATCTTTCCCATAATAGGACAAAAGAAGGTAAAAATTCTCAGAAATTACCTTGGGAAATCAACGATGGCGATCACGGTGTGGCGGGATGGAGCTTCATGTGTGCTCAAGATATATATACACTTCGTCCTATCGCAGGGATCATGCAGTATGTAGAAGATCTAGAATTGAATGCCAAATCAATTGAAGAAGCAATATGGACAACTTTACATGAAATAACTCACATTCTTGTCATGGATTTTGAATTATTTTCTGACTTTATCGATGAAAATTTCATAAAACTAGGTTATGAGAAAACGATTAAGATAAAAACAAGGTTGAAATATTTGGATAAAATATTAGAAGAAAGACATCATTTGATGAATGATTATCTGAAATTTGGTCGTTTTGGAAAAAACAAAACATTTTTCAATTTAAATGAGATGACAAGAAATAAATCTGAGTTCAATTTAGAAAATGAGAAAGAAGAAATGGAAGGAAATCAAGAAATGGAACTTATGGATGAAAGCGAATACAAGGAACTACTAGAGAAGATAAAATTCAATAATAGTAAAACTTCTCCAACTGAAAATTTGCAAAATAAAGAAGCAGATGTTAAAGAAAATATTTTACACAAAATTAAAGATAATATTAAAATAAGCACTATTATGAAAAGAATATCTATGTTAAGTGCGACAAATAGCAACAGTACTAATCAAAATTTAGATAAAAAATTAGTGAATTATTTTACTAAAAAACATACTAAAACATTTACTAAAAATTCTTCTTCTACTAATATTACAAAATTAAAAGAACAGAATGAAGTTAAAACCTTTGGAGATCATGATTTGAATAAAAATAATTTAAGTGTTTATGAAAATTTCGACACCGGAACATATTTTGAACCAAAAATAGAATTACCTGTTTTATCTGAATTTTATGAAATCAAAATATATCCAGAATTGAACATTACAACACTCGCAACCTACATTGATAATTTTTTGGAAAATACAAAGATGTTTATAATTACACCGAATGTGTTAGAAGCTGCAAAAAAACATTATGGATGCAACAAAATCTTCGGGGTAGAATTAGAGAATTTCGGAGGTTTAGGTACAGCCTATTCTCATTGGAGTAAAAGGATACTTAATACTGATTATCTAATAGCAGATAGTTACGGGGAATATTACGTATCAAACATTACCTTAGCCCTTTTCGAAGATTCAGGTTGGTACAAAGTGGACTTTTCGAAAAGTGACAAAATTCTTTGGGGTAAAAATAAGGGATGCGCTTTTCTATCTGAAGGATGCGTATTTAAAGAAGAAATAGAAAATCCCCTCTATGCCTTGAAAAACCTAAGATCACCCTCTATTAGAAGTAATTTAGTCTCATATGATACTAATTTTAAGGATGAATTCTGTTTAAGCATGGACGATGAATTATGTTCTATCTCAAATATATTTAGAGCAACCTGCGGTTTGAAACAAATCGACCGTATGAAAGCACAAATTTCTCATAAATATTTAGAAGATCAAAAGATTTTTTCTATAAATGGATTTGGAGATTTCTGTCCTTATCCGGAAGAGTGGCTGGATGAAAAAGGAAATTCAATAGGGAGTTGCAAATATGGAGATCATATAAGAAAAGAGTTAGGAGAAAAGGTATGTGAGAATTGTCGTTGTTTTAGATCTTCTCTAACTGAAGATATTTCTTCAAAAATCAAGAAGCCAGTTGAATCGAAAACTGTTTTGAATAGAAAGAATGAAATCAGAGCTTCTTGTTATGAAACAAGATGTAGGGAGAATAACAATGGAAAAATAGAGTTATTAGTTTATGTCGAAGGTAATGAGATTATTTGTCCACGGGGTGGCGGACTAGTCTCAGTAGAAGGTTATTTTGGATATATAAAATGTCCTAAAACAGAAATTATATGCGATGGGATGATGGATCCCAAAGCATCGTTCAGTAAATCATCTTCTTATAAATTGACAGCTGATTTATCTCAAAAATTAATGAACTTTTATGATGAAAATTTCGAAATTTCATTTAATAAATGATGTATTTGATTGGGATAGATGTAATTTTTGATATAAATAGAATTTTTAATTATGCTTTCATTACTTGCTTAACTATTAAATTTGTGTGCTTTTATCATTTTTATTAATTTAATATTAATTTAATTTGAAAATTATAATATAAGAATAATATTATATATAAACATTTGAAATTTTCATATTTTTATTATAATTAGTTATAGTATTAATAAATATGTATATCATAGAAATAAATTAATCACTTCGAAGTCTCATTCACGAAAGACCATCCATTGAAATAATAATTCGATTTATTTTGGTCACATTCTGCATCGCCTGTTAGCCCAAATTCCTCAAAAATTTTTGGTTTAGAATAATGCTCAAGCACCCGATTTTTGAAAAGAGGAATAGGAGGATTTAATTTTCTAATTTATTAATTATTTAATTTCAATTTGGAATATATCTTTACCTTGTATACACATCATTCCAATTTACATCCTTGAAATAAGTATGGCTTTTCACTTCGTCAGCGTCGTTATTTCCAGCGCCTAATCGATTATGTGGATCTTTGTTTAATAACTAAATTCAAAATTTTAGTTTATATATTACCCCCTTTAATAAAGAAATTGCTCCTTCACTTAAATTTTTTGGATATTGCAACTCTGCATATTCTATATTTTTAAAAAGTTGTTCTCTAATTAATTTTATTGGATGTCATTTACTTACTTGTTATTTGTAAAGTATGGGGGTACGCCAACCAACATTTCATAAAACAAAACTCCTAATAGGTACCAATCTACAGATTTTCCATGACCAGTTCTTTTTAACATCTCTGGGGCTAAATAGGCGATAGATCTAAAATTTTTAATTAAAATAAATATCATTAAGAAAATAAGCATACCCACAAAAGGATTTAGCTCCTTTATTATCTAACACTCCCTCCTTACTTAACCCAAAATCAGTTAAAAGGGCATGTCCTTCATTATCAAGAACAACATTGTCAGGTTTTAGGTCTCTAAATATGATGTCTCTCTTATGAAGATCTTCAAGTGCGAGGATTATTTCACATAAGTAGATTTTAGCTCTATCTTCGGAAAATTTCCTTTCTCTTGTGAGGTGTTCTGCAAGATCGCCACCTGACGCATAATCAAGAATAAGAAATAACTTATCACTTGATTGAAAGGAATAGTTTAATTTCACAATAAAAGGATGATCAGTCACAGACAGAACATTTCTCTCTGTCATTGCATATTTAACCAAATTTTGTAGCATAATTTTATCTTTTGAAAGAACTTTCATTGCATATAAAGTACATGTATCCTTTTTCTCGACTAAGTAAACTTCTCCGAAACTTCCTTTTCCTAAAAGTGCATGGCACACAAACGAAGACGGTCCGATTTTTTCTTCATCTATACTAGAAAAACAGGGAACAGGTTCCTCTTCGGCTTCTTTTGTGACATTCGAATATTCCTCAAAATTGTTGATTTTATTTTTTGAGAGATTAATATTAATGTTGATATTTGTAAATTGTGATTGATTGTTCTTGTTAGTCTTTACATTTTTCTCATTATTGAAGGTTGTATTGATATTTGTGACAGGTTTATTATTATTATTACTACTATTTGAATTAGTTTTTAAAAGGTTTGTAGTTACAGGGTTGAAAATTCTATTTGATCTACTAGTATAGGCATTCAAACTGATTTGAGTATTATTGTGATTGTTATTAGAATTATTACTATTATTACTGTTATTACTATTGTTCATATATAAGTGATTCTTATTTGAAACATTATCCCGTTTGATTTTATTAATAGTTCCGCTTAAATCTTTAGATTCTATTTTAATGTGAGTCTGTACGGGGGACCCTCTATTTTGTTTAGGTTCTAATCTATTAGGGGCAGGTGTTGGCTTTCCGTAGAGAAAATTATTAGCGCAATTGTTATCGATGTCATGAATAGTAATTTTGTGATAGTGATAGGTGTTCTTGTTGAAATAGTCTTTAAGAACATCCTTGATCTTTTCATTTTTAGCTAAATCTAATGGAGTTTTTCCATAAATATTTTTAGAATCGGCTTGTGGGTGACGTTCAAGAAAATATCTTAACAATTCCACATGGCCCTTCTGTGCACAAAGATGAATCGGATTGTTTTTCTCATCGTCAAGGCTTGAAATAATAGCTCCATTTTCAATAAGAATTCTACTAATGTCGAAATAACCTTTTTCAGCAGCTACGTGAAGAGGAGTTTTCTTATTGTTAGATTTAATATTAGCATCCACATTCATCTTCATCAAAATTTCGACAATTTTTAAATTTCCTTCATCGCAGGCATAATGTAATGCAGTCGATCCATTTTCATCTTTGTAATTAATATTTGTTCTGTTTCCCTTTGCTTTGAATATTGAATTAAGAACATCTAAAAATGCATCACGGTCACCTTTTTTAGAGAAAATTAGCATTTTTCTATAAAGATCATCAATATACTTTTTATTCTTCTCTTCTTGTGTTACTGTTTGTGAAGAATTTTCTGGATTAGAAACTTTAGCAACTTCGTTATCTGTTTTCGATTGAGTAGGGTGGGTAATTAAATTTTTATTCTCTGATTGCTTTACAAACGGTTTTGGAAGAATGTTAATCAATCCTTCTCCTTTGTCTAATACGCTACCTGATGCTTCACATATTGAGTTTATATAAAAGTCTGCATTGATTTCGGAAGTTCTCATTTCGTCAGTCTCTGATATTACATCACAATCATCATACAAATTATCGTTGTTATATTTTTCTTTTTTATTGAGGAAAATTTTATTTTTGTTTTTGTCTTCTAATAATTTAGGTTTTTCTTTTTCGATATAAAAATTTGCAACATTCTCTTCTGTATCTATTCTGCGGACAACATCCTCTTCCTTGTTTGTAAATAATATTTTATTGGTTGGTAATTTCATAGGTCTCTTTGAACTGTTATTTAAAATGTGGGAGGTCGGACTAACGTCTACTTTTTTTGCGCCTAAAAAGAATTTGTTGCTCATAAAACCTTCCGATTCAACTTTATGCTTAGTTACTGCCTTGATTATTTTTGGCTTACCATCTGTCAATAAGGATTTGGCATCTGAATAAGATTCCTGAGATTTATGCCTTTTTATTAAAGGATCCATTATTAATTTTGTCTTTGTTGCACCAAACATTTTTTTACTTTGCGAATTGACATTCATTTAAAATTTTTATATATTTTTAGACTTAGTTATTTAAAATATTTTTATTAATATTTATTTGAATTTATAATTCAAACTCAGTGAAATTTTATCGATATTTATATAGTTTAACCAACGTTAAACATATTTAATCAATTAAATTGAATTAAATTATTATTAAATTAATTTTAATTTAATTTTCTCTGGGAGTTATTTTTTATCTCCCAGAGTGTATTTGCCATTTTTATGGATTTTAATTTAATTAAATTAAGTTATTGGGGATTGGGGATTGGGGATTGGCCAATCCCCAATCCCCAATCCCCAATCCCCAATCCCCAATTTTTTTATACATATTTAAAAAGAAGAAATCTTAATAATTATCT
>Ga0169931_10015065_pt1 | contig 10388 bp, 8 predicted proteins | sample Kivu_15m_20L_FD_129675 | JGI IMG/M metagenome (GOLD analysis project Ga0169931, IMG submission 129675) | Freshwater microbial communities from Lake Kivu, Western Province, Rwanda to study Microbial Dark Matter (Phase II) - Kivu_15m_20L... | ecosystem: Environmental > Aquatic > Freshwater > Lake ... | reverse complement strand
GTGGGTCCTTCTTGGTGAACCAAATTAGCTTCCCAGGGTTCTCCTCAACAAATTTAGAAATATTCTCACAGTCATGATTTAGAACCACGTAAGAGTTCTTATCGCAAACGGCGAGCAATCGTTTCTTAGCGGCAGAGTACGCAGCCATATCGGGATAACGATCCAAGTGATCGGGCTCAATATTCGTAAATACCGCTACGGCTGGAATCAGGCGCTGAACAAGTTCTAACTGGAAGCTCGAAAGCTCGGCAACCACCACGTCTGCCTTCTGGCCCTCGGTCACGTAATCTAAAAGAGGCTTTCCGATGTTACCACCCACGTAGGCAGTCTTACCGTCTGCTCGGAACATCTCGCCAATCAAAGTGGTTGTCGTTGTTTTTCCATTAGTACCTGTGACTGCAATCAAAGGTTCCTTAATTGCACTGGCTGCCAGCTCGATCTCATTTGTGATCATCACTCCAGCTTCGCGAGCTTCATCAAACACCTTCAGGTGAGTCGGCACACCAGGACTCACTACGATCAACTCAGATGTCGTAAAGGTTTTGTTGTTATGTCGCCCGAGCTCGTACTCAATCTTCAATTCGGCACAAGCATTGACTGAGTCCATCAGCTCATTTTTCTGCTTAACGTCAGTGACTGTAATCTTGGCTCCCTGTTTAGCCATATACTTGGCCACTGCCACTCCCGATGTGCCAAAGCCGACGATCAAAACACGCTTACCTTTGTACTTGCTCATATTCGGACCAAACCCTCGAAAAACTGTTATCTTAACTTCAGAGTGGAAAGAGTAAACAACGCCAGCAAAATCGAAATGATCCAAAAACGCACGATCACTTTTGGTTCAGGCCAACCCTTCAACTCAAAATGATGGTGAATTGGGGCCATTCGAAGAACCCTCTTCCCTGTCATCTTGAACGAAGCAACTTGCGCCATCACCGACAATGCCTCCAATACGAAAACCCCGCCACAGATCGCAAGAAGGATCTCATTCTTGGTGATGACCGCCGCCACACCCAAGGCGCCCCCTAAAGCAAGCGCCCCAACGTCACCCATGAAAACTTGGGCCGGATAAGTATTAAACCAGAGAAAACCCAAGCATGCAGCAGCAAGAGCGCCGAGAAACACGGACAACTCTCCTGCTCCCGGAATGTAAGGAATTTGGAGGTACTCCGCAATTTTACTATGTCCAGCACAGTACGCCAAAATCAGGAAGGTCATGCTGGTGGTCATAGTCGGCCCCACTGCGAGACCATCCAGTCCATCGGTCAGATTCACAGCATTCGATGCACCGACAATCACTAGGACTGCAAAAGGAACAAACCAAATCCCAAGATCAATCGTGAGTGATTTAACAAATGGAAACGTCAAAACCGAAGGAACCTCAGGGGCCCGATAAATCACAAAGGCTGCAACGGTTCCAAACAGGATCTGCCAAAGCAACTTATAGCGACCAGGTAGACCCCGAGGGTTTTTTTGGATCACCTTACGATAGTCATCCACAAATCCGATAAGCCCGTAGCCAAAGGTTAAGAGTATCGCCACCCATACTGACCACTGAGTCAAATCGGCCCACAGGAGAGTCGCAAAAAACAAGGAAAGAAGGATCAGCCCGCCGCCCATGGTCGGCGTTCCCTTCTTCGACAAATGTGATTGGGGACCGTCTGTCCGAATTGCCTGCTTCATTTGCTTCCGCTGAAGATAACGAATAAATGCCGGACCCAAGACTAAGCTAATCAGAACCGCAGTGATCGTCGCACCGAATGTCCGGAAGGTAATGTACTTAAATACATTTAGAAAGGAATACGAGTCATGAAGCGGGTACAGGAAGTAGAGAAGCATGGACCGATGCTACTGGTTTTTAAAAACGGAAGTCAACACTGAGGCTTAACCTTCAACAGAGCTTCACGAGCTACCTCACGGTCGTCAAAATGGATTTTCATAGTCCGAGATCGAGTGAAGTCAGAAGGGTCCAAGATGATTTGGTAGTCCTCATGTCCTTTACCTGCAATCAAGACTAGATCACCTGCATCTGCACAGTGGATCGCATCGTGAATCGCGCTTGCCCGGTCCTCGATCACTTTACACTTGTGCTTCATTTGACTGGATATTCCAGAGACCACTTCGGCGAGAATCGCCACCGGGCTCTCTGTCCTGGGATTATCGGATGTTACCCATACCCAATCCGAAAGCTCTGCCGCGATTGCCCCCATTTTAGGACGCTTCTGACGATCACGATCCCCACCACACCCAAACACCGTGATCAGCTTGCCACCAGGTGAAACTTCATCCCGAAGCCTCTGCAGAGTGCGAAGTACCTTTTCGAGAGCATCAGGTTTATGGGCATAATCCACCCAAACATGAGGCATGCGGGGGGGTGGTGTACCCCCGATGGGCACAATTACCCTTTCCATTCGTCCCGGTACCCCCACGAGAGACTGGAGTCCTCTGGCAATCACATCATTTGGAATACCCAAGCCCGAAGCTACCCCAACTGCCCCCAGAATATTTGAGACATTAAATCGTCCGATCAATGGGGAGTTGATCTGGAGCGATTCGGACAAGGGACCCTGTAACCCCCCCAGCGACATTTGCAGCTTCTCACCTGACCACTGTACCGAATCCTGAGCAGAGGCTTCAGTCTTCACCCGTACCAGCTTAACTTGACCCGTCTTTGTGTAGGGAAGTTCTTCGACGGACTGAACTAGCTTTTCTCCCCAATCTTGATCCACCGTCACAACGACCACGGGGTGTTTACCTGCTTGGACCGAAAACTCAGCATACTGAGTAAAGAGAAGAGCCTTGGAGTCAAAGTAATCCTGCATATCGGGGTGATAATCGAGATGCTCGGGAGACAGATTAGTAAAAACCATCGCATCGAACACAAGTCCCATCGTGCGATGCTGCTTCAGGGCATGGGAAGAGACCTCCATCACCAAAGCAGTACATCCCCGGTCCTTCATCTGTTGGAGCAGCCTCTGTAACTCTACCGGTCCAGGAGTTGTGTGTGTCGATGGAATGACTTCCGACTCAAACCGAAAGTTAACTGTTCCAACCACCCCTACGCGCTCACCATGAGCTTTGAGAATAGATTCGATCAGGTAGGTGGATGTGGTTTTTCCACTCGTTCCGGTAACGCCGATGACCTTCATGTCTCGGGAGGGGTGCCCATAAAACTCACTGGCAAGAACTCCTAGAGCAAGGCGCGAAGAAGTGACCTGGAGGTAAGGTACAGAAAGGTCTCCCTTTGGATCTTTTTCTCCGATCAGAAGGAGCGCCCCACTTTCGATCGCAGTATCCAACCAAGAATGACCATCTACTTTTTCGCCCGCAACAGCGACAAACAATGCTCCTGCAGAAACAGATCTTGAATCACTCGTAAGAAGACTAACTCGTTTTGAAAGCAGGTCCTCCGGGAGTTTAGCAGATGAACTCAAAATCCCCAGTTCAGACAAGACTGAAACCACTCTAGAACACAGCATCTGGCCAACCCCACTTCCCACACAAAAAAAGAAATGCCTTCTCGGCTTGGAAGGCACCGCTCAGGGACTATCCTTCATACGCAATGAGACCTTATCTCCCTCGCGAAGCTGCTGTCCAGGAGGAGGATTCTGTAACACCACCAATCCGGTGCCGCGAATTTCAACCTCAACCGGACGCCCACCAAATACCGCAAGGGCCTCGACAGCGGTCATCCCTTTTAAGTCTGGCATTTTCCAAATCGATGACTCACCTTGGCTCAACTCTCCCGTAATGGGCTCCAAAACCACTCTTTCTACTTCCTGAAAAATCTGCTCTTTCATTGGAACAGCCTGCGATACAGTTGCCCGCTCGACCCTTTCTTGCAGGCTGAGCGGAGGATTTGCCCTTCGGGCAGGCTCAGGTAACCCCACCGACTCTGTAGGTGGAATACTCAAGCGATGGACCGCAGCTTGGACCACACGTTTGAACAATGGAGCCGCAGTCTCACCAGCGTAATATACCCCTCTAGGCTCAACTACAGATGTGAAAAACACTAAGCGCTTCTGAGTTCCGACCAAGTACCCGACAAAAGAAGCAATGTATTTGTTTTTTGAATACTTGCCAGTGTCTGGATCTACGACTTGTGCCGTACCAGTCTTCCCTGCGATCCGATATCCATCAACCGCAGCTTTCCGTCCGGTTCCCTCAACACTAACAACACCTTCTAGCGCCGAAGAAACTTCATCAGCAATTTTGGGGGAAAAGATCGACCGGATAGAAGGTGCCCCTCTCCCTTTCAATACCTGTGGAGACTTCAGCAATGTGGGCTGCACCAGGTAACCTCCATTTGCAAAAGCAGCATAGGCCCTCACCATCTGAAGCGGTGTCACTAACAAGCCATGACCAAACCCAATGTTTGCCGTAGTCAAAGGCTGCATTCGTTTTCGTGGCGGCAAGATCCCAGAAATTTCACCGGGAAAACTGATCTGTGTCTTTGATCCAAATCCAAAGGTTTTCAGAGAGTTCAACAACACATCTGGACCTAGCTTCAAAGCAAGCTTTGCCGCTACAACGTTACTCGAAACCTGGATCATTTTCCCAAGAGTCAACCACTCGAATCTCTCGTGAGCCTCTGCTTCTGAAATCCGCTTTCCTTGAATCACGATTGAGCCCAGCTCGCCGTGAATTCGATCCGAAATCTTCATACCTCTTGCTAACGCCGATGCGACGACAATTGGCTTGAGCGTCGAACCTGGTTCATAGCCATCAGTAATCGCTCGATTTCTCCGATTGGCCTGGGGTGCGCCGGGAATATTTGGATTAAAGTGTGGCTCATTGGCGAGCGCAAGAATCTCTCCGTTTGAAGCATCCATAACAATTACAGATCCGCCCTTAGCTCCGTGCGCTTCAACTGCTGCTCTTAACTCCTGCTCCACAGCATACTGAAGCTGTGTATCGAGAGTCAGCTGAATCGGCAGTCCATTTTCTTCACTTCGCGCTGCGCTGGCATCTATAAAGGCGGGACGACCCAACGCATCCTTGATTGCAGTGATTGAGACCACCTTCCCTTGGAGGTGTGACTCTCCCCACAGCTCCATCCCCTCGATCCCTTCCGAATCGAGGTTTACAGACCCCAGAACATGGGAAGCAGAATCCCCATGTGGGTATACCCTTCGACTTTCCTTCACGAGAATGAGTCCGTCTTCAATTACTCCATCGTGATCTTTAATCTTCCACTTTTCCAAACGCTGAATCTCGCTGTCAGTTAAATGGCGCTTGATCCAAATAAACTCTTTTTTGTCTGCCAATCGCGAAGCAAATTTGGACTCGGACACCCCGATCGCCTTGGAGAGTAAACGAGCAATTGCCTTGGGCTTTTTGATCTTTGATGGATTTGCAGCAAGGCTGAGAACTCCGGTATTAATAGCCAAGGGTTCGCCATTACGATCCGCAATACCCCCCCGTTCAGGACGCACGAGTAAGCGAGAGTTAAACTGCCTCCGTGCCATCCGATCAAGTCGAGGATCTCCCACAAGCTGAACGTACGCAGCTCGCGCAAATATCCCCGCCGATAGAAAGCCGACAACACAGAGAATGGTAGTGAAGCGATTCCGGACGTTCATTTCAAGTGCACCACCTGATCCGCGTTGGGTTGCCTCAGATTGAATTTGCCCTTAGCCAAGGCCTCTAGACGCTTCGGGGACCGTAGAGAAGAAAGTTTGAGCTCAGACCTTTTTCGCTCTTCCTCCAACGTCCGAATCGTAGCTTCCGTCTTGCTGATAGCGTAGGAAGTGTCTACCACCTCCAGACGAAGCCAGACAGTAACGATTGAAAACAAAACAATGAGAGGAAAAAACCATCCTGGGAACCAAGCTTTCATCTTCCTGACTCTAGCCTTTCTGCTATTCGAAGCTTTGCACTCCGAGACCTCGGATTCTGCTTCAATTCCTGTTCGTCCGCCTCAATCGGTTTCTTAGTCAGCGATGACCAACGATTTTGCTGAATCGTCCCATCAAGTGGCAGACCCTTGAAAACCTGTTTTACTTTTCGATCCTCAAGCGAATGAAAGCTCATGATGGCCGCTCTTCCGCCTGGCACTATTTTGCCTATGATCTCACCCAGAAGGCAATCGAGCTCTTCAAGCTCTCGGTTCACATGAATTCTCAGTGCCTGAAAAGTCCGAGTGGCCGGGTGAATTCGTCCATGCCTCTGAGCAGGTGGGAATGCGCGAGATACCAGAGATGCCAGCCCTGTAGTTGTCTCAGGAAGCTCTCCCTTACGGCGAGCCTCAACAATAAATGCGGCAATTTTTCGTGATAACCTCTCCTCACCATAGACATAGAGGACGTCCGCAATCTCCTGCTCACGAGCAGACTTCAAGAAACCAAGGGCACTCTCACCCTGAGTGGGATCCATCCGCATGTCGAGAGGGCCTTCTCTCAAGAAGCTGAAACCTCGCGAGTCTGTGTCGATCTGATCACTGGAAAAACCAAGATCGGCCAACAAGCCCAAAACTTTTTTTCCCTCAAAAGCGTCAGCAACCGAACTAAATGGCCCATGGTGGAGGGCAAAAACTCCACTCTCCAACTGTTTCTCAAATCTCTGCTGCGCCCGGAGAATAGCCAAGGGATCACGATCGACAGAAAGAACGCTATGTCGGATTCCGGTCTCTGCAAAAATGTGGTCAAATGCTCGAAGAAACTCCCCCGTGTGGCCCCCGCCACCCAAAGTACAATCTACCAACCAATGCTCCTCGCGCGCTAAACGAAATGGGGGAAGCAACCCCTCGAGGATAGGGGTGACCATAATAGGGATATGCGTCGTCTCAATACTCAAGTGATCCGCCTTTCATAGCCTGGGGGCTCTCCAACCAAAGAGTAACGGGACCATCATTGAGGAGCTCTACTTTCATATCGGCCTGAAAGCGGCCGCTAGCGGTGGAAAGTCCGAGTTGAGCACTCAATGCGACACTGTAATCATAGAGCTCACAAGCGAGTTCGGATGAAGCAGCCTCAATAAAGCTGGGACGATTTCCTTTTTGACAGTCACCATAGAGCGTAAACTGACTAACAATGAGGTGCCCGCCTCCAACATCTAACAGAGAGCGGTTCATCTTTCCCGTCTCGTCCTCAAAAATACGCAGCTTTGAGATCTTACGAATAATCCAATCCGCTTCTGGTCGAGTGTCTTTCTTCGATACCCCCAGTAACGTCAGTAGGCCTGGGCCAATTTCACCCACCAGCTCTTCTCCGACACGCACCCTGGCCCATTTCACTCGCTGAACTAATGCTCTCATGAGGAAAACAGACTAACAGTCACAAGAGAGAACATCAATTCTCGCCAGAGACCTCGCGAAGCGAACCAGAGGACGAAGAGAGATTCTTACTCCCCATTTGCCGACCAAAGAAGCCCTCAAGTGAGCGTCTAGCCAAATAGGACGACTTCACTGTCCAGAATTTCCCGTGAACGGTTAAAGCACTCAGAGCAATCTTCTTACCCTGCCATTCACCATAGCCCACAAACCAGTCATACTTTCCCCGAGGCGCATCGCCTGTAAGTGACCCTGTTTTTCCGCCGACGTCGAGTTGGGCAAATTTGCCCCTGAAGAACCCACGAAAAGACTTCCGTGAAGTCCCCTTCTGCACCGTTTCCCTCATTAACTCACGCAATTCCCCCGCAGTATCGGGATCGGTCGTATGTGCAAAGAGCTCGGGCGCGGCTTGATACATGAGTTCCCCCGTATCGGCCCGATGCGCCGATTCAACCAAATAGGGTCTCATCATCGCCCCGTCATTCGCGATACTTGCCGCAATTAAAGCCCCCTGAAGCGGGGACATTCGATTTTCCAGGGTGTAGCCTGAGGCCGACTCTGCCAAACTCCAACTGTCGTCGTCGATTCGCGCAACTCCATCCTGAATAGGGAGATCCGAAGAGATACTTCGGTTAAACCCAAATCGCTCTGCGTAGTCTCTCAAGCGCTCAGGACCCAAGGTAAAAGCGCCTATTCTACCAAATACAGTATTCACTGATCGACCAAAGGCTTCTCGAAGAGTCATCTTCCGACTCCCACTAGGAGAGTTTTCACGAAGAACATGAGACTTATAGAGGGAGTGATTCCCACCCGTGAAGGAGATCACAGTATTCCCCGAATACTCGCGCTCGGCGATCGCTGCAGCCGCCGTCACAACCTTAAATATGGATGCTGAGGGAAATGTGGAACGCAGAGCCATATGACCCAAAGTCTCTACCTCTGCCCGATCCTCGACGTGACTCACCATAGCGAGAATCTTGCCCGTTTGAGGATCCATCGCGACAAAGGCGCCATAGTCTGGGCGATACCGGCCGAACAATGACTGCATTTCAGCCTGCAACAAAGGGTCGAGTGTGAGATCGAGATTGGCTGCGACTTCGACATCCCCCACCTTCAGGAGGGCCTGGTCGCGAATCTCGGAGGAGGTCGCAAAACTCACACGAAAAGCCTCGCGCAACTGCTCGCTATCTACAGGGTGAAGCTTAGACCCCGATGCGAGCCCCTCAGGACGCGAAAAAAACCATGAACTAGCGCCCGCCGTCACCCCAACGACGCCTAAAATTATCCATAGGTTTTTCAGACCAAAAAACGATCTTTTCATTCGATCCTTATCGTAGGGGTACATTTCGCTGATTGTGACAGCAGAGTTGATCCAGGGTCAAAAATTTTCCTGATTTGCTTCATTTTCTGAGCGACCTGCCGTCAAATTCTCGGCTGAATTACCTGATTCGGCTGAAACTTCTTCATCAGACTCATCAGCTTCCTCCTCTCCTACTTCTTCCGGGGCCATCCCGGACTGTACCGCGCCGACCGCTTCAAACGAGAGCGGGGTACTCCATTGTACTTGTCGATCTTCCGGGCTCAAATATTGAGCCCTCACCATTTTATTCATGATCGATGACATCGTTTTTCGAGCATAGGGCGTCAATTTTCGCGCGCGGAATGAGACGCTGTACTTCTTAGGGGAGGGCAGCAACATCGCCAAAAAGGCTCCTTCTTTAGCCGTCAGCTGGGAGGGGTGCTTCCCAAAATAGACTCGAGCAGCCCTATGAATGCCAAAAACCCCCTCACCCCACTCCGCGACATTGAGATAGGCTTCCAAAATACGACGCTTACCCACCTTTTCTTCCAGCTCCATTGCTAGAATGAGCTCCTTAAATTTCCGCCAAAGACTTTTTTCATGGCTGAGGAACACATTCTTGGCCACCTGCTGAGTGATCGTGCTCGCACCCCTAACGAAAGAACCAGCAGCCAGATCCTCTTTGATCGCCTCTTTAATCTCATGGGGATCGTAACCCTTATGACCGTAAAAAGACCAATCCTCGCTCACAATGATGGCCCCAACGGCACCCCGTGAAACCTGCGAGAGCGACACCCAAGAGTCGGGTCTGCCCCGCTTCAATACGACATCGGGCTCAAAGCTCCGTCCGCGATAAATGACGACCGGGTACTGCGTCTTCAGGGGCTCCACATTGGGGAACTCATTCAGGAGGAAACGGTACCCCAAATATACCACTCCCCCCACCGACAGCACTGAAGCGAAACTCAGGGCGACCACCAGATGCGAAAATCGAATTTGCCGTTTCATGAAATCCACTCAATTAACCCAAACCGGATTGAAATAATAAACTCCGCATTTACTCGGTAGTTCCATCTTGTACGTGAGACTTTGCGCAGTTAAGCTCTCCCCGTGACAACTTCATCAAGTGCAAAGCCAGCAAGAAACAAAAAGACAACTCAAACTCAACTTTACGGGAACAACCCATTCATTGTCCCGAACAATAACCGAATTTACACCAATGCCCGTAAGGCGAAGATCGCCCGGGACATGCTGGAGCGCTATACAGGAAGCCCAGCCTCAAAATTCAGAAAACAAATCATCCTGACTAATTTTGACCACTATATTGAGCGCTTCCATAGCATTTGTGGTGACGAGCGTTACAAGGGGTCAGCCATGCAGGTCGTCCACAGCAAGAGTGCTGACGTCTCGATTGTCGACTTCAGTATCGGCTCACCGACAGCAGCCCTGATTATTGAAGTCCTCGCTTCAGTCGAACCAAAAGCAGTGCTTCTTCTGGGGATGTGCGGTGGCCTTCACCGTTCTTTAAAAGTGGGTGACTTCATCCTCCCGACAGCGGCAATTCGGGATGAAGGCGCAAGTCGACATTTCATGCCTCTCCAAGTTCCTGCTTTGCCAACCTTCAAGATCCAAAAGTTTGTTAGTCAAATTTTGGTTGAGGGGGGGCTCGACTATCGCACGGGTGTCGTACACACTACCGATTACCGGTTCTGGGAGTTTGACGAGAAGTTCAAAGCTCAACTTTACGAGGAAAGAGCACTGGCCATCGAGATGGAAACAGCAACGCTCTTCATTGCAGGGTTTGCGAGCAAAGTACCG
>Ga0169931_10015064_pt1 | contig 10388 bp, 8 predicted proteins | sample Kivu_15m_20L_FD_129675 | JGI IMG/M metagenome (GOLD analysis project Ga0169931, IMG submission 129675) | Freshwater microbial communities from Lake Kivu, Western Province, Rwanda to study Microbial Dark Matter (Phase II) - Kivu_15m_20L... | ecosystem: Environmental > Aquatic > Freshwater > Lake ... | reverse complement strand
TGCGGCGTTCCGGTTGGCCGAAAGCGGAAGGCGTTCCTCCCTCTCCCCGGGGGAGAGGGCCGGGGTGAGGGGGAAGGGGCGCTACCAGTTGCCGACCGCGCCTCAACCAGGCTTTCGGCAGCCTGCAAGAAAGTGGGCTGCGCGCTGGAGGCGGTGTCCGCTTGTGGCGTTCCCGGCGGAGCACTACGCTGCGGCATGAACATCAAGCCCCTTGGCCGCTTGCAGGCCAATTTCCTCACCGGCCTGGCGGTGGTGCTGCCGGCGGTCATTTCGATCTCGGTCGTGGTCTGGCTCTTCGGCACGGTGGCCAACATCACCGACCAGTTGCTCTTCGCCGTCCCGCGCGCGTGGAAATACGTCAACGGCGAGGGGGGCGACATCCACTGGTATTGGAGCGTGGCGGCGCTCCTGCTGGCGGTGGCGCTGGTGACGCTGGTGGGCCGCCTCACGCGCCATTACCTCGGCCGCAAGCTGATCGAGGCCGGGGACGACCTGCTGCACCGCGTGCCGCTGCTCAACCGCATTTACGCCACGGTCAAGCAGGTCAAGGAGGCGTTCGCCGGGAACCAGTCCTCGTTCAAGGAGGCCGTGCTCGTGGAGTTTCCCCAGCCGGGCAACTACTCGCTGGGCTTCCTGACCGGCGACCAGCGCAACGAGGTGCAGGCCCGCACCAAGGAGCGGGTCTGGAGCGTGTTCGTGCCCACCACGCCCAACCCCACCACCGGCTTCCTGATCTTCGTGCCGGAGTCCAGGTTCACCCGGCTGGAGATGAGCGTGGCCGACGCCATCAAGAGCATCATCAGCCTCGGCGCGGTCATGCCGGAATATCCCGCCGCACCCGCCGGCCCGCCGCCGGCCTAATCCACCGGCCGGACCTCCTCCGCCTCGCCGGAGTCCGGCGCGTCGTCCTCCCCGCGCAGATGGTGGGCGGCCCGCCAGACATGGTAGCCGGCGCTGTCCATCCACCGGACCGCATCGAGCAGCGCGGCGGCGCGCTCGGGCGGCAAATCCCCCCGCGCGGTTTCCGCCAGCAGGGCCGTCCGGGTGGACCGGCGCAACCCGGCGATCTCCCTGGACAGCGTTGCCAGCGGTCGCGCGTCCGCCGGCTCCGTCCGCCCGGCCAGCAGCGCGGCCGCGCCGTCGAGCAGGGCTTGCAGGCGCTTCGCGAAGGTCTCCAACCGGTCCTCCGCTACCGGCGGCATCGGCTGGCCGTCCTTCACCAGTTCGCCGGCCAGCCGGTCCAGATGGTCCAGCGCGTGAACCAGCGCCAGGCGCGGGGGCGCTTTTTCCGGCGCGGCCACCGTGGGAGGCACCCGCCCGAGAAACCCCCGGGCGTCGTGCAGCGCGGCCCGCACCGCGGCCGGCGGCGCGCCGGCCGCCGCCTCCGGTGCGAGCCGCTCCCGGAGGTGGGCGATGACGTGCCCGGCGCAGTCCACCAGCGTCCGCCGGACGGCCTCCACGGCCACCTCCGGCACTTCCATCAGCGAGTCGTCCAAATGCCGCGTGAGCGCCGGCCCCCGGTCGGGCACCAGGCGGATGACCACCCGGGCGAGCCGCTCCACGGCCGGCAGCACCAGCGCCGCGCCCAGCACGTTGAAGCTGGTGTGAAAGACCGCGAGGCTCGCCGCGCCGGGCGCGAACCCTCCGCGCGCCTCGAAGTGCCGCACCGCCAGGGCGAACACCGGCTCGATGAGAAAGCCCAGCGCCCCGGCGAAGCTGTTGAACAGGATGTGCGCCAGGGCGGTCCGCCGCGCGGGGACGCTCGCGCCGATGGACGCCAGCGCCGCCGTCACCGTCGTGCCGATGCTCGCGCCGATGACGAGCGAGAGCGCCTGGTCCAGGTTCACCGTGCCGGCGTGGAAGGCGGTGATGGTCGTGGCGATGGCCGCGCTGGACGACTGCATGATGACCGTCAGCACCACGCCGATGAGCACGAGCAGCAGCCGTCCGAGCACCGTGGCCGGCGGAAAGGAATCGGGGCGCACCCGCTCGGCCAGTCCGCCCATGCCGTTTTGCAGCGTGTCAATGCCCACGAAAATCAGGCCAAAGCCCGCCAGCGCGAGGCCGAGCGCGGCCGCGCGGCCCCGCAGCACCAGCCGCATCAGCGCGCCCACGCCGATGAGCGGCAGCGCCAGCTTGCCCACGCTCAACTTCAGGCCCAGCAACGAGACCAGCCAGCCGGTGGTCGTGGTGCCCACGCTCCCGCCGATGACGATGCCGATGGCCTGCGCGAACGTCAGCAGCCCGGCGCTCACGAAGCCGATGGTTGCCAGCGTCGTCGCGCTCGACGACTGCACCAGCGCGGTGAGGGTGACCCCGGAGAAGAAGGCCGAAACCGGCCGTCCGGTGAACCGCACCAGGATGCGCTTGAGCGCCTCGCCCGCCGCCGCCTTGAGACCGTCCGTCAGCAGCAACATGCCGAGCAGGAACAGCCCGACACCGCCGAGCAGTTGGGTGAGCATGGTGCCGGGATTCATAGAAAGGGCGTGAACAGCCGCGCCGCGCCGTCGCGCAGGCGCACGGGCAGGCTGCGGGCATCGACGTCGGCCAGCGTCGTCTCCCGGGCGTGGCGGAGCTGCTCGTCGAACCAGCCGGACAGGTCGCGCGCCAGCGCGGGATCGTAGCACTCGACGTTGAACTCGAAGTTCAGCCGCAGGCTGCGCGGATCCCAGTTCGTCGAGCCGACCAGCGCCCAGCAGTCGTCCACGACGAAGAGCTTGGAATGGTCGAAGGGCGGCGGACTCAGCCAGAGGCGGCAGCCGCGTTCCAGCATCTGCCACCAGTGCGCGGTCGAGGCCCATTGCACGAAGGGCAGGTTGCTCTTCGCGGGCAGGAGGATGTTCACCGCCACGCCGCGCATGGCGGCCAGGTTCAGCGCGGCGATGAGGGTCGGCTCCGGCAGGAAGTAGGGCGTGGCGACGCGCACGGTGTGTTTCGCCGCCGTCAGCGCGGCCAGCATCGTCCAGCGCAACTGCTCGAAATCCTCGTCCGGCCCGTCCGCGATGCCGCGCGCGAACCCGGTTCCGCGCGGCGTCAGCGAGGGAAACCACGCCTCGCCGCGCAGCGCCTCGCCCGTGGTGAAGAACCAGTCGTCGGCGAACACTTCCTGCAAGTGCGCCACCACCGGGCCTTCAACCTGGAAATGCAAATCGCGCACGGGATGCCCCGGCTGTTTGGCCAGCCAGTGTCCCGCGCGGAGGTTCAGGCCGCCGGTAAAACCCACCCGGCCGTCGGCCACGAGCAGCTTGCGGTGGTTGCGCAGGTTCAGTGAGGCCAACTGCCAGACGGGCAACGTGGGCAGGAATCTCGCATGACGCACCCCTTCACGTTGGAGCGCGCCCAACACCGGCGGCCATGAGTAGCGCGCGCCGGTGGCGTCAATGAGCACGCGCACTTCGACGCCGCGCCGCGCCGCCTCGCCCAGCGCCCGGGCGAAGGCGAGGCCCGCCTCGTCCCGGTCGAAGATGTAGGTCGCGAGCGTGACGGTGTGCCGGGCCTGGGCGATGGCGTCGAGCATCGCGGGATAGGCGGTGTCGCCGTTGACGAGCGGTTCGAGCCGGTTGCCCGGCAGCAGCGGGCGGGTCAGGAACCGGCGCTCCGCCTCGGCCAGGGAAGTCAGGTGGCGGTGTTCGGCGGGCAGCCGCGCGCCCAGTTGTGCCGGCGAACATTCGCTCACATCCAGCCGCGCGCGGAAGTGCTGCTGGTGGCCGCGCAGCAGCACGGCCTGGCGTTTGATGCGGTTGACGCCAAAGATGAAGTAGAGGACCGCTCCGGCCAGCGGCACGAACCAGACCAGCCCCACCCAGAGCGCGGCCGCGCGCGGGTCGCGCTTGTGCAGCAGCGCGTGGCCGGAGGCGAGTGCCGACAGCAACAGCGTCAGCGCCGCCACGAGGTAGTGCCAGACTTTCGCCAGTGATTGCAGCCAGTCCATGAGCGGAACGCGGGCGAGCGTAAGGCGGTTCCCGCGCCAAGCGAAGCCCGCAAATCCGGCGCGGGCCGCCCGGCCCTCATCCGGCACCGGCCCGGCCCGGCCCCGACTCCGGCGGGCGCGCCAGTCCGGCTTTGGCCTGCTCCTCCCCGGCGATGCGGCTGATGTGGGCGCTGAAATCCTCGTCCTCGCCCTTGAGCAGGTCGGGCAGCGCGTCGCGGAAGTCCTTCCGTCGGCACCACTCGCGCATGTAGTCCTCCCACGAAAGCCAAAGCCGCTGGGTCTGGCGGTCCATCTCGTCCTCATACACGAGGATGTAGGCCCGCTCGAACAGCGAGACCAGCAGGTTGAACACCACCAGCTTGCGCTCGGCCTGCTCCTCGGTCAGCGGTGCCTCCGCCGCGCCGCGCCGCAGCAGGTGCAGGTCGGGATTGGCCAGCACCAGCTTGAGAAAGCCGGTGTATTCGTCCGACAGGCGCTGGTAAATCTCCTCCTCCTCGTTCTGCCGCTCGCGCCGCTGCTCGTAGATGAACACCAGAATGGCGACGGGCAGACCGATGACGGTCACCACGTAGCTCGCCGCTTCAACCCATTCAAACCAAGTCATGCCGGTGGCCCCGGCCGGCCCTGGCCCCGGCCGGCTCCCGGGGCAAACGCGGACAGCGTAGCGGCGGCCCGGCCGGCTGCCAACCCGCCGTTTTTTCACCTTCTCGCCCCGCGCGCCGGCTGCTAGCTTCCCGCGTCATGGACACCGCCAAACGCATCACGGTGCGCGCCCGTTCGGCGATCTTCGGCATGCAGGAGGTCAGCCTGGTGCTGGTCGTCCTGTTCCTGGGCGCGATCCTCACGTTCTTCGGCGGCACGGTGAAGGTGCCCAAGCTCCAGGTCAACGAGCGCGGCGAGCGCGAGCGCGTGTTCGACGTGGTCAACGGCGAGCGCGTGCCGGTCTTCGAGGAGAAGAACAAGTTCCTCAACGCCGCCAACCTCACGCAGCTCGCCAAGGACACGAGCTTCATCGGCATCATGGCCGTGGGCGCGACGTTCATCATCATCGCCGGGCAGATTGACCTGAGCGTGGGCGCGATCTACGCGCTGGCCTCGGTGCTGGGCGCGATTGTTTTCCGGGCCTTTGGCCCCAACGGCTCGCTCGCCAACGCCCCGCCCAACGAGGCGCTGCTGATGGGCATGATGACGTGCCTGTTCGTGGGCTTCCTCGCCGGCGTGCTCAACGGCGCGATGGTCGTCGCGCTCAAGGTGCATCCCTTCATCATCACGCTGGGCACGATGGCGATCTATCGCGGCGAGGCGTTTGTCATCACCAGCGGCCAGTCCATCGGCGACTTCCCCGAGGCCTTCCGCTACATGATCCGCTGGGAAACCGGCGACGGCCTGAGTCTCGTGCCGCTGGGCGTGATGCTCGCGGTGGTGGTCATCGCGACGTTTTACCTGACCTTCCTCGTGCCGGGCCGGCACATCTACGCCGTGGGCGGCAACGAGCAGGCGGCGCAGTTCAGCGGCATCCGCGTCAAGAAGGTGAAGCTCAAGGTGTTCATCTTCTCCGGCCTCACGGCGGGCGTCGCGGCGCTGCTGGCCATCGGCTACTACGGCAGCGCGACCAGCGGCGACGGCCAGGGCTACGAACTCGATGTCATCGCGGCGGCGGTCGTGGGCGGCGCAAGCCTCTCGGGCGGACGCGGCTCCGCGCTGGGCGCGCTGCTGGGCGCGCTCATCATCAAGATGATAGACAACGGCATCGTCATCCTCGGCATAGACCAGAACTACAGCCGCATCATCATCGGCGCGGCGGTCATCCTCGCGGTGGTGCTGGACCAGTTCGGTGGCTGGTGGGCGCGGCGGCGGATGGCAAGGGAATCGTGAGGCGGACACTCTTGTCCGCTGGTCAGCCAATGCTTCCTTGCAGTGGAGACAGGAGTGTCCCCGCTACGCCCGCGCAAACGTCTCCGCCAGCGCCACGGCCTTCCGCATCGCCTTGGACTTGTTGACCGTCTCCTGAAACTCCGCCTCGGGGTCGCTGTCCGTCACCCAGCCGCCGCCGGCCTGCACGAAGACCTTCCCGTCCTTCACCAGCGCGGTGCGGATGGTGATGGCGGTGTCGCAGTTGCCGTTGAAGCTGAAGTAGCCCACGCAGCCCGCGTATGGCCCGCGCGTGGTGCCTTCCAGTTCTGAGATGATCTGCATCGCGCGAATCTTCGGCGCGCCGCTCACCGTGCCGGCGGGGAACGTCGCGCGCATCAGGTCGTAGGGCGTCTTGCCCGCCGCGAGGTGCCCCTCGACCTGCGACACGATGTGCATGACGTGGCTGTAGCGCTCGATGACCATCAACTCCTTCACCTGCACGCTGCCGTAGTCGCACACACGCCCGATGTCGTTGCGCGCGAGGTCCACAAGCATCACGTGCTCGGCGCGTTCCTTCGGGTCGGCGAGGAGCTCCTTCTCCATCGCGAGGTCTTCGTCGTGCGTCGCGCCGCGCGGGCGCGTGCCGGCGATCGGGCGAATCTCAATCAACCGGTCCTCACACCGCACGTGAATCTCGGGCGAGACGCCCACCAGCGAGAAGCCGTCCAACTCCAGCAGGAACATGTAGGGCGACGGGTTAATCGTGCGCGCGGCGCGGTAGAGGTCCAGCGGGCTGGCTTTCAGCGGCACACTGAAGCGTTGTGAGCCGACCACTTGGATGATGTCGCCGGCGGTAATGTGCTGCTTCGCTTCAAGCACGTTGGCGATGAACCTGTCCTTCGGCGTGTTCGACTCGAAGGGCGCGGGCGCGACCTCGTCCGGCAAAGTCGCGGGCAAATTTTCCAGCGGCTGTTCAAGCAGCGAAACGAGCCGGTCAATTTCCTCGACTGCCCGCTCGTAAGCTTCGGTGGGCGAGCCCGCGTCGTCCAAGACAGCGTTCACCAAGATCGTGATGGTCTGTTGCGCGCGGTCGAAGATGAGCAGCTCGTCCGCGATGAGGAAATACAGCGTCGGCGTGCCCAGCTCGTCCTTCGGCGGGCGCGGGACGATGGGCTCCACGTCGTGGATGAACTCGTAGCCGATGAAGCCCACCGCGCCGCCGGTGAAGCGCGGCAGGCCGGGGACGTTCACGGGCCGGTAGCGCGCGAGCACGCGCTCGACGACTTCGAGGCCGTCGCGCACGCACTGCTCGCACGGCTCCTTGCCGGGCGCGGGGATGGCGAACTTCTCGACGACCTTGCCCTCCGCGATGACCTCGATGCGGTTCGCAGTCTGCTTGATGACCGCGCGCGGGTTGCAGCCCACGAAGGAGTAGCGACCGAGATGCTCGCCGCCCTCCACGGACTCGAAGAGGAACGACTCGCCCTGCCCGCGGATCTTCTTGTAGGCGGACAGCGGCGTCTCGAAATCCGCAAGGATGCGGCGCGTGACGGGAATAAGGTTCCCCTGCGACGCGAGCTTCAGAAAGTCATCGAGCTTCGGCGAATGCATGTCGTGGGAAGAGCCTAGCGGAAACGGGCCGCGCGGCGGAAGCTCCAAGAAGCCAACAGCAGCAAGGGAATGATGAGCGGAATGTTCTGGCCCAACCGGGTCAGTTAGTTATCCACGATGCTGAGGATGGCAGAGCGCTGGTCGAGTTCGTAGTGCTTGCCGGGCGGTAGAACGGGCAGGGGTTTGAGGAACCCGCGCTGCACCAACTCTTCCACATTCCTCGCTGCTCGCCCGCCGTTTGCCATCATGAAATTTGTGATGGCATCGTAGAGGTTTTGGTGACTCGGCAGGGCTTTGGGATCGATGCCGATGCTTGCGGCGGCCTCTGTGGCTGCTGGCCCGTTGGAAATGGACGGCGCTGATTCGCCCCGTCGCTTACGACAGCCTGATGAAAGCAGGACGACAGCTGCCACCACGACCGCAAGCAAGGAAAATTGGCCCATCGGGTTCACGTGCCGGATCACCAAGAGGTCGAACGCTGCATCAGCCAGGCAACGTCAACGTTGTTGGCGATGGCTTGGAAACCTGCTCCCGGCTCGTTCAGCGGAATCGTGCGGGCATCGTTCCAGCGTTTCGTCTCACCATGACCATCAGCAAATGAGAAAACGGTCGCCTTGTTGTGATAATTCGCCGGCCAGTCAACCAGCCCCACCGCTGCCAGCGTGACGTTGCCTCCAGCGGTTGCTCCGTTCAACGGCACCGCGAACCAGCCGTCGTTGATGCTGCCGATTCGCTCGTCCAACGTAACCCACATGTCGGCCGGCTGACGCATGTCAGTGTCCCGCCGAAAGACCAAGGGAGTCACGCCTGCTGGAGTGGCGGTCGTTGAGCCGTTGCCGGTGGTTCCGCCCCGTCCCGGGTTCATCCACCCGTTCATGGACACGGTGCGCACCCGCGCCCCCCGTCCTCCTCCGTCGTTGCTTTTGTCGTTCGGGCACTTGTAAGTGCCGGCATTCAGCACGTAGCCAGGGCCAATCGAGCCATTAGCCCGCTGCGATTGCCCGACCAACAGATCGGTGTTGGTGTTGTCATTGGCTCCACCACCCCCGTTAACCAGCCACCCACGCACCCACCCCGGATTCGTCGGATCACCGGCGGCACCTCCGTCACCATTACGGGCCAGCCGGCCATCATGGTCTGAGGCGTAAAGCGTCCAGCCCAAGACCAGCTGCTTCACGTTGTTGAGGCATTTGGTTCCCGCCGCCTTCGTCTTGGCTTGGGCCAGCGCCGGCAACAGCATCCCCGCCAGGATCGCGATGATGGCGATGACAACGAGCAGTTCGATGAGGGTGAAGCCGTGGTCCCGGTCCGAACCCGACGCGGTGATGGAAGTCGCCTTCATGGTGTTGGTTGGGTGACTTATCGGCCAAATTTGGCGCGCTGTCAAACTCCCTCCTGCGCCCGTCGCCGCCCCGCTCAAATCTGCTGCACGACCTTCTGATAGCACTCTGGGCAGATGCCATGCGTGAACTTGGCCTGCGAGTGCGTCGTGATGTAGGACTCCACCTCGTGCCAGTAGTTCCGGTCGTCGCGGATTTTCTTGCAGTAGCAGCAGATGGGCAGCAGGCCCTGAAGCTGTTTCACGTGCTCCAGCGCGGCTTCGAGATCATTCACCCGCGCAGCCAGCTCGGTTTGCAGGTGCACCACGCGTGCGCCGACCTGAATGCGGGCCTTCAACTCCTCCTGGTCGAAGGGCTTGGTGATGTAGTCGTCCGCGCCGGATTCCAAGCCCTGCACGATGTTCGCCTTCCCACCGCGAATGGTGAGCAGGATCATGTAGAGCGGCGAAAGCTTGAGCTGGTGGCGGGCGCGGCAGCACAGCTCCACGCCGTCCATGCCGGGCATCTGCCAGTCAATCACCGCCAGCCGCGGGGGGTTCTCGACCTGGAGCGCCTGGATGGCCTGCTCGCCGTTGGTGGTGCTGACCACCTCGTATTGCCAGCGGGTCAGCAGGTCTTCAAGGATCCGGCGGACCACTGGGTCATCTTCGACGATCAGGACTTTCATGCGCGTTGTTGAGGCGGGCAGAGACTTCCAAGAAGGCCGGTGCGCGTCAAGCTGCGAGGGGAAAGTTTCGCGCTCCACTTGCGTCGCTCCGGCAAACGCATTGCCTCCCGCCCCGCGCCCCTGCCAAGCTCCGCCCATGCACTACCGCCGCTTTGGGAAGACCGAACTCCAGATGCCCGTCTTCTCCTGCGGCGGCATGAGGTATCAGCACAAGTGGCAGGACGTGCCCCCGCTCGAAGTCCCCAAGGACGGCCAGGCCAACCTCGAAGCCACCATCCACCGCGCCCTCGCCCTCGGCATCAACCACATCGAAACCGCGCGCGGCTACGGCTCCAGCGAAATGCAGCTCGGCTGGGTGCTCCCCCAAATCAAGCGCGACCGCCTCATCGTCCAGACCAAGGTCGCCCCCTTCGCCAACCCCGAGGAATTCCTCCGCACCTTCGACACCTCCATGAAGCACCTGCGGCTCGACTACGTGGACCTCCTCTCCTTCCACGGCATCAATCACCGCCAGCACCTCGACTGGACCCTCCGCAAAGGCGGCTGCCTCGAAGCCGCCCGCCGGCTCCAGCGCGAAGGCCGCTGCCGCCACATCGGCTTCTCCACCCACGCCACCACCGACATCATCCTCGACGCCGTCCGCTCCGGCGAGTTCGCCTACTTCAACGTCCACTGGTATTTCGTCAACGACCTCAACTGGCCCGCCCTCGAGGCCGCCACCGCCCTCGACATGGGCGTCTTCATCATCAGCCCCAACGACAAGGGCGGCAAACTCTACGCCCCGCCGCCGAAGCTCGTGGACCTCTGCGCGCCGCTCACGCCGATGCAGTTCAACTCCCTCTACTGCCTCGCCCGCCCGGAGGTCCACACCCTCAGTTGCGGCGCGGCCAAACCCTCCGACTTCGACGACCACATCGCCGGCCTCGCGCACTACGACCGCGCGGCGGAAACCATCGCCCCCATCGAAGCCCGCCTCCGCGCCGAG
>Ga0169931_10015063_pt1 | contig 10389 bp, 4 predicted proteins | sample Kivu_15m_20L_FD_129675 | JGI IMG/M metagenome (GOLD analysis project Ga0169931, IMG submission 129675) | Freshwater microbial communities from Lake Kivu, Western Province, Rwanda to study Microbial Dark Matter (Phase II) - Kivu_15m_20L... | ecosystem: Environmental > Aquatic > Freshwater > Lake ... | reverse complement strand
TCTTCCTTTTTAGGGTAGATAACTCGGACTTGCAATTTATAACTAATCACCGCTTATTATTGTGAAAACAGAAGAATATTCGGTTTAGACGATTTTCACAAAGCTGTCAAGCATACCTTCTCGCTTCAAAAAGTTTTATATAATCGATCTGGTGCCATTTAAGACAGCTAGAGCAGTAGTAATTTTGGTATCCCAGGTAAGAGTTGGGCTCATAAGAGTGCCATTAAGTCCTGTTCCTTAGAGAGAGCCATATTTAGTTTGCCCGCAAGGAGAGCTGATGCTATTGTGTAGCCATGCTGCCCCTAATTATTTGTTTACCAATAAGAGAGGAAAAACTCCATAAGGAGTCACGAGCTTGTCAAAATTTATTTTCTCTGAAGCTATTTCTTGAATTCCTGAGACAAAGTAGCCCGTATCTTCAGTATTTGAAGAAGCTGGTCCTGCACAGGCTCCATACATTCCAGGAATATTTTTATCAGCCGAATTCCAAGTTCGTGCTCTTTAATTATTGACCTGTATTCTATAGTAAGTTGGACTGAGATAGTAAGGAAGAAATAGGTTTTTCCATTGCTAATGAGAACTAAAACACCATCCTCTTTCGACCGTAACTTTTACTTTTTTACTTTTTACAAAATAATCTACTGCTTGTAGCTTTATTCTTTTGTCGTTCCACATCTTTTTAATTTAATCCTCAGAAAATGATTCTTTGGCAAATAAAGTGGCAATCCAGGTGAACATTTCGCCTTCATAAGGATCGTCCAGATAGTAATTATCTTGATTCGAATATTTGTTTGATTATACATCTACTTTTACGTTCTAAATATCAGCAACAGCCCGTATCTTTCCAGTCGTTTAGTTGTAAAAGACTTTTCTTATATTTTTTATCATATCTTTCCAAAAAACTTTATCAAATCTTGCTCGTAGATTAGGTAGAACGTTAGAATATTTTGACTTCCATACTTAACTCAAAGCAAGTGCTCCCCAAAACATTTATCCGTTATCAAGAGCAGGTACACGACTTTGGAAATCATGAGCCGGCTAAAGCTCTCCGTTTTTTACTATAACCCAAGGTAAATAACCTGCAAAGCCTGGATACTTCTGATAGAAACGTTATAGACTTTTAGTTTTGAGTTATATAAGACGAAAAACTTCATTCGGAGTATATATTTCTTGAGCAAGTGAATCTCCTTCCAAAACCTTAGCCATGATTGCCAAATGAATGGACTATTTACTACTAGCTGTAAACTCATGAAGCGTCTATTTTAATATTTCACCAGTATTTACATCTATCCGAATACCGTCTAAAGTCATACCCGTGGCTTCATCGACACCGATTTGCTTTATAAAGTTAGTTTCCCATCGAATGAATTCTTTTAAAAATTGATGAGCTTTTTAGGGATTTTTCTTTATTTAGTTTGTCTGGTACTTTTTCGCGAACCGGCAATCACTATTTTCAGTAGTTTTTAAACAGAAAGCTTAAAATACGGCGATCAAGATAGTTAAGACTATGTTGATTTTCATCTAAAAGATATGTTAAATATATCAAGTGATATATAAGATTCTGTAAAATATGAAAACTTTATTTATTTTTTATGAATTATCTTGCATTTAACCCTAAATCTCCGTGTATAGAGGAATGGCGAGATCTCTACGTGTCTAAAAAAACAATAAAAAAGATAAACGAAACCTATGATTAATGCGAAGAAAGCATGAAAATCCTTGCAAACACTCTACCTTAGCAACAAAGACAATCTTTATTCGTTTAATAGCTATCTTTCAGAGAAACCTTAGTTAAAAAACAATCAAAAAGAGATTAAGATATCTAATAGATACTAAGTAAAATCGCTAATAATAAAAAATAGCTTTAGATCTAATTGAAGGGATAAGTAATGATTAATCACGAAGCACAGCATTAAATTTAAATCAATAAACCTGTATCGACAACGAGAGAGTAACTTTGTGGCCGTCATATCAGATAGCTAAAAGATTTAAACGCACTTTACCTGTAAATATACCTGTAAAAATCAATAGGTCTTATTTAAAACTTTGTAATATTAAAAATAGGCTAGATAAAAACTAAGCATCACAAACAGAAATTACATCTTTCAGATATTAGATATGATCAAAGAGACAAACCTTAAGGCCATCAAACTATTTAAATAATTTACTTCAATTTATTCATTTAAGCTCATTATTTGGTTCTGCTGGTGCAGCATAATACTGCTATTTTATAGAAGAAAGGTTAAAAATCTTAAAGTCTATAATTAAATAACTTATATTAAATCTATCTTAACAAACTTACGTAAATCTTGCAAAAACTTGAGGCTCTTCAAGCTTAGCTAAAAGAAACTTATTTACTTTATTTTAATAAGAAAAAATTTTTGACCGCAGTGAGTTAAAAAAAGCAACAAGAATACATTTTAAGTCAAATCGCTGTCAATGCAAGCTAATACGAATCAACAGGAACAATCAAAGCTTTTTCTTAGGGCTTTATTATAGCTTTTCTTATTTTTTCTTTACTTGGCATCGTCATTTTTCGGTCATTAAACGCATCGGTTTTAGAAAAATAAGCTGATTATTTATAAAATTTCAGAGTTTGGCGAGGAGCGAGCTATCTTATCTTCTGCAACTGGATCATGGTCATAGTTCTGAGTGTTTTTAATAGACTTAAAATAAACTATAAGCTGATTATGATTGATCGTGGCTGTTGCTTGGCGAAACCTCAAAGTTTTTTTATGACAGCTTCTCTTCTGACTGCTATTTACTTGATTCTTTTTCTTGTTTTTACATTAAAAAACTTAGAATACATTTAAGGATATTAGCAACTGAATAATTTAGGTTACTATATGTGGATTATTAATGTAGTTTTTATGATAAATCCTGTCAAAGTTCTTAACTATTCTTCACGAAAATTCTTTGTTTCATTAATTATTCAGGCTTTTCTGAGTTTTGTAATTAATTGCAATTTTAATAGAATGACTATTACAAAGATGTTTAGCAGCTGGACGCAACCTGTTGGCGATCTGTATTTTACTCTATGCGTGGCTACTCAAGGCAATACAAATTGCAGTTTTCAAAGTCAAGTCGCTTCTTATGTCTTTATGCTTATATTCTGCAGTTTAAGGATCAGACAATGCATCAGTATGCACCAGCAATTTGCCAAAAAAAGATTAAGCAGACCTATGATGGGGATGATTCATGCATTTTTTACGATTAATACAGTTACTGCTTCATTTCTTTTTAACTATTTTAGAACTGCTGATCTTGAAACATACTGGATAGTTTCAGCTTCGATATCAGGTTTGACTGGTTTCCACACTGACGTTAGGGTGGATTGGGGACTTATCGGGCACGATAAATAAGATAAAATGTTACGAAAAAATGTGAGTTTGCCTAGAGTTTGCTACATAGTGATTATAGTGATCGATATGATTCTAAATGCGGGATGGGTTCTGAATGTGTCTAATAACATCGCTGCTAATGTCGGAATAAATCCTATTTATTTCTTGATGATCGTATCCTATATTGAACAATTTAGAAGAGGACTTTGGTTTTTCATGGTCGTATAAGAAATTCATAGTAATAATATAGGTAATCTAAAAGCTCTAAACTCTGATTAGTCTCTTTATTTATAATTAGGAATCACCAACACGGATCTTTAGATAAGCACTGATAGCAATAAAACAGCCAATAAATATGGAAATAATTAAAAATAAATTTAACTAAAAACCATCTCTTTGGACCATAATCTCAAACAAGATTTAATTTAAAATCAAAATATTTCTTAAAAATAAAAAATTGCCTCATAAGATCTTAAGACTTAGTCATAAAAAGTCATTTAAAGTACTAAAATTAGTCTTTAATCAGTTAAATAAGGTATTAAATCCAACAGAAAAATAAACGAAAACGCTCTTCTTTTGTATAAAATTTCGAAGCAAAATTTATCGATTATCAACAAAATCTATAAAAATTCAGATGCCCTATATTGATTCTTACAGATCAAATTATTATATTTATATATATAGCTAAATTATTTTTTTAATGATGATGAACAGATATTGGTTGTTTTTATCAGTAACAATCAGCGTGATCTCACAGGGATTTCAAGAATTAGATTGTCTGACTTTAAGTAATTCAATAAAAAATCAGCCCATTTAAGTTACAAATTGGAGAATATTTTTTCTGGCGATGAATTCGCGATTAAGTTCGCATGGCCCAAAGCACTTTCGAATGTAACTAATACCGCTTTGGCTTTAGCAGGGTATTAAATCGATTCATAATCGTCGTTTTTAAGCTATAAGGCATAGACTACTGACGTAAGTTAACATGGGGCGAGCATCATATTGAAACCTAAATCAAAACTATTAGTCATTCAATTCTAAATTTTAGCTGTAGGTCAGGACGCTATTGGACAAATATAGTTATATTCTTCTCGTATTTTGCGTATTATCTAGGAGTTCATCCTTAAGCTTTAAAAAACGCTTAAAGAACTATAAATCATTAAAAATTCATATTTTAGTCGTCTTTGGAGGTTAACTAAAGTTCAGATATATTTTTATCTGTCTATTTGCAAGATTTAACTATGGATTTATCTAATAGTAATCAGCAACAACTTGGAATAAAGTAGCTCTTATTATTCAATAAAACTATCACTGTCACACTCTATTCATACTAGGGCTTTAAAAATAGCATTTCTGAGGTAACTTTGACCCTTTTAGTAATTAAAAAAAGTGCTTTTGGATCTTCTTTGGTTCATTACAATAAAGAGTATCATACATGGTGCCCCTCTTCTAGTTCAAGTTGCTCTCGATCTACCTCTTTGTTTTCTTCTTTTCTTGAGCCCAGTTATATATCTGCATAAAAATGCATAATTCCAATCTATTGGTTAACCACATACTAATAAAATCCTAATGGATTCGAAAATAGTCTTTTGATTAGTACAAATCAAAGCAATATTATGTTTAAAACAGACAATTCGATTTGGGCATTTTACAATATATCTTGCTTTTTTAACTGCCCTAAAGGATACTATTTATTTCATCAAGATTCTATTTCTTCTTGTGAAGCTTGTCCTTCTTCTTGCAAGACCTGTTAAAATGCTCTCGCTTGTACGGAATGTGTATCTGGATATTTTTTATAAAAGGGAATCTGTAAACTTTTAGTAACTTCCACGACCACTTAAATAATTCTTTGTTTTATTGGTATTTTAATAATTGTTTTTTGTTGCAGCAGCAAGGGGGCGGAGTTACGTCAAAAAATAACGAGTTGTTGTGATAGTTCTAAAAATTAACATAGAGGCATAAATCAAGAAGAAAGAGAAAGGGGTCTTAGTGCTCACGACAGAGACATTACTATGTATCGAATCAAATAAACGCAAAAAGATAGCGCTAGACACTGATTCATTCAAGTCTATATAATGTTGGCAGCATTAATAATTTATCAAATGTGCATTAATACATCGAGTTTTTTTTATTTTATGAATTTTTTTATTTATTATTCTTAGTTCTGTTCAATCTGATTCCAGTCTAAGTAGCTAACACAATACATACTCGAATAAGATTCAGCTATGAACATTATGCCAAAACTAAATATCGCATTTAGAATGCTCTGATGTTATTATTCCCTAAGTCCATAGATTATTACACAAATCAATTTTTTAGAGATTTTTCCAATTGGCTTTGACTATAAAAATGGTCGCATTGTTCGCTATTTTGTTTCTATCTTTATCTTTTAAAAAATACCCAAACCGATCGACTCGATTGTTTTCCATTAAGTTTTGTTGAGATGAAAAATTCCTTGAGAACTTATGAAGTTGGCTGCTTGTTGATGATCAATTTACCGAGATCGACATGTTATATCCTCGGTAGGTTGGTTTTGCTAAGAAACAGACAGCCTTTGTCTCCTAAATTGTTTCCTATTTTGTTTTTAGATTACCTAGAAATTTTATTTGTCTTAAAACTTGCCAATTACCTGCAGTGAAATGATATGCAGCTTTCGCACATAGATTATTCATATCTGTATTAAACTTTCTATATACGTAAAGATAATTTTTCTACATGTTGTGTAGGCCCTTTCATCAAATATTCAACCGCAGCGTTTGCATTTATTTGGCTATTGTCTCCACTATGATTATTGCTAAAGTTAATCTCCCTTTTAGTTCTCAACTTGTCTATTAGCTGTATAGTCTAATTATTCATATTATTATTTCTTATCTTTCTTCAGCTTTATTGGAACTCGAAAATATGTATGTAAATGTTTTATTTTTGATCAGACATCTTTAACTTTAATTAAAATATTATCAAGCTTTTTATGTATTAATTTGGTGTTTTTACATGATCGGCACATAAAATATCAGGAATGATTAAGAATAAAAGCTACTAGAATAGCCAGCTTAAAATCGACCTTAGTAGAATCGGCCTCAGCACAATTTATAGAATTTGGATTAATCAGCTTTTAATTAGTTGTCTCCAAAATATTCTTCGGTCTACTTGAAATAGTACATAAAAATTATGGGTGATTTTGATTTAGATATCCGAAAAAAACTAAATAATTTTAAAGGAAACAACTAGAATTAACTAAGTTATGAATAAAATGTTCGTGAAAAAGAGTTACATATTAAACTGAAAAGTCACTCATGCAACTACGAAATTTTAAAATACGAAATAAAATGGCAAGGCTTTAAAGGGGTCGTATGCGTTCTTAATGATAAAAATATCAGTAAGTGCCATAAATTTCAAGAGCTTTCAAAAGGTTAATGTACTATAGTATACGATTTGAAAAAATATAACTGCGTAATCAAATGTTTTCACTACTAAAGCAGCTTGACTCCGACATTTTTAGCGAGTGTGCTTTCTGAATATTTCTTAACAGTAGTAGCAGCGGCAATCGGCGTTGGTCCCCAGATCCCTCGCTAAGTTCTAGGTTTCGATCTTGTTATTTTTCACGACTGTATTTAATTCGTGATATAAAGATGTTATCCTTTTTCATAATTAAAGTCTGGAGATTAAAGAGGCCTTAAGAATAAGCTGAATATTCTGCATGCGATCGGCATGGTTCATAGAGACATTAAACCAATCAATATATTATACAGTCCTTCGAAAAACAGTCTTGTTTTCATAGATTATGGCTTCTCTGAAATGATCGATGAGTAAATAGGTCAAAAAACTTTAACTGTTTTCAATGGATCTCCAGATTACTGTAGTTCATAAGTGAAGGATTTAATGAGATCATCTTCGGACTATGTAGATCTTTATTACAATGATGCTCACTGTCTTAAACAAACCTTCAAGGAGTTTTCTTAATAATTAAAAATAGTTGAAGACTAGTAATAAAAATAGCTTAAAAATATTGAAGAACAACAATATAAAACTTATTAAGATCAAAAACAACAGGAACAGCACTCAGCAAAGCATGGAAATCAAATAAAAAAAATATTAATTAAATATCAATTATATTCTGGAAAAATATTTTAAAAAAATACTTTTTAGATGAAATTGATGTTACTTTGCTTTGATTAATTTTCCAGCTTTTTTTTTATGCTTCCTTATTCTCTAAATAGAGACAAAAATTTTAATATGTTGATCAGACAAAGTGTTTTGGGGACAAGAGAAATATAAAGTATAACTAATTATCGTCAAAAAAAAGAGAATATTTTCAAAAAAAAGGAATCTACTTAAGCATAAAATCAACATTAATAAAGCGAGTTCAAAAAAAGGATTTAAAAAATACCATAAAAAATCATATCAAAAATAGATAGTGCTACTTCATTAAAAGTTGTATTAGAATTCAGTTTAAAAAAAAGTGTTACTTAGCTAGCTATTATTTAGCAAAATAACAAGTATGCATACTTGTAGCGTTTGGCTAGCTGTTTGAACATGTTATAATGTAATGCTTCTTGGCATAAAAAGATGCAAGCGATTACGACTTGGCAACATTTGGAACTTATTAGCTTTAAAGCTGGTACAAACTAGCTTAAAAAATATACGTTTTGTTTAAAAAAAATACTAGAAGATTACCTTTAGAATGGCTTTCGTTTCAATATAAAAATAATTTGGGTTCTTCTTTATAATTTAATAATATTAGATGCTTACAACATTTAATAAATAGTTGCTTATATCAAGAGAATCACTAAACTACCTTTAAAAAAATTAGAAGTAGCTAGGATTTTGTTTAATTTGTATCATGTCATTATCATCCTTGAGCAAAAAATAAAGACAGAATTTAGACATCGTGAAAAATTCATTTACATTAATGTAATTATTAGCTTAATGCACAATCTTCAGGAGATTTAATAGCCTTTAAAATAACATGTTATTACGGCGCTTTATTTCTATCTCAAATTTTGCAATCAAAATTTAATCGATTAAAATATTTATTTTTAATTCAAGCAAATATTTAATTATCTGATCGATCATAACTAGCTCAGTAAATAATTCAAAAGAGAAATAAATCAGAGTTTTTTTGCAAAAACAATAAAAATCAATAATTCAAATTTCTTTTGCTCAGGTAACCTTTAAAATAATTAAAAAAATATTTGGAATTTCGTAAGTTTTGAACCCGATAGCGTAATTATTAAAAATGAGTTCACATTTTATCATTTTGCATTGTTTAGCTACATAAATGAAATAAACCTAAATTAAAAAACCCTAGAAATTTATTCTATATATGAAAGATGTCTACAACATCCTCATTTGATCAACAATTTTTATATGTATCTGCTGCATAAAAAGATTTTATTTATTGATAAAAAAGTAAATAAATAATATATATAATAACTTATCGACAAAATAGATATAGAATCCTGTATTTAGTCTGTACAATTGGCCAACATCATAAATTTTTACCTCTTTTAAATCTATAATCCATAATCAGCATGCTTAAAATAAGAAAATTATTGCTTATTACGGTAAAAACTACCCTTGCCTTAGATAAATGACTTTTAAGCAAGAATTCAAAAATAAAAGCAAAAGTACGAAGGAATATCTTATTAGTGTTATTTACCTTAAAATATTTAGCATAAAAATCAATGGTAGTAAAGTAAAAAAATTATTGAGATTCAAAATATATTTTTATTCTACAATAAATGTGTTTATTTGCTGCTATTATACACTAAAATTTATTCAGGCAAACATGGTCTAAATAAAATAATCATGTATGGAATATGGTTATTTACGCATCTACAAAATTTTAATAATTTTTTCATTTAAAAATAAGGCTAGAACTAAAATATTAAACTTCATCTACTTTGTGTTAAGATTCACATTTACAAACTCATGTAAAAAAATACTGAATTAGAAAAATAAATCATGAATTCGCTATCAAACAAAGATAACATATAAAATCCATTTTTTGCGAGCTAAATGTTGATAATATAACTATAAAAACACAGAAATCGCTACAGCTTACATAAAATAACATAAACTATTAAAAAATAAGAAATATTTTATCAAATATTGTTTAATCAAAATAAATTAGGTCATCTTGCTTCCTAATTATCTTTGCCCAGATTACGTAATTTTTTTCATTTTTTTCTTTATTTAAAACGAGATTTTAAACTTTTTTAGAAATATAATAATCAAATTTTAAAATATTTTAGTTAAAATTTTGATATAAAAATATTCTAATTTTATTTGTATATGGTTTAACTTTCAATTATTTAATATCCTATCATAGCCGTTCCCTTTTTTTAATATATAAAACAAAGTAATTTTTACTAAATTCCTTAGGGTCTCTAATATCGTATTTTATTATACAGTCAACTTTTATTCTGTGATGATAATTTAAATCAAAAAACGAAAAAGATAGTTTTAACTATTTTAGATTTTTTAAATCTTCTCGAAGCATTTCCTAGAAGACTATGTCTGTAAAAAATATACATATTTTTTTTAAAAATCGTTATAACAATATAGAACAAAACTAAAGATAAGGAGTATTTTGAGAGAATGAATAATTGTTTTTCATAATAAGAAATGTAAGCAGCTTTTAACTCTTTGAATAGAACTAGACGTTATCATGTTTTTTTATCCAAGAAATTAGTAAAAATATATACCAAAAGCATTTTTCCTTTCTAAATTTTTAAAAAATAATATTTAAAAAGAGCCAAATATTAAAATATATTTAGAGTTACGCTTGAAAACAAACTACAATCGGTTCATCGAAATTTGTTTAGACCTCTAAATCGTTTAGCTAGTATCGATAAAGCTAAGAAAAACAACTAAGTTTCCTCGATTTCATATCTTCTTGATGATTGAATTAAGTATTTAACATATAAATTATTCTATCAATGAATTTCATCACATATTATCTGCTACGAAAACATTCATTTGCTAATGATATTGAAGCATTCAAGAATGTTGTATATATTTAACTAAAACATATCTGGGGTTGGGG
>Ga0169931_10015061_pt1 | contig 10391 bp, 12 predicted proteins | sample Kivu_15m_20L_FD_129675 | JGI IMG/M metagenome (GOLD analysis project Ga0169931, IMG submission 129675) | Freshwater microbial communities from Lake Kivu, Western Province, Rwanda to study Microbial Dark Matter (Phase II) - Kivu_15m_20L... | ecosystem: Environmental > Aquatic > Freshwater > Lake... | reverse complement strand
GGACTAACCGTAGGAATGTTTGGTCTGACGGGGGCCGGTTGAATGCGCTGAGGTGCAACTGCTACATCTTTTTTATACGCACTTGAATCTCCTTTTAATTCGAGAATCGCTTTCTCTAATTCTAACTCTCCGGATTTATCATAGTTAGGAAGGGCATCTTGATTTTTCTGACCATAATTAAGTGTACTAAATTGAGGAGGAACGTCGGAATTAGAATCGGAATATGTGGGGCGTGTTCTCTCGGGAGGAGAAGTAGCCTTCTTTGATGAACCAAAACTAAATATGTCGCCGAAACTGAAATGCTCGATTGTTGGATTTTGAAAATGTTCGACCTCTTTATCAACTACTGTCTTTTTTTTTTCGCGGACCCAAAATAAGCATCAATTTGGTCCGCAGTCATGAGACTACCTTCAAGGACATCGACTGGAACATGGACAGGGTCAGTGGGGACCTCTTTACCAATGTTATTCTTTTGAAAAAATTTGAGATGGTTAATCTCATCAGAAAATCCCTCTACTGAATTGACAACAACCTCTTTTTTAGGTTTATAAAACATATACCATAAAATACAAGCAACTATAATAAGAACAAGTATAACAATTAAAGCAATACTTAACCCGTCTGGTTTATTTGAAACAACTTTTGCATTTTTCATTCTTTTATATTATTAATATAAAATAATTTTTATAAATATTTCTGGATTCCCATTTTCTGTACCATATCAATAATTTTTTGACCTTTTTCGAGTGTTGGTGCCATTCGCGAAAGAGTTTTATGTAAAGCGTTAGCCGTATTATTCAAATCATATAATTGCTTCTGAGCCTTATATGCTTTTTTAGAACTGGACGTAGTTTTTCCAACTTTCTTTTCCATTTTATCTTCATCTTCATCCTCATCGCTATCTTCATCACTATCTTCATCATCATATTCTCCGATATCGATTTTTCCAAATAATTCATCATCATCATCTTTTGCTGGACCAACACTTACATTTAATTTATCCACAATATTATTCAATTGTGATGGATTCATATCTTTTAGTTCTTTTTCGGGGGCTTTTGCGGTTATTTCCATTTCGGTGTCTAATTTATCTTCCCCTCCTTCAAAATTCTCGACTGTATTTCCAGAAACTGAAATTGTTCTCTTCGGTCCTAAATATAGGAAAAATAGTATAACAAAAAATGTTGAAATAAATAGGGAAAATAATATGTCGCCAGATACCAAATTACAGACTACAACAAAAAGAATCCATAAACATATAAATCTACCAATTACTGGAATTGGAATAAATAAAAGTATTACAATCAAAAAAGCAATTACTAAACCTTGTAAAGAAATATATGTGTCTCTCATATAATATATATTTTAGAAAAGAAAAGTAGAAACTAAATAAAATATAACTCCTCCTATCAAGCCCAGAAGAACGGTTGCGCCATATACATGAAAATACTCATTATCGGTAAAACGCGCAATCTGATTCGCTACAAATACACGAACAAATGGAAAACACAGTAAAACATATAGAATAAAAAACAATAAAGGCCCTTTTATTGCGCGTTTCAATTTATCTCCGAATGTCTGCTTAACTGGTTCCTCTTCATATTCATAATCTTCCTCTTGCTCATATTGAGCTTGAAGTTGCTGTTGATTATTTTCATGTTGCTCAGCAGGACTATGTCCAAACTGCTGGTTATTATATTTTTGTTGAGCCTGTTGATAGTTCTGTTCCGACTCCTGACTATCCCCCTTCATCTGGTTGAGAATATTTTGAATAAATTGTTGGTCGTCCTCTTGCGTTAAATTGCCTTTTGGTAAAGCATTGATTGGTGTCGCCTTTGGGTCTGATTCCATATTTAAAAAAATATTTTTAAATATAAATTATTACGCTTGGATAGGATTTTTGCTACATATTGCGGATTCCGGTAAATACATGTAGCATTTTGAATTGGGTCCCTTAAATACCTTATTATTTATTTTGGATGGATGAGGAGCCTTAATGACAATACAGTCGCGCCCAACACACGCTTGTCTAAACATACAACTCAATCCGAGACCCCAAAGAATTGATATTAATATTACAAAAGGCCTCTCTTTTAAAAAATCGAGCATTCTTTATATTATTATCAAACATTTTGTTTAATCATTTTACTAAATTGTGTAATAATACTCTCCTTAGATTTCTCTTCTAAATCCACGTGCTGGACTGGAATCTCAGTCAGTTCTCCCTTACAAGGAACCTCTTTTGACACATAACGATAGCAGTTTTGAACATCGTCTTGATAAACAACGCTATTATCTGGCGTCGGATATTTATATATAATTTCGGGGACTGGTGTAGTTATATAAACTACTAACATTCCAATTGAAAGAGCGATGAAAAAAAATAATGGGTCAAAATATTCACTTAACATATTGTTAAATCACATATTATTTTTTCATCTTGATTCTTTTTTTAGAGTCAGTGGAGTCTTCCGATTTCTCTTCTTCTTCAATTTTAACTTTCTTATCGCTTGTTATAATTGGCGGTTCTATTACATAATTGCTATTTATATTATCATATTTCTCAGTTAGCTCGAATATTTCGTCATTCAATTTGCCCAGCTCAATCATTCCCGCAACATATTCCATATTCAATTTGTAATAATCTATCCAGTTTTTAACATTCGATTGTGTAATTTGAGTTATTTTCGCAATTTGCTTAATGCGCTCTTGGTCTATCTTTTTTTCATTCTTCGCAATTTCAATGAGCTGTTTGCGAGTATCACCATCAACCTGCTCACATAATCGAAATACATCCTTCTTCTTAATTTTAATTTCAAGGAGTTTTTTCAATTGGTCTTGCCTCTTTAAATAGAGTTCCTTTTTATTTTCTTCTTGCTTTTCGAATAATTCTTTAATGGATTCGATTTCATTCTCGTATTTTTTTAGCTCTTTTAATTCAGATTCCATTTCTTTGTCTTTTTCTGGTATATAAACCGGCGATTCCAAGTTTTCTCTTAATTTTTGCTTAAATAATAATAGTCTGTTTTTATATATTGTATTTAGTTCATTTAATTTTATATTTAGATTATATACTTTCGGCTTTTTAATTATTATTTTCCAGTCTTTACTTGTTTTAGATTTACACCACATTTCATACTCTGTCGCCGTTTCTTTTTTAAGAAGAAGTGTTTTAGAATCAACTGGACATTTCGAGTTTTCGGAATAATATATTTTCAAATACTTGCGATATTCATCGAATTCTTTTAAATATTTGTTGTTTAAATTATCTTCTAAATATTTTAAATATGTAATCATTAATAATATAATAGATATTAGTTTTTATGTAATAATAAAAAAATATATAATTTATTATGTATATAACAATAAAAAATAATTTAATATCAGTTTATTCATTGAAAAAAGATATTGGTATCGATGATATAAATATTTATTTCAATGGGAAACAATTAGAGGATAATAGGACACTATACGAATATAATATTAAGAAAAATGACAAAGTTGAAGTTGTTAAAAAGAATCGGGGAGGTAAATTATCAGGAGGCGAAATATTTGGATATGTTATATTACTTTTAGTTTATGTTGGTATCATTATATCTGGGTTAATTCCATTCATATCTTTTATAATGTCAAATATCATAATGAAATCGCTTGTATTAGGAGTGGATTTTATTAAAAGCATGACAGACCCGAATAATTGGGTAAATAGTTTTATGGATTTTATAAAAGAGACTGCTCTTCCATTTATACGATTCATTTTTGATTTTGGTATTGTATCTTTAACTATGTATTTTTTAACATTCGCGTGTGTGTATCAATTGTATAAGGCGAAATGGGGAGATGCAAATATATGTCAGGCTTTTAAAAACGCATCAACACTCGCTATGTTTATGGCTATGTTTATGACTATGGGATACGCCTTAGCAAATGCGCCGACTTTTCTTAAAAGAGTATTAACACCAATTTTTCCAAGTTTCTTACTTGGTATTCTTTCTGGATGTATTAATATATTTGGTAGGATACGGTCGCGTTTTATTCGTTTGATGCCCGGGTCTGAAATGATGGTTATGATTGCTGAAATGCTTACACTTGGAATTAGCACTCTTTCAAAATATTCATATCTTATTGAAGATAGTTTGAAAAATTATATTGAATTTTATAAAATGTTTATGACGAATCCAGATTATAAGATTACGGCCGAAGAATATAAAGTTAAGCCAATATTAGATTTACTCTTTCGCGTTGAAAAATTTGAAAAAGGAGAATATGATTTATCAACAAATACAATACCAAATAAACGATTGGAGAAAGAACTTACAACAGTTTTAGAAAAAGAAATTTCAAGGAAACAAAATGCTTACGAATATGTAACTCGCGCAATTTATCAAAGTTTTCTATACATTTTTTCAAAGGTTATATTTTTATTTGATATATGCGAGGCCAGTGATGAACAAAAGGCGGCCGTAGAAGAAAATATAGGTAGCATTGATAATATTTTAGATAATATTCAAACTTATATAAAAGGTATTCAAGAAAAACAAAAAGCAGACCCATCTATTGTAGAAAATACTGATGGAATTCCATTTGATGAAAAATTAGAAAAAGCAGAAAAAGTGCTTTCCTATTATAAAAATATTACTAGCGAATTAAAAGCGGGTGAAGAAGGAAGAACGAAGATGGTGGTTGTAGATTGTATTTTTAATATATTGGAGAATGGGGTCGCAACTGCTTTCCCAATGACATTACTATTTATTATTTTCTTTTTGATTTTTATGTTTGTTCCCGTTGGATTTTAATTCTTATTATAAATAAATAATGAAATTTATTTATAATAATACAAATTATGAAATTGATATAGAGGACTTTATATCAGTCTATCATCTTCGGACACTTATAAAGAAAAAATACGGTTTTATTATCGATGATTCATATTCAATTATGGATTTAGAAGGAAGAATATATAAACCGGATGGTTCAGTAATAAGAAATAATGAAACTGTTGTTATAAAGAAAAAACTTAGAGGAGGTCAGGATTACAATCCATATGATGCCGATGTTTCAGTTGGATTAATAAATTCTATCTCTTTTATTACTGCGATTATTAGTGGGTTTTATTATTTTAAATATATAAGTGGAATTGTTGTTGAAAAAAATACGGAATATCTTATTTTTCAAAAAGATATGAATATTGATGTATATGGTGATAATAAACAAAAAGGCGGGGAAAATAATAATCAACAACCATCCGCATTTAAAGAATTTTTAAATTCATTTAAAGAAGGTCTCCGAGATAGCAAATTTAAAAAAGTTAATTGCGCATTTGATAGATTATTTCCAGAACAAGAATTAAATCGAGATAGTGATAATTTATCAAATTGGAACATGGTCGCTACTGGCGCAATTTTTATGACATATTTTTTAACAGTTTTAATCGCTCTTTTCATTAATCCAATTTCGACAAAATATTGTGGGACTCCGAATAGAGGAGTAGGTGTTCTATCATTCGTCATGATTTTCATCCCTCTCATATTAATTTATGTGATGCCTTATATTGTTAAAGGGCTTAATTTTCTTTTTGTTCAAATATTCAAATTTTCATCATTTGACGCATCAAATTACAAACTTGCAACTTCAAATATTATACTAATTGTAATGCTTATTATATTTTGTGTGATTAATATTAAAGGAATATCCCCAATGTTTGGTGCGATGATACCTGTATTTATGTTCGTATTTGCGATAATGGATTTTATATTAAAGAAGTCCGGTATTTTACGAATTTTATCTCGTTTTTTTGGAAACCTGATAACAAATACAGAGCAAATTCCGAAAGATAGTCCGGATATGTCGATTAAACCATCGCATCGTATTAAGAAAAATGAAAATTTTCCTGCTCCAGAATGTTATTATCGTTTCAATATATTCCATAGTCTATTCTATGGTATCATCGCGAGTTTAATTGGTCGAGGATTTTTTTCAGCAGTATATAGCGCAAATATTAAATATTGCTGTCCAAAATAGAAGAAATTATATTTATATTATAAATATTTATAAATATATGATACAAGAAGATTTTTTATCAATTGATGAGTTTGAAGAGCTCATGAAAAAATTTGAAGTTCTTAAAAAATCATTCGAAGAATGTATAAGAGATATGCGTAAATGTTCAATATTTAAGTATACCGATGTAATTAAAGAATCACATAAAAATATACAACTAACGAAAATATTTATAATACATACTGATACAGAATGTATTTTTACTGCTCGTTTATTAGATGGACCTCGATGTAAAATAAACATGGTATATACAAATCGATTATATAGAAATCAAGGATATTGTAGTAATTCTTTAAGAAAAATAGTTAGTAAATATAATGATAAAAATGTATATCTTCATGTCAAAAAAACAAATAATATAGCAATTCGGTGTTATCAAAAAGCGGATTTTAGTAAAACAAAATCAATGGGACATGTATGGGAAATGTGTTATATATGTAAAAAATAAGTTTTCAAAACAATTGCTGTCCAAAATAGCTTAAAGAGTTATTATTTATTATTAAACATGTGTGGAATATTTTTTTATAAATATTTATCCGGTCAGAAGGTCGATGTTGATAAAATGACTACATATTTTAACAGGATAAAACATAGAGGTCCAGATAAATCTGTATCTAAGATGTTAGGAGAGGATACATTCATTGGATTTCATCGTCTGGCGATTAATGGTCTGACAGAGATGGGAGACCAGCCTTTTATTTATGAAAAAGAGAATGGCGCATACGTTTATGTAATTTGTAATGGAGAGATTTATAATTATGCAGACCTCAATGAGAAATATGAGTTAGAGCTTGAAGAGGGGGAAAGTGATTGTGCGGTCATCTATCCTCTATTTGAGAAACTTGGATTAGAGAAGATGATTAATTTATTGGATGGAGTTTTCGCGTTCGTTATTTATGATGCGGAGGATGGAAGTGTTTATGCGGGTCGCGACCCAATCGGCGTCCGTCCATTATTTTACGGTGTTGATAAAAATCAGATTGCGTTTTGTAGTGAAGGGAAGGGAATCTGCGAGTTGATGGATGTTGTTCCATTTCCGGCTGGGAGTTATTATATGAATGGGCGGATTAAGCGTTTCTTTATGATTGATGATTTCCGTGATGTGAGCCCGAACCCATATCTTTCATTAGTTAGCGACAGTAGTATTTATTATATGGTAGAGAAGGTTTTCAGGAGGGCAGTTGTGAAAAGGCTTCTTTCGGAGCGCCCCATCGGTTGTTTGCTTAGTGGTGGGTTGGACAGTAGTTTGGTGGCGGCGATTGTTCAGGAAGAAATGAAGAAGAGCGGAAAATGCGTGAATACGTATAGTATCGGGTTCAAGGGGTCGCCTGATTTGGAGAAGGCGCGGGTCGTTGCGAAACATATAGGGTCTAATCATCACGAGATCATCATGAATTTCAAGGATATTGAGAAAAGGATTCCAGAAATTATTATGCAGTTAGAGACATGGGATACGACGACTATACGGGCGAGTATTGGAATGTTTTTATTGTCTGAATATATTAGTCAGAAGACTGAGGATGTAGTCATTTTTAGCGGGGAGGGCGCGGATGAGTTGTGTCAGGGCTACTTGTATTTTCACAGACAGCCGAGTCCAGCAACTGGAACAGACGAGTCATTTCGACTGATGAATCAGTTGTATATGTATGATGTATTAAGAGCGGATAGGACGACTGCCGGACATGGGTTAGAGTTGCGCGTCCCATTTTTGGACAAGGAATTTATGAAGCTTATTAGTAGCCTTTCTTCGCGCAAGGTTTGCCCGAGGAATGGGGTGGAGAAGTATCTGATTCGTCGGTCATTTCAGAATAGTGGTCTTTTACCAGACGAAATTTTATGGAGGACGAAGGAAGCTTTTAGTGATGGGGTTAGTAGTGTTAAGAATAATTGGCTGGATAAATTGAAAACTATGGCGTCATCGATTATTACGGATGAATCATTTGAGAAATTTAAGGAGAAGTGCGCACATTGTCCTCCCAGAACAAAGGAAGAAATGTATTATCGACAGATATACGGAGCCTTTTATAATAATGACCGGTGGATTCCTAAGTATTGGATGCCGATGTGGTCAGGTGAAACAATTGACCCATCGGCGAGGACACTCAATATTTATCAAAAATATATAGAGAATGAAATTGAAAAATAATATATAATAATTTATGTTAGATGAAAATACAATTGATATATTAAGAAAAAAGTTTAGTGAGTCATATTTTTTTGTTAGAATATTTAATCATAATGGAGCAACTTATATATGGAATGATAAAACAATTTACATAAAATTAACTGATAATAAAATAAATAATATTGATTCTTTTGTTGAAATTACAATAAAATTATTTAAGGAGACAATTGAAAAAAAATATGCGAATATGAAGAGCCGTCTTCTTTCAGTTATTATTCCGAATTATAATAATGAACTGACAATAAAGAAAACGATTGATTCAATATTGAATAGCACATATAAAGATATTGAAATTATTATTATTGATGATTGTTCAACAGATAAATCTGTTGAAATTATTAAAACTTTTTATGAAAATAATCCATTAGTTAAATTATATATTAATAATAAAAATGAGGGGACATTTTATGGGCGGAACAAGGGAATATTGATGTCAAATGGATATTATATCGCAAATGTTGATGGTGATGATACGGTTCATCCGGACAAATTCGCGTTTGAGATTACTGAATTAGAGAAAGAAAATTGTGGTGGTTTTAAATATTGGGGATATGGGACGAATTTTACGCGTTTATTTTATGAAGGGATACCAGATAATATTGTAAAACAATCCGTAATACATAATAAAGTTCTTTTTACATCTTACAGACGACTGTTCAATTACATGGGATATTATCATAACAGTCGTTATGGAGCGGACCCCGATTATTTTATTACTCGGGCTGGGTTTTATAATTACAAGTTTTATGCGAATCATCGTAAAAATTATTATTATGCATTATCGACAGCTGGAAAAAATTTAACAAGGACGCATTCATATGGATTTATTCTAAGATATTATCGTAGTATGAAGAATATATATCGAAATCATTTGTATGTTAATATGGCTTTATTAGATGATACTCCTGAATTTGTGCGGTTGTTTATTCACACGTAATTATTTTCTAATAAAATATATGAGTTTATTAGAAAAAGATAAACGAAAGTTTAGTGTTATAATTGGTTCAAAAAAATGTGGGGCGTGTTCTGGGGCGAGTCCATCTGGGGCGGCGAGGAAAGTTAAGGGGAAACGGAGCGAGTTTTATCTAAAAGAGACGACGAAAGGTTCTAAAAAGAAACTATACGGGCCGTATTCAAGCAAGAAGAAGGTTGTTCAACGGGGTGGGGAATTGAAAAATCTACTAAGAGAACAAATATGCAAGGATATTTTAGCAATACTTACAAAATGTAATAAACCAGATGAATTAACAGGAAAACAGCAAGAATATAATGAAAAATTTAAAGTATTAGAAACTTCATATAAAAAATTAGCTATTTCTCATAGAACAAATAAATGTATTACTCTAATAAATATTATAGGAACAAGAAATTCTTTTTGGTTTCGTTCAGATACATGTTCACTTGTTCATTGTTTATGTTTAAATATGGAAGAACAAATGTTAAGAGAATTCGCATTTTTTAACGATCGTAAGGATTTAATATTACAATATGTTTTAGATAAAATAAATTATTATGAAAACCATTGGATTAAATTTATTGAATTTATTAGAAATACAGTTAATATTATTGAATTTGAAATAAGAGAAAGAGAAAAAAGGAGTAATGCTAAATTAGCTAAAATACAAAAAGGATTGGAACAAGAAGAAAATGCGCGTTATCATGCTGCGCAAGCCGGTCCAGCAGAAGAAGAACTAAATTTTAATAATTCAAGTATAAGAAATCCTAAACCCCCATCATATTTTTTAACAAATAATAAATTAAGAAAACTTGATATAAATCCGAATGGAAGTTCAGTAGCAAATTTACGAACGAATCCTTCACAAATACCGCAAAGAATGCTACAACCTGTCGGAAGAAGAAATATTAAACCAACCCAACCACCACATAATAGTCAAAAACCGCTAACAAGAAATCTTCAAGCAGAACTCGCCGCCTTACTACAAAATAATAATAATAGTCAAAAGCCACAACAGCCACAACAGCCAATGTCAAATCTTGAAGCAAGACTCGCCGCTACCTTACTAAATAATAATAGTCAAAAGCCACAACAGCCAATGTCAAATCTTGAAGCAAGACTCGCCGCACTAAGAAACGATTAAAATCGCTCTCACACTTGAATATATCGAAATCCGTTTATAAACTCGTC
>Ga0169931_10015060_pt1 | contig 10392 bp, 9 predicted proteins | sample Kivu_15m_20L_FD_129675 | JGI IMG/M metagenome (GOLD analysis project Ga0169931, IMG submission 129675) | Freshwater microbial communities from Lake Kivu, Western Province, Rwanda to study Microbial Dark Matter (Phase II) - Kivu_15m_20L... | ecosystem: Environmental > Aquatic > Freshwater > Lake ... | reverse complement strand
GAAAGGGTGTCCCACGTATTGCCTGTTAGTGGAGGGAAGTAAAGGCTTTGGCTGAATGATGCCTTCGAGATAATGACGATAAGCAGTAGTTTAATTGTGATTTTCATACAGAGATGGATAATGTGATGTGCCGGACAAAGAAAAGTAAAATAGGTTTAAATTAAGTCGACTAAAAACACTTCGAATTAAACCAACGTGGTCAATTAGAGCCCTGTTCCATTAAAATATTCCACTTTTGTGCGATCCAGAGCAATTCTTTTCACATCGCCAGCCGCACCTTGAATGAGTAGGTCTTGTGCCATGTACTCATCGACCAGCTCCAAAATTTTCCGTTTGATGCGCGAGATTTTTTCACTGGCCGAATTCGACGAAGGATTCAGCAAATCGTCAATCCGGTTTTTAATTTCTTCGGAACTTCCATAGCATTTGTTTGTCCGGTACAATTCCATAATCTCATCGCGGTAATCCTGCAAATAATTAAGTCGTACTCCTTCGGGATGGTTCAGGAAAAAGCGGTAAAGGGTGTTTTCAAGCGGATTAAAGGGCAAAATGATATTCCCCAGTTCGCGCACGCGGATCGTTCTGCCTTTATTTTCAATCGTTAGTCCTGGCGAATTACGCGTGATGCTGAAGCGCTCTTTAAACAAGATATGACTTCTGATTCCTTCCATGATGCGAAATACCTGCAAGCACAATTCTTCCGGAACATGGCGTTCGCGAATGAGTTGCTGGCAATCGACACAAACATCGGCCGTACGCATTTTGATGGTGAAGTCTTTTCGGCGCTGGCAGTGATCGAGCATACAACCTATGGGCCGTAGGTGACGTGCTGTGGCATAGTCGTTCTCGTTTTGAAACATGAACTTCTTTAAAATACCGGTGGCCAACTGGTAGGCAATCGGGTAAAGCACCTCCGTAAAACTGTACATTTTCCACGCCTCGGCGGCAATGAAATAATTGTTACGCCGGTTCGCATCGCTCGCCATGAGCCAATTGTTTGATGTTCGTTTGGAACTAAGCAGCACAACATGATCATTCAGTGGAATTTGCTTTTCGGCGCGATAATGCTCACAGATCTCGAAGAAATCGGTCCATTCGGTGCTATCATCACCTTCGTTCTTCCACTGTGGATCGTTGTAGGGTTGAAAGAACACCGATTGTTGTTCGGCCACAACCGTTCGCATGAAATCGGCCTCCATTTCAGCATCTGCCGCCGGCAAATTGGTATACCTTCCAATTTGGTAAGGCTGCTCAACACTGTGAAACTGCATCACGCCCGGAAACTGAGCAAGGTAATTGTGCACACCTTGCTGGGTTTCCTTATCGACATCTGCACTGCGCAGAATATGAATCTTGATCATGCGGTTAAATCGTCAGCTCAAGGTACGTTAAAAATTCTCGTCGAAACGCATTTTCTTTTCCATCATGTGTTCAGAAAGTGCTACGGCTTCGCTATCCATCACTTCGCGCACAGCAACTTTTTTGAACATGAGATTTTCTGAAAGCGAGAGATTTATTTTCGATCCAATGTTTGCAAACGAATCAAAGTCGGCACCCAGCATTTTGAATTTCCAGCGTTCGCTCGATTTAAGACTTCCGATTAAACACCCAACATAATCGTAAGAATAGATGCGGGATGCATTTTCCTCTCCGTCGGTTAAAATTACCGCAATAGCGTCATCGTGTTCGGCCATCTGCTCATCCATCGTATTCAAGGTAACGGCCATAGCATCGAGCAAAGCTGTGCCACCTTCGGGATCAATGCCACTCAGTTTAATGGTTTTCAAACTCTCGGCCGGCGCTGCGTTGATGAACGTCGTTAAGTTCGTGTTGAAAAATGCTACCGTTACTTTAATGGGTAAATCAGGATGCTCTGCTGCCAGTTTTTTAATCGAATCCATCTGTGCTACCAGTGCTTCCATCGTAGCTCCCCAGCAAGAAGCCATACTTCCGCTGCGATCCAGTAACAATAAATAATGCGTCGTGCTTTTCGTTTTTTGCGTTTTCATTTTACGATGTTTAAAGTGTAAGGCAAAATTGCAGGCTTAGTGGTCCGAATACAAGGATTGCAAGCTTGCAAGATATATCAAACAATTAAATATCAGGCATTTAAAATTTAAATCGCGCAATAAAAAAAGCGCAAACTTGCAGGCTTGCGCTTCATATACGTAAAATTTCGAGGATCAATATTCGTCCTCGTTGAAGAAGAAATCGTCCTTGGTAGGATAATCGGGCCAGATTTCGTCGATGCTTTCATACGCCTCACCTTCATCCTCTATTTCTTGCAGATTCTCTATTACCTCAAGCGGTGCGCCCGAACGAATAGCAAAATCGATTAACTCGTCTTTTGTTGCCGGCCAAGGAGCATCCTCCAGATACGAAGCCAATTCTAATGTCCAGTACATAATACCTATTTTTTATCGATTAACGTTATGATTCGTGTTTTGTTGGATACACATCCGATTTTCCGCAAAAATAGAAAACGAACAATACAAAAACCGATTGTTGATTTATTTTAACCTCTTGGTTTCCAAGGTATTTCTTCGGCGTTGGTTTCTTTGCTCAGCATCCGGGCCAACACAAAGAGGTAATCCGACAATCGGTTCAGGTATCGTACAATCGATTCCTCTACCGATTCGCTTTCGTTTAGCAAGACCACCAATCGTTCTGCCCGTCGGCAAACGCAGCGTGCTACATGGCAATGCGAGACGGCCAAGGAACCGCCCGGTAGAATAAAATTCCGCATCTCAGGCAATTCGGCTGTCATACGGTCTATTTCCATCTCCAGGTAAACAATCTCCTTGGCGTGAAAAGCCGGCAACGCGAAACTGGTATTTCCGGGTTCCATGGCCAGGTGCGAGCCAATGGTGAACAATTGCTCCTGAATGCGCACAATTGCTTCAATATGAGCTGTCGCCCCTGGTGTGTCGCGCAACAAGCCTAAAAAGGAATTCAGCTCATCGAGTGTTCCATAACTTTCAATTCGAATGTGATGTTTCGGAACGCGCGCGCCGCCCAATAATCCCGTTTCTCCCTTATCGCCCGTGCGTGTATAAATTTTCATGTGCTATGCTTTCTGGTAAACCCGAATGTTCGGATTCATCGTGTCTGACTCAATAACGCCATCGCGCAAGCGAATAATGCGGTGTGCGTGCTGCGCAATATCTTCCTCGTGTGTTACAATTATAATGGTATTGCCCGATTTATGAATATCGTGCAACAAACCCATAATCTCAATCGATGTTTTTGTATCCAGGTTCCCCGTTGGTTCATCGGCCAGCAAAATGGACGGATTGTTCACAAGCGCCCGGGCAATGGCAACGCGCTGCCGCTGACCTCCCGATAATTCATTGGGGCGGTGCATCATGCGATCAGATAATGCCACCTGATCCAAGGCCCGCTTCGCCTGTTTCTCGCGTTCATCTTTTTTTAGTCCCGCATAAATGAGCGGAAGAATTACATTGTCGAGTGCCGTTGAGCGAGGCAGCAGATTAAATGTCTGAAAAATAAATCCGATCTCTTTATTGCGGATTTCAGCAAGCTCGTTGTCTGACAACTGGGCTACTTCGCGTCCATTCAAATAATATTCGCCCTCTGTTGGTGTATCGAGGCAGCCCAGAATATTCATCAAGGTCGATTTGCCCGAGCCCGAAGGTCCCATCAAGGCAACATATTCGCCGCGCTGAACGAGCAGGTCGACCGACTTCAAAACCTTGATGGTTTCGTTGCCCAGTTTGAAATTCCGCACCAATTTGCGGATATCGATTACGGTTTCTGCCTGTGCCATTTTTAGGATACCAAACGTACGCGAATTTGCTTTGTTCTCAAAAGCCGAAATACGTTCCTCGCAAATTAAAATGCTGCCTTGCCTGCGAGGTTCTAAAAAACACCATGCCTAAACGGAAAAAATCGATGCTCTGCTGCACTTCGTTCATCGTTTTTATTTCGTTCCATGCGCGTTCCATTCCGCTGCTCCAGTGGATGTCGTCGAAAATTACCGTGCTGTTTTCGTGCAGAAAAGGCAACATCATTCGAAAATTCCCAATCGTTGCATCATAGGTGTGATCTCCGTCGATAAAGGCGATGTCGATACGGGGATTGGTTTGCAGATATACAGGCAGGGTCTCTTCGAAAAGTCCTTCATGCAGTATGATGTTGGATGCTTTTTCGCGTTCAAAAAGGGCTCGGTCTAAATTGGCAAGTTCGGCATCGCCTTCGAAGGTGTGCACCTGTGCTTGCTGAGCCGCTTTGGCCCAGTAAAGGGTAGATAAACCGAGACCGGATCCAAGTTCTACAATGCATTGCGGATTGGCATGTTTCGCTATGCGATAAAATGCTTCGCACCAGTGTTGCGTGCTTAAGATGCGCGCTGCGATTTGGCTGATGCTTTCTTCCTTAGGCTTTCGAGAAGCGCCTATGCCGGCCCGTTGTATGCGCGAGTGATTTGTTAAGAGCGCGGTTCGGATTGACGACAGTTGTTCAAAATCAGAATAGTGTTCACCGCGTCGGATTAGCTTTTCATACAGATGAAAAACGAAGGGCGAATGCACCCGATGCAGTCCTTTGGATCGCAATAGAAATTGCAAAAACGAGATGCTTCGTTGGATATTTTTCATCGGCTTTGCGAAGATAGAACATCTGTTTACAGAAAAATTGATGTGAATAATTTCATTGGACGCGACCTGTAATTAACACCAAATACCCCTAATTAAAATGGATATTAAAAATCTGACACACTTTGAGCGGGTAAGAAATAAAATAAGCTCATGCTGTGAATTATTTTATACTTTTCACCTTTGAAGTACAAAATTCTTCAGCCATGAAAAAGCTCCTCTTTTATCTGTTCCTTGCAATATGCTCGCTCAGCGCTACTGCGCAGGTTAATGTTAACGACCTTATAATACAAGGCACTGTAACCAATGTAAATACCAACAGTCCCGTGGGGGGCTGGCCCGTTACAATTACAGGTATGGGCATGACCTCGCAGGTTTTTACCAATGGTGTAGGTATTTATACAGATACCATCTTTGGAGGCAGTCAGATTGGCCCCAACCAAGTATTTGTGGTTGAAACCATCAATTGCGATAGCTCAGCCGTTATTCAAACGGTTTCAAACAATCAGGGAACCATTGATAATGCTACCGTTAATCTTCAAATAGTATGCGGCGCTCCTAACGAATGTTCGGCCCCTATCAGCATGACCATCATGAATGGCAACACATATCGGTTCTACACCGATACTGTTCCAGGAATTGTTTCTTACGCTTGGGTGGTTACTACTTTCGAAGACGATACCGCCACTTCATCGGGCAGCTTCAGTGCTACCCCATCTGCTTATTTCTCGGGCAGCACGTTTAACTCGCCCGATTATGTGGAGGCTTGCCTAACCCTAACATTCGATGATGGTTGCGTAGCCAGCAGCTGCGATACGTTTGTGTATTGCGATGCCGGTTTTAGCTATGCCTTAAACGAACAATATGGACTCACGCTTACGCCCGATTTTCCGGTTGAATATTCAAACGAACTGCATATCTGGACGATCACTGGTCCCGGCATTCCCAATCCGACACAAAATACGGAGGTTGCAACCTACTATGTTGAACCGGGCGCAACATACACCGTTTGCCAACAGTTGCTCATTACCTCTACGGGCTGCAATACCAACGAATGTCAGGTAATTACCATTCCCGATACCGAGACTCCTACTTGCGATGCCGCTTTTACGTATTATTATTTGCCAACAAATGGTTTTTTAAGTGTGAACTCGCCATATACCAATGCGCAAGGTTCGTTTCAACATACGTGGTCGGTGACCAGTTACATGAACAACGGTACTTTTAACACCAATAATCAGCTCAACCCAAGCGGCAACAGTTTGTTTGTGGCCGCCAACACTAACGCACTCGAAATTTGCCACACCCTTACCAACCTCAATACAGGCTGCGAAACTTCATCGTGCCAGTATATCGATTTTTGCTCATCTGATTATACATACACCATCGACACCACCAATCAAGTGATGTTCTTAACTGCGAGCGGGGTGCAATCACTGGGAACACACTCCTGGAATATTGTATATCACGCTGCGGGCGGTATATATGATTCGGAGATTTTAAACGGCCCAATTGCCACCTTCTTGCTGCCCGACGGCATTCTCGACATAACCATTTGCCATTTAGTAAACAACACTGGCCCAACCGTAAATTGTTCGTCATCTACTTGCGACACCATTGTATTCTGCAATGCCGAGTTTACGGCAATTGATAACGGCACTAGTACAACCGGCATTTGGGCAGTAAGTCCACCAACACCCGGTGCTGTGTACACTTGGAGTATAACGGGACCCGGTTATAATGGAACAGCGTATTCCGGATCATATTTCAACTTTACGCCCGTTCCCAACGAGCCATATTACGTATGCATGGCGTATTTCAACACCGAAACCGGCTGCAGCGCCAGCAATTGCGATACGATTGTGGTAGAAGGCATTTCTGATTCGTGCTCGGCCGAGTTTACATACACTTATAACAATAATGTATTACTTGCGCAGGCCTCAACCCCCTATTTTTCAGGTAATATGTATAGTTGGACTGCTCAAAGTTCAGTCTATGGCACCTTGTTCAGCAATCAATCTTCAGGTCCCTATGAAACGATTACTATACCACCTGATGCGGGTACAGTATACATTTGCATGAACCTCACGAACGATTTCTATGGGTGCAATTCTTCGTTTTGCGACACGCTCATTCTTCCCTCTGGAAATTGCAGTGCAGAGTTTAATTATAATCTTACGGGCGATCAGCTTACCTTATCGGCTGTTGAACCGATTGTGGCCGGAGGCAATTACAACTGGCTTGTAACCAGCTCCAACCTGGGACCATTGTACGGTTCAAACGGAATTACAGTAAACTTTATCGTGTGTACCATTCCTCCCGGAGCGGGCAACCTCGAAGTTTGCTTCACCTATTCCAATTCCATAACAGGCTGTGCCGACTCGCTCTGTATCGGTATTCCAAACGAGATCGATAGCACCTGTACTGCCGATATCGTAATGGGATATGCACCTAGCGGTTGGCCCATGTTCTTTGCAAACGGAGGCAGTGAAATTGCTTCATACAGCTGGATTCTTACGCCCTACGACAGCAACGGTCAGGCTTTGGGAAGCGGCTTTTTCTCTACACAAGAAAATGCATACATCCCTGCAGGAACGTCTTATGCATCCATCGAAGCCTGTTTGGCAGTTACCTTTGCGAGCGGTTGTACTTGGGATGGATGTACCACCTTTACAGCGCCTCCAGATACTGCCAACATGCTTCCGTGCAATGCTTTGTTTACCTACACCGGTCCCCTACCAATTGGAAACAGTTACAATTTTATCGGAGTGACCAACGAAGAAAACGCCTATCATGTGTGGACCTTCGGTGATGGAAGTACATCAACAGAGGTGTCGCCGTTCCATGCGTTCGAAATTACCGGCGTATACACGGTTTGCCACATCGTGGGAATAAATGGTGTTTGCGCCGACACCTCCTGCTACACCGCCAACTTTATCGGAAACGGTAATACGGGATTGTTCATCGCGGGTGAGGTAAACGCCGGAGCCAATGTGCCCGATAACGGAAAAGTGAAGCTATACGCCATCGACACGTTGAGCAACAGCGTGAACCTAGTGGCCGAATACACCCTCATCAATTCGGGCAATTATATCTTTAACGGACTCGAAGCAGGCATCTACCTCATCAAAGCCGGATTGGTGCAAGGCTCGGCCTGGTATGGCGATTATGTGCCCACGTATTTTGGAAGTCAGTTCTATTGGTTCGACGCAGAACCGGTATACCTTACTCAAAGTGGCGATAACTACGACATTGCGCTCATCTACGCCGGCAATGGCGGTGGGCCGGGTTCGGTGGGCGGAAACATCGACGACGGGCCGTTCCGTTTGATGGATCCTGAATCGGCAGGAGTTGAGAACGTAAATCCTGTGGCAGGAGCCGATGTGATTGTGACCGATTTAGGCGGCAATCCACAGCGCTGGATAGATGCCGACAATAACGGCAACTTCAATATCGGCAATCTGGCTTACGGCACCTACCGCTTATGGGCCGATGAACCCGGAATGACCTGTGTGCCCATTGAGTTTACCATATCGCCCGAGTTCCCTTACGTTTACATTGAGCTGGTTATGGGCGAAGATTTAACCGGAATTGAAGGCCATACGGAAATTACTTCAGTCGGTGAAGTATATCCAAATCCAGCGCTTAATAATACATTCATTAAGCTGAATAGTACCACAAGCGATGAAGTTTCGATACAGATAAGTGGCCTCGATGGCAAAGCGGTTTACCAAGCAGCGCAGACTATTTCGGGAAATTCGATTATCGAAATTCCATCCTCGGCATTTGCTTCGGGCCTGTATATTTTGCATATAAACTCAAAGAAGGAGGCATTTTCGATCAGCCGCAAACTGCAGGTTATTCGGTAATTGCAGCTTAATTATTCACAGAGAGGGGCTTTCGGGCCCCTTTTTTTATTTTCGCACGAATACTTTTTTCGGATGGATGCAGTTAATGAATTAATAAATGCGAAGGGCAGTATGCGAAAGCTAAAGGTATTTGTGGCGTGCAGCATCGATGGATTTATTGCCGATGAAAATGGAGGTATCGAATTTCTCGAATCGGTTCAGATGCCGGATGAAGATTATGGCTATGCGGAATTTTGCAAGGATGTAGATATGGTAATCATCGGACGAAAGACCTACGATAGTTTAATCGGAATGAATATTCCATTTCCGCATGAAGGATTGATGTGTTACGTCTTTACACATACACGCAAACCCGAAACACGGCATGTGCGCTTTATTACCGAAGATCCGATCGTGTTTACCCTCGGATTAAAGTCGCAGCGCGGCGGTTCGATTTACTGCGATGGTGGAGGATCCATCATTACCCAACTTGTTGCCGGTAGGCTGGTGGATGAAATGGTGATTTCTATTATTCCGGTTATGTTAGGAAAAGGAACACGCCTTTTTCAGGAGCACCCATCGCTCAAAAAGGAATTTGAATTGGTGCAATCACAAAGTTTTAAGAGTGGATTGGTGCAGTTGTACTATCGAAAGAAATAAACACTTCAATCAGAATTGAACCCAAGTTCGACATCAAAGCGTGCGAATGCATTGATTTGAATCGCACTTGTTCGTTTAATTTTCGTTATTTTGCAGCCATCAGCAATGCCAATCAACCGCCAAGAACTTCAGCAATTCGGACATCTCGAGCTTCTTGCACGGCAAGTGGTGGAAGGCTTCATTACCGGCTTGCATAAGAGTCCATTCCATGGTTTTTCTGTTGAATTTGCGGAGTATCGTTTATACAATCGTGGCGAATCTACGCGCTATATCGACTGGCGCCTTTTTGGAAAAACCGATAAGTTGTTCGTTAAACGGTTTGAAGAAGAAACCAACCTTCGTTGCCAAATAGTCATCGATAACTCCTCTTCTATGCACTATCCGCTTGATGCAAAGCAACGAGGACTCGACAGCAAATTGCAGTTTTCGGCCAAAGCCGCAGCCGCTTTGGCGTATATGCTGAATAAACAACGCGATGCAACCGGATTGAGCATTTTTGCGGATGATTTAACGGTTCATACGCCTGCACGTTCTTCGGGTGTTCATATGGCTATGATTTATTCGGAACTCGAGAAACTCATCGACACATCGTGGGATAAAATTCCGCATAAAAATAATACGGCCAAGGTGCTGCATACCTTAGCTGAAGCGATGCATAAACGCAGCCTGGTGGTTTTATTCTCGGATATGTTCGATGATAATGCTGAATCGGACGCTTTGTTTGGGGCATTGCAGCATTTAAAGCACAACAAGCATGAAGTGTTGTTGTTTCATGTGGCCGACCGAAACCGAGAACTTGAGTTTGATTTTGAAAACCGTCCTTACAAGTTCATTGACCTTGAAAGCGGAGAAGAAATTAGACTACAACCTTCCGAAATTAAAGAAACGTATATAAAGCAGGTACAGGAGTTTACGCAAGAATTAAAGCTCAAGTGCGCGCAATATAAAATCGATTTTATCGAAGCCGATATTAATCAAGGATATGCTCAAGTTTTGCTGCCTTATTTATTAAAGCGTGGCAAGATGCGGGTGTAATTCTTCTGGCTAAAACACTATCGTCTCACCTATAGTTGGTAAATTAAGGCTGATGCCTTCGCGACTAAAATGTTCCCTAACTTGTTCGTGCTTAATTTCTATCGGCGGGAAAGTATCGAAATGCATTCCGATTACCTTCTTAACATGAAGCAATTTTGCTGCTTCTGCCGCACGTTCATAGCCCATGGTGAAATGATCGCCTAACGGTAAAAACGCAAATTCGGGTTTGTAATAAT
>Ga0169931_10015059_pt1 | contig 10394 bp, 7 predicted proteins | sample Kivu_15m_20L_FD_129675 | JGI IMG/M metagenome (GOLD analysis project Ga0169931, IMG submission 129675) | Freshwater microbial communities from Lake Kivu, Western Province, Rwanda to study Microbial Dark Matter (Phase II) - Kivu_15m_20L... | ecosystem: Environmental > Aquatic > Freshwater > Lake ... | reverse complement strand
GTCGCCGCCGAAGAGCCGCAGCTGCTGTGGCTGCTGCCCGGCCTGTGGCAGCTGCTGTTCGGCCTCGGCAACCTCGCCGCGCACCGGCTGCTGCCGGCACCCGCCGCGTTCGTCGGCGTGCTATTCGTAGCGACCGGCACCAGCTGCCTGTGGTTCCGCGAACTGGCGCTGCAGCCGTGGGCGATGGGCCTGCCGTTCGCCAGCGGCCAGCTGGCGTTGGCGGCGATCCTGTGGTGGCACCACGAACGCCGCCTCGACGCGGCGGAGGAGCAGGTATGAGCGACAAGAAGATCGGCGACGGCCGCTACGCCTACGACGGGCTCGACCGCGTGCTGCACGAGAAGGCGCGGCTTGGCATCGTGACGTCGCTCGCCGCGCGCGCCGACGGGCTGCTGTTCACGGATCTGAAGAACCTGTGCCACCTGACCGACGGCAACCTGTCGCGCCACCTGACGGTGCTGCAGGAATCCGGGATCGTCGAGATCCACAAGGGCTTCCGCGGCAAACGACCGCAGACGTTGTGCCGGCTGACCGACGACGGCAGGAAGCGCTACCTCGACTACATCGCCGTGCTCGAGTCGGTGCTGGCCGACGCGGTCGAAGCGGCGAAGGCGGGCCGCAAGGCGCGGCGCGTGCTGCCCGAGGGCTTCTCGCCGGCGTGAGCGAAGGAGTGCGTCGACGAGCGCAGTCCGGTCGCGCCGCCAGCCCGATCACTCGGCGAGCTTCGTCGCCGGCTCGCCACTGGCGACCAGCTTCTGCACGATCTGCGCCGGCGTGACCTTCTTGCTGTCGTAGTGCACGGTGAAGAACTTGGCGCCGGCCGTGAAGTCGATCGTGCCGACGCCGTCGACCGCGGCCAGGTGCTTGCGCGAGCCGTCGACACAGCTGCCGCAGAAGTCGCGGCCGAGATCGAGCTTCGCCGCCGCGTCGGTGGCGACGACCTTCGCCGGCGGCTTCGGCGCTGCGTCGCTGGTGCAGCCGGACAGGGAGAGCGCGGCAAAGGCCGCGACGACGAACGAAGCGCGTTGCATCATGGCGATGGGGGAACGAACACGGCCGCAGCGAGTTTCAGCCCGCCGCAGCCTGGGTCTGCGATCAACGCCGAGCGCGCGGATCGGCGAACACCGAGCCGACCGGCAGCGCGCGCAGCGAGCTGTGCAGCACCTGGAAGTGCGGGCGCCCTTGCGCGTCGGGGCCGCGGAACAGCAGCGTCGCGGCCGCACCGTTCGGCACCACGCGGCGCACGAGCTCGACGAACGCGTCGGGCTTGCGCACGGGCACGTCCTGGCCGTTCTGCCGCGGCACGATCAGCACCGAGCGACCGCGGAAGCGGGCGAGGTTGGCCTGCAGTTCCGCTTCGACGGCGGCGAGCTGCGCCGCATCGGTGCCGGCGGTGACGCCGAGCAGAATCATCGGCGGCACCGAATCGTCGCGGCGACCGAGCAGCGTCAGGTGGCCACCTCCCGTTGGAGTGGCGAGTGCTTGCGCTGCCGCGGCGGGCGTCGCTGCGGGCAGTGGCGGCGGACCAACCGGCGCCGGCGGCGGCGCCACCACCGGATGCAGCTGCTGCGGCTTGTCGCCGCCACGCTCGAGCATCACCTTCTTCGCCTTCTTGTCGACGAGGCCGGCGAGCAGCGACGCCAGCGCCGGCGACGACGGATCGACGTCCGGCCACTGCACGGTGACCGTCGTCGACGACAAGGCCCCGAGGCCGGCGAGCACACCAGGCAGTTCGCGCGCCAGCTGGCGCGCCACCATCGCGGCGTCGCCGGACGGCTGCACGACCAGCTTGATCGCGAGGCTCTTCTTCTCGGGCGCGGCGAACAGCGGCGGGTGCACCTGCAGCGGCTCGGGGCCATCGAGCACAACGCGCGCAGCGCCGCGCACCACCAGCAACTTGCCGATCGCCTCGGCGATCGAGCACGGACCGACGGTGACCACGGCGCCGACACCGATCTGGGCCGCGTCGAGTTCGCGCTGCAGCGCCTTCTGCTGCTGGGCCTCGTCACGCCCACCGACGACGGTGGCGAGGTGCACGGCACCATCCTTCTTGCTGACGGTCAGCATGCCGGGCAGCAGCACGTCGACGTCGCCGGCCTCTTCGAGCTCGAGGCGCATCGCCCCGGCGGCTTCGATCGCGCCGCACAGCGAACGCAGCAGCGTGCGCGAGACGACGGCGGTGCCGGCGACCTGCACGCGCACCGAACGACCGCGCCAGCCGGCGAGCAGCGGCGGCAGCGCCCGATCGAGCGCACGCTGCAGTTCGGCCGCCTTGCCGGCCTCGCCGTCGAGGCGCAGCACGAAGCCTTCGGCCGCCGCCGTGCACGACACCGGCTCCGGCAGGAACGGCTCGCGCAGGTCGCCACCGAGGCTGAACGCCGTGCTCTTCGCGCCGCCGACGACCGCCGCACTGCGCAGCGCCGTCAGCGCCGCGGCATCGACGGCGAAATCGGCGGGCCAGTCGACGACGACCGCCTTGCCCCTGGTCGCATCCGCGTGTTCCGCGGCTTCTCTGACCAACGCCGCCAGCACGGCGTCGCGGCTGCGGCCGTTCGGCTGCACGCGCAACACCAGTTCGGCGCCCTTCGCCAGCGACAGCAAGGGCGGCCACACCACCGCCGGCGCCGCGTTGGCGACCGCCACTTCGATGCGGATGGCACCCTGCTCGCGCGCGACCGCGACGATCTCGGCGAGCGGGCCGTCGGCGGCGCGCGCCAGCTGTACGCGCACGCCCTTGCCCTTGCACACGCCGGCGTGCTCCGGCAACACCATGCCGAGCGCTTCGCTGGTGGTCGCGTCGTCGGCCGCTGGGTCGACGGCGATCGTCACCACGTCGCCGCCGCTGGTGACGCGCACGCGCGACGACAGCTCGAGGTCGAAGAACACCCGCTCGCCGATGGCGAAGCGCGTGGCGCCGGCGGCCCTGGCCGCCGCCACCCACTCGGCGCGCAGCGCGCTGTCGGGCTTGCCCTTGCCGGCGAACACCAGCTGCAACTTCTTGCCGCGCACGCTGGCGAGGGCCTTCGTCCAGTGCGGCCCGAACACCAGGGAGAGGTCGATCGGGTCGAGTTCGCCGGTGGCGACGTCGAGACGCAGCGCACCATTGCCGTCGGCCACCTTGACCTGGACCTCGGGCACCTTGCCCTGCAGCACTTCTTCGTCGCCGTAGCCGCGGCTGACGACGCCGCGCAGCGGCACGTGCACGGCGAGCGCCTTCGCCGTCGCCTCCTTGGCGGCAGTGCCGATCACCGCCTCACCGGCGAACTGCACCTGCACGCGGCGATGGCGCAGCAGCTTCGCATTGGCGCCCAGCACGCGGGTGAGTGGTGCTTGCAGAGCTGCGACGACGGCCTGCTTGTCCATCGCCGGAACGGTGACCGTGACCACCGTGTCGAAGGCGGCGCCGTCGCCGGCAGCGACCGCGATCTTCACCGGACCATCGTCGACGACCGGGCTGCCGTCGACGACTTCTTCGAGCGGCTCCAGCGTCGGCACGTCGTCTTCGAGCGGCTCGAGCGTCGGCACGTCCGCGTCGGCAACCGGCTCCAGCGTCGGCAGATCGTCGACCGGCTCCAACGTCGGCAGGTCTTCGGCGATCTCGTCCTTGGCGGAGCGGCCAGGCTTCTTGCGCGGCAGCTCGTGGCGATTCTTGGTCATGGGTCGGCGTTCCGGGGAGAGGGTCCGGTGAAGCTACCGGCCCCGCCGCCCGCGCCAAGAGCGACCTTCCCTGCCACTGCAGGTCGCCATGGAAACAGCGCGAGCCCGCACTCCGCTCGGGAGCACGGGCTCGCACCGTTCCGTCGCGCGATCCGAAGATCGCGCGGCGTCATCTCACCAGGTGCCAATCGTCGAAGCGACGCCATTGCTGGTGGTCAGGCCGAACGCGTTCTGGCCGTTCGGCAGGCTGTTCGGAACGATCAGCGCGGCCGACTGCGCGAAGATCTCGATGCCCGATGGCAGGCCCGCCGGCAGCGGCAGGGAGCTGGTGTTGGTCGGGGTGACGCCCACCAGGTTCAGGATCACGTCCAGCGAGCCGATGAGCGCCGGGCAACCCGGGGCGCCGATGAACGCGAGGTCGACACCCGGAGCCGGGATCTGGCTCAGGCTCAGGATGTTGATGCCGACGTAGATGCCAGCGCCCGGGGCGAACTCCGGCATGGCGCCGGTCGTGTAGACGACGGTCGAGCCCGTGGCCGGGGTCGAGACCGGCGACGGCGAGGCGGCCAGCGTCATCGGCAGCAGCTGCGCCGAGGTCGTCAGCGGCAGCGCCGTGGCGAGGACCTGGCTACCCGGATCGGTGATCGCACCGCCAGCCTTCCAGCCGACGAGGTGCTGGCTGCCGTACGTCGACGTGATGTTCGTGTCGACGACCGTCCACAGCATGGTCACCGCGCCGGTGGTCAGGTCGAGCTGGAACTGCATCGTGCCCGGGTTCGCGACCGTCGGGTTGGCCCAGTTCTCGACGCCGTCCCAGGTGACGCAGAACACGCTGCCGACCAACTCCGTCTTGATCGCGCCGCTGCCGGCTTCGGCCGGGTTGTAGTCGTGCCAGGCGTAGAAGCAGGCGCCGACCGCGTTGGAGAACTCCGCGCCGGTGGGCGAGAAGTCAGCGCCGTTGTTCGCCGTCGCACCGAGGCCGATGACGGCGTTGCTGGCGATCGAGATCGTCGTTACCGGGCCGGTCGGCGTCGGCATCGGAGCCGGCAGCGCGATCCCCGTCAGGACGCCGTCGTCGGTGGCGACGAGGCTCGTGGCAGAACCGGACGGGGCGATGAAGGCCGTCGCGCCACCGGCGAGCCAGATGCCCGTGTAGCCGAAACCGGTCGGGATGATCGTGATCGCGTTGCCCTGCAGCGCCGTCGAAGCCGCGATGGCGTTGGTGTGGAACTCGTAGACACCGGTGCCCGGCGCCGAGTAGCAGCCGGTGCCGTAGGCGACATTGGTGCCCGAGGGGCACGGCAGCGGGATCCAGGTGTAGCCGATGCCGCTCGGCACGAAGAGCACCGACCGACCGGCCAGGTCGAACGAGCCCAGCGTCGTCCAGTTCTCCCACACCGTCGGGGTGGTCGAGCTGTTGACCGTGGCGAAGTCGCTCACGGCCGGGACCGCGGCACCACCACCCTCCGACATGCCGACCAGGAAGTCGCCGGTCGTGCGGATCTGGCAGCGCGGGTCGTAGCTGAAGGTGATCTCACCGGTCACCGCGAGCTGCATCTGGACGGTGAAGCGCTCGGCGTTGCCGAACTCGACGGCGTTCTCCCACGTGATCACCGCCTTGCCGGGCAGCGCGTTGTACTTCACCGCCGAGCCGTTGGCCGCGATGATGTTCAAGTCGCTCCAGTAGGCGCAGATCTTCGGCGAGCCCAAGACCAGCTGGGTCGTCGTGCCGGTGCAGCAGAGGGAGCCACCCGGAGCCGGAACGCCGCCGTTCGACAGGTAGACGAAGCCGTTCGTCGAGATGTGGATGTCGGTGTAGGTCGTGCCGTTGAACGGGAAGGCGAAGCCGAGCGACTGGACGCCGAGCACGGCGTCGTCACCAGTGCCGACCGCGGCGCCGAAGTTGGCTTCCGCGCACTGAGCCTGGAGGGAGAAGGCGCTGGCGAGAGCGGCCAGGGTGCCGAGAGCAAGAAGACGCTTTTGCATGGATGGATCTGAGGTGCGGTTCTGAAGTTTTGCCCTGCCGAGACGAAGCCGGGCGGAAACTGGTTTCACCGCATCGCAAGATTTCCCCGTCGAAGCGACGAGGGCATGCGGCGAACCCGTAGAGAAAAAGAATAGCTCACGCGCGGATCTAGGGAGGGACTCCCGGGTGGTTTCGCGCGCATCGCGCGCGCAGTCCGAATGCGCATCGCCGGAAGCGACGCGAGCCCGCCATCGCATCGACGGCAGGCTCGCATTCCGGTCGTCGGCGCCTTGCAGCGCCGCACGTGTCATCGACTCGAGCGCAGACGCTCACCACGCGCCGATCTTGCTCTCGACGCCATTGCTCACCGTCATGCCGAAGGCGTTCTGGCCGTTCGGCAGGCTGTTCGGCGCGATCAGCGCGATCGACTGCGAGAAGATCGACAGGCCCGACGGCAGGCCAGCCGGCAGCGGCAGCGAGGCCGTGCCCGTCGGCGTGACACCGATCATGTTCTGCAGCACGTCGAGCGACGCGATGTAGGCACGGCAGCCCGGCGCACCGAGGAAGAACAGGTCCACGCCTGGGTTCAGCTGGCCGATGCTCAGCACGTTGATGCCGATGTAGATGCCGGCACCCGGCGCGAACTCGTTGATGTTCGTCGTGGTGTAGACGACGGTCGAACTTGCGACGGCGGACGAGACCGGCGTCGGCGAAGCCGTCAGCTGCATCGCCAGCTGGTCCAGCGCCGAGGTCGTGAACGGCAGGTCCGTGGCGAACGTCATCGAGCCCGGATTCACCGACGCGCCACCCGGCGAGTAGCCGACGAGGTGCGGCTCACCGGTCAAGTAGGCGGTGTGGTTGGCGGCCGAGACGGTGCCGTAGGCGATGACGACGATGCCCGACGCGCTGTCGAACTGGAACTGCAGTTGGGTGGCGTCAGCGGCCGTCGTGCCGCCGTAGTTGAAGACGCCGTCCCAGGTGATGTAGGTCGTCGTGCCGATCTCCTCGAACTTGACCTGGCCGCTGCCGACCGCGCTCGGGTTGTAGTCGTGCCACGAGTACCAGCCGGTCTGCGGATTGCTGAGCATCGTCCCCACGTTCGGCGCGTAGGCAACGTTGTTGCCGGTCGCGACCCAGACCGAGCCGTTCGAGCAGACGGTGAACGTGCTCGCCGTGCCACCCGCGTACGGGAACGGCGTCGTCAGCGCCGGCGTGGTCGCCTGCGCATCGTCGGCCAGCGTCAGCGGCGTCGCCGCGCCCGACGGCGCCGTGTAGGTGCCGCCCGGGATGACCGTGTAGGCGCCCCGAGCCGGTCGGGATCATCGTGATGCCCGTGTTGCTCAGCGCCGCCGAGGAGGCCGCCGGCGTCGTGGTCAGCTGGTAGAACGAGTTGGTCAGGTTGTAGCAACCCGAACCGTAGTTCGTGTTGCTCGCGTTCGGGCAGGCGCTCGGGATCCAGACGTAGCCGGGCGCGGTCGGCACGAGCAGGACCGACTGTCCCGCCAGGTCGAACGAGCCGAGGGCCGTGAACAGCTCGAAGTTGGTGTTGGTCGTCGAACTGCCCGAGGTCGCGAAATCGCTCGCCGCAGGGACCGCGACACCACCACCCTCCGACATGCCGATCAGGAAGTCGCCGCCCGTGCGGATCTGGCAGCGCGAGTCGTAGGTGAACGTGATCTCACCGCTCGCCGACAGCTGCATCTGCACGGTGAACTGCACCGTGTTGCCGTACTCGACCGCGTTCTCCCACGTGATCACGGCCTTGCCGGGCAGCGCGTTGAACTTCACCGCCGAGCCGTTGGCCGCGATGATGTTCAGGTCGCTCCAGTACGCGGCGATCTTCGGCGAGCCCGCGACCAGCTGCACCGTCGTGCCGGTGCAGCAGAGGGCGCCACCCGGCGCCGGCGTGCCGCCGTTCGACAGGTAGACGAAGCCGTTCGTCGAGATGTGCACGTCCGTGAAGGTCGTGCCGTTGAACGGGAAGGCGAAGCCGAGCGACTGGATACCGAGCACGGTGTCGTCACCGGTGCCGACCGCGGTGCCGAAGCTGCCCTCCGCGCATTGAGCCTGGAGAGAGAAGGCCGTGGCGAGAGCCGCCAGAGTGCCTAGAACCAGGATGTGCTTTTGCATGGCTGGATCATGGAAGCGGCTTGCCGCCAACCGCGTGGTCGAGACGAACCCTGACAGGAAGGTTCATTGCAGTGGCAAAGGTCTCGCCTCGAGTCGACGAGATCCCAATGAACCGTGGAGCTTGGGAACCTATCCCACGACAGCGGTCGTCGGCAAACGGGGGACGCCGATCGGACGGCGCGCCGACGACCTCGTGATGCGCTGATGCAGAATCGAGGGCGACGGCCCACATAGGCGGTGGTGCCCAGCCGGCGCCTGCGCGCGCGCAGCTCAACCGCGCTTCTGCCCCGGCATCGGCACCGGATCGACCGGCAGCGGGCCGAACTCGTAGTTCTCCGGCCCCCATGTCTCGTCGCTGGCGAGCGCCTGGTCCCATGTGACCTCGCGGCCCGAGTAGGTCGCCATGCGGCCCATGACCGCGGTCAGCGTGCTCTCGGCGACCATGCGCCCTTCCTGGAACGGCTTGCCGGCGCGGATCGCCGCGAACAGGTCGTCGTGCTCGGTCTGGTAGGGATCGTTCTGCTGGCCCGCGAACTGCCACGCGTTCTTGCCGGTGATGCGGAAGCTGCCGCCCATGTGCGCCTCGCCGTCCGCGCCGTAGACGTGCTCGCTGACGTCGTTGGCGCAGCCGTCGATCTGCCGGCTCTCCGAGAAGCAATAGGCGCCGCCGTCGTACTGGTACTGCACCGCGTGGTGGTCGAAGATGTGCCCGTACTTCGGGTCGGTGCGCACCTGGCGCCCGCCCATGCCGCGGCAGCTCTTCGGATGCGCCTGCAGCGCCCAGTTGACCACGTCGAGGTTGTGCACGTGCTGCTCGCAGATGTGGTCGCCGGACAGCCAGGTGAAGTAGAGCCAGTTGCGCAGCTGCCACTCCATGTCGCTCCACTCCGGCTGGCGGTCGGCATGCCACAGGCCGCCCTGGTTCCAGCTGCAGCGCGCGAACAGGATGCGGCCGAGGTCGCCGCGGTGGATGCGCTGCATGATCTCGAGGTATGGGTTCTGGTGGTGCCGCTGCAGGCCGCTGCACACCGCGAGTCCCATCTGCACCGACTTCTCGTGCGCTGCGATCACGCGGCGAACACCCGGCGCGTCGACGGCGACCGGCTTCTCGAAGAACACGTGCTTCTTGGCGGCGATCGCCGCCTCGAAGTGCGCCGGGCGGAAGTGCGGCGGCGTCGCCACGACGACGACGTCGCAACCCGACGCCATGACGCCGAGGTAGGCGTCGGGGCCGACGAAGCGCCGCTCCTTCGGCACGTCGATGCGATTCTTCAGTTCGTCGCTCTCGGCGAGGTTCTGCAGGCAGCCTTCGAGGCGATCCCCGAACATGTCGGCGATGGCGACGAGGCGCGTCGGCCCCTTCGTGCTCAGCGCCTGCGCGATCGCACCGCTGCCGCGCCCGCCGCAGCCGACCAGGGCGACCTTCAGTTCGTCGCCGCCCTGGCCCTGCCGGGCGAAGCGGCCCTGGTCGCGGGCGCGCAGCAGGCTCTGGGCGGTGGCCGCGGCGGCGGCCGTGTAGAGGAACGAGCGCCGGGTCGTCGTCATGGGTGCGAGGGCTGGGACACGGAGGAAGAACGAGCGGGACGAGGCAGGACGGACAGTCGGGAGTCGGAGTGGAACGCGCTCACAGCGCTTCGAAGCGCGCGCGTTCTTCGGCGGTCGGCGCCTTCCGCGGGCGCACGACGCGGAAGCCGATGTGCTGGCCTTCGGTCAGGTACCACCAGCTGCGCGGGATCTGCGGATCGCGCTGGTTCCATGCCGCTTCGCTGGCGAGGCGGTTGGCGCAGCGCAGCTCCTTCGCGGCGTCGCGCCAACTGCCGCCGCGCGCGGTGTGCGGGAAGCGCAGCGGCCGACCGCGCGCGTCCTTGGGCGGGGCGAAGAACGGATCGGTGCGCGGCCCCTTGCCGTTCGCCTCGGCATAGGCGTCGGCGAGGTAGTGGTCGGCGCACCACTCGGCGACGTTGCCGTGCATGTCGCACAGGCCGAGCGCGTTCGGCTTCTTCTCGCCGACCTTGTGGTAGGCCGGCACCGGCGAGGCGCCGGGCTCGAGCACACGCGCGCTGTTGTCGGCGAACCACGCGAACTCGCCGAGCGCCTTCGCATCGGCGCCGCACGCGTAGGCCGTCGTCGCCCCGGCGCGGCACGCGAACTCCCATTCGGCCTCGGTCGGCAGCCGGTAGAAGTGGCCGGTCTTCTCGCCGAGCCACTTGCAGTACTGCCGCGCCGCGGTGTGCGACATGCAGATCGCCGGGTAACCGTCGCGCCCCATGGTGAACGTCATGTCCATGTAGGGCGGCGTCGGCCGCGCCACGCCGTCGGGCTTCTTGCTCTGTGGTCGGCTGTCGTCGATGTTCCACAGGTCGTACTCGGCCCAGGTCACCTCGCAGCGCCCCATCCAGAACGCACCGACGGTGACCTCGAGCTGAGGGCCCTCGTCCTCTTTGCGCTCGGCCTCGCTGGCCGGACTGCCCATTCGGAACGTGCCGCCAGCGACCGGCACCAGGTCGAAGCCGACGCCGCTGTCGCCGATGGGCTGGCGATAGGCGACGAACTCTGCGGCGGCGGGCTTCGCCTCCTGCGCGGTCAGGGTCGCAGTGGCCGCCGCCGCAGCGACGGCGGTGGCGAGGACGAGGTGGGCACG
>Ga0169931_10015058_pt1 | contig 10394 bp, 8 predicted proteins | sample Kivu_15m_20L_FD_129675 | JGI IMG/M metagenome (GOLD analysis project Ga0169931, IMG submission 129675) | Freshwater microbial communities from Lake Kivu, Western Province, Rwanda to study Microbial Dark Matter (Phase II) - Kivu_15m_20L... | ecosystem: Environmental > Aquatic > Freshwater > Lake ... | reverse complement strand
CGTCAGAAAATCCAAGAATATGTTTTTTAGCCCATGATTGTGATACTGCCGCAATTCCTGAACCAGGGTCTGCAACCATATCTTTATAAAGAAGAATTTTTTCTTTCCAAATATCAACCATTAATAGGTCAGCTTGTTTGGATGGGTTTGTTAATGATAGTCTGAAATTAGATAATTCATCTTCAAAACCTAACATAAACAAATGTATGATTGCAATTTTGTTAAGTTCTTGCACCATACTTTTTTGTATTCTATTGATTGTTCTAGCAAAACGGATGTCTTGTAATGCTAAATTTTTACCATCACCAACTACTTCTTCAAATCCTAAAAACGCTTTAGGGACACGAAGAGCTGTTAATAATTTCTTTTGGATATACTCGATATCAGCAATTTCCGATAGGTTTGTTGCGCCAGGTAATGTCGTGATAACATCAGGAGCCGCAGGGTCCCTAACAGGAATAAAGTAATCTTGGTCAACCGCCATTTGATTGAATCTCAAGTCAACATTTCCTGTTTTATTGTCAACTACTTGAGACCTTTTAAATTTATTAGCAACTCTTTGTACATATGGTTCAACATCTTTATCATCCATATTACCAACAAACACTTTAAATACACGTCTTTCAGGAGCTCTTGATGTTCTATATATCAACATAGCATCTTCGGACAACAATAATTGTTTCCAAATACGTCTTGCTTTTTCTAACATAGAAGTACCATAAGGTAATCTTCTATCATCACCCAATAATCTAAAATGGGCAATTTCCCAAGTGTTAAATTCTAAATCTTTATTTTTCCAAGTGAATTTAAGATGTTTTTTTGTTGGGTCCTCATCAATTGATTTACCCTTTGCCATCATTCCTCTTTCCAATCGTTCTATTTCAATAATTGGTAATTGCATACAACCAATTACACCTTTTTCAGGGTCTAATTTAACGTAAACAAAATTATCACCATACTTACATGTGTTTCTTGTCCACATTGGTAAGTTTGTGTTAATATCTAAAACATTATTAAATAAATCTGCTAAAATTGATTTTATTCTGTTTGATTCAGAATAAATTTGTAACATAAATCCATCTTCATTCACCGTTGTTGACTCTTCAGCATATATGTCTAACGCTGCAGAAATTTCAGGAGTAAATTCCATTGATTCATAATCATAAAACGCAGATAATCTTGTTGGTTCGTAATATGTTGCTTGAGTGTAAAGGTTATTTTCAATTTTAGTCCATTGATTTGCCAAATAGAATGTTTGTTGAGCTTGTAATAACTCTTTATCGTACTCTCTTTTGGACGTTGTTTTAAGAAGTTCTTTTTTGTCAAATTTTAAACTAGGGTAATCCTGATTCAATAATGAATTCGGACCAAATGCCTGTGTTAACCTTTGCCAAACTGTAAAATTTTTTTCTGCCATACTAAAGTATAAATACTTAACTAAAATTATTAAACGTTAATTGAATAATAATTTAATTTGATGTTGAGCCTGAATTAGGTTTAGTAACAGGTTTATCATTTTTTTGTATTTTATATGTAGAAAGTCCAATGCCAGGTATTACTGTCCTCGAACCCGTAAATTTATTTCCTGTATTAGGTAAATTTTGTACTCCCATACTTTATAATTATCTTCTACCTCCAAATAACCAAGAATAATTTTGATAATCTTGTTTAGTTGGTCCACTATTTTTATTTTGTTGACCCATATTTAACATAGGGTCAAAATATTCAGTTCTATGAACAGGTTCACTGTCGGCAACATGCCATGATTCAATCATTACTTTTGCTTGTTCAGTAACTTTTGTTATTGACGCAAATGAAGATTCACCAACATAGACAGCCATTGCAATTGACATAATAAGGTCATCATGTTGTCCTTTTTGGTGGTCAGGTCTTCCATTTATATAAACAAACGTATTCATTTCATTCAATAATCTGTTTGACCTAATTAACAAACCATGTCTTAAATATTCCTCAAATATTGCAATAATTTGAACTCGTTTATTGTTAAAGTTTAATCCTGGTATTTTTTCAGCAGCCTTTGGGTCCCATTTCCACCTATTTGTTGAGTCTAATCCATCAACATATAAATCTTTATATCCCAATTCTTGTAATTTACGGGATGTAGTTACTCCCATACCACCTGTGATATCAATTACAATAAATGCTGAATACATAAGCCCCCATTTATAACATATTTCAGCCAAAATATCGGGTGGAATTTTACCAACGTATTCTGCTACTTGTTCCCTTGTTGTAAAATCTAAAATTTGAAACGTAGAATAGTCCTCACTGTCACCTCTTGATACATCGACTCCCATAATATATTTGTGACCAACTTCAGGTTCTTTCCATATCCACAATGACCCACCCATCATTTTATTAACAGGTTCTTTAATCATCGTCAATTTAATATTTTCAATAATATTTGAATCAATTACGTTATCACCTGAACCTAAAAATGCACATTCTAGCTCCTGATTAACTTTACGTCTATCATACTTTAGTTTTTTAACCATAGACTCATACCAAGTAGAAGTTGGTTTATAACCCTGTTCTATGTATTTTTTAACATCTTCAAAATTTTTATTATTTTCAAATGAAACAATTTCAACATCTTGATATTCATTCCTATTTAAATAATAATGAATAATATCTTTAACATTAATTAATTGTAAGTCTTTTGCATATCTTGGGTCTTTCCACCAAAACATTTCTGAAATTTTGAAATCGTTCATGTTTTTCAAAGCTTGGTCATAAATTTCATAATAAATTGCGTCATAACCATTTGGTGTAGATACAACAATTACCTTACCTCCTGTAGATAAGGATGCCATACAAGCCGCCCAAAAATCTCCGTCAGCTTCAATATATGCCGCCTCATCAAATATTAAGATAGTCGGTGTATAACCACGTAAGGCATCTTTAGATGTTGCAACCGCTTTAACTTCACATCCATTAGTTAATTTAAAATGTCGTTGTGAATTTTTTTCAGAAGAAAAAGTTACACCAATCCATGATGGCCATTGTTCAGTAAATCCTCTTATTTTATTTGCAACTTCAACTGCAGTATCTAATTTGTTGGCAATAATCAATATTTTTTCAGGTTTAGATTTTGACGCAAATACTAATTTTTTTGATGACCATGCGGCCGTTACCGTAGATACTCCAGCTTGTCTATATTTTAATGCAATATTTTCATTATATTGTTCATAATCATTTACTAAACCTACTTGGTCAGGAAACAATTCTAATGGTACGTATTTTTGTACCGTATTGTCATAAGTTTGCAAATATGTTTTTAAAGCGTATGGAGTTGATTTCATACACTTAGCATATTCTAAAAGAACTTGTTCTTTGGTTAAATTCATATTAATAAATATCTGAAATGATATTAAATAAGAAACCCCTCTTTGAGGGGTTTTTGATATTTTTTTAGAATCCTAATCCTGATAAGAAATCTTCGTCGTCAAATTCTTCTTCTCCGTACTTTTTCTTTTCACGATATGCCGGATTTTGTTGTATTTTTTTAACTAATTTTCTTGATTTATCAACTAATTGAGTTACAAAATCTTCAGCAAAATTTTGGTCAGATAGTCCTAAAGTGAATAGTGATTTAGCTAACTCAACCAAAACATCATATTTTTCTTCAGATAGTAATTTTAACACAAATGGAGTTAAATCTCTTTGTTCTTGTTTATCAGGAACTAACTTATTAAAAATTTTGTAAAATTCCATATAGAACTTTTCACCATAAACTAAATCATACGCCTCAATTTCTAATGAACTTGCTTGTTGTTTTGCAATTCTACCTTTTTCACCTTGTTCACCACCTGCAGATGTGAAGAACATTGCAACACCCTTAACCAATTCATGAATAAGTAATGGTAAAGTCATTGCTCTAGCTCTTATAATAAATGGTCCACTTGGTTGTTGTGATGGTTGTTGTACTGAAACTTTTTCTTCTTCTTTTTCAGTTTCCTCATAATCTTCATCGTCATCGTCATCATCATTACTACTCATACCTTGTGATTTATTTGGCGGTAATACTTCAATCTGACCTATTTGACCACCTCCTGATGTTCCAATTGACCCAATGTCCGGAAATAACCAATACATGTGTAACATAATTGGTTGTAACACGTTTGATAATTCCATAATTCTTTCACCACCAGGTAACTCTTCAATTTTGTCTCTACATATTTCGTAAGCGTTTACGTAATATAATGACATACCACGTCTGAATAAATTAATAATCATTCTTCTTGAAACTTCATCTGAAAACGACTTTTTAGCCTCCATTGCAGTTTCAGGTGATATTTTAAAATTAGATTCAATTGCCTTTTTTGCTTGTTCTTCATCAAACTCAACACCCATACTTTCAAACTCATCTTTCATTTGTTCAAGCTGTTCTTGTTTTTGTTTGTCAATACTTGAAAACTTTTTCATAATTTCTTCATCTGAAATTTTTTGAACTTTTGCTTTCATCCCTTGGAGTTGACTTAAAAACCCTTGAGTAAATTTTCCATCAAGCTTTAACTTTTTATCAAAGAACGCCCTATCAATACCCATCGCCTTTTCAACAGACTCTGTAGCAATTTCTTCTAACTCACTTTTATTTCTACTTTGTAATTGAATTAATTCACCTAAAATTTCATTAACTAAAGAATACAATTCCCTAAAAGCAGTTTGAGCGTCTCTTTTTAAATTTTGATTTCCCCTAGTTAATCTTGGAATAACTCCTGAATTTCTATCCATTAATCTTTCCAAATTTAATACAGATTCTTTAAATGCTTGTGATGTAAAGAAATCAACTTGTGCTTGAGTTAAACCAAACTGACTCAAAGGTAATTTACCTCCTTCAATTTTTGATTGTAAATCTTTACTTGGTCTTGCTCCACCTAATTCAGGGTCAAAACTCATTGGAGGTGCTTCATTTAATAATTTTTTTACCCTTTCTATTAATATTCTTTTACTATTCATCATATTATTTTTTTAACATTCCCATACGTTTAACTGTTGACATGAAATTTTGAAGTCCTCTTGCCCCCGCTTCAGGTTGGTCATTTGGGTCTGGTTCAATAAATGGGTCGTAATCTGTGTCAGTATCAGGTTTTACTCCAGGTTTTGGTTTTGTTCTTGGTTCAGGTGAGCTAGCTTCAGGGTCGTCATTTGGGTCAGGGTTAATAAATGGGTCGTAGTCCGTATCTGTATCGGGTTTTACTCCGGGTTTTGGTTTTGTCCTTGGCTCAGGTGAACTTGCTTCAGGTTGGTCATTTGGGTCTGGGTCATTAAATGGGTCATAATCAGTATCAGTGTCAGGTTTAACACCTGGTTTTGGTTTTGTTAAAGGGTCGACCATTTTAGTGTCCTCAAAAATCATTTTCATAATGTCAGCTTTTGTAATTTGCGGTTTTAAATTTTCCACAATAATACTTCTAAATTTGTTTTCTAACAAAACTTCCAAAGGATTTTTTCCTTCTTTAATTGATTTTTTAACACCAACAACACATTTTTCATATTTATCCATTTGTTTTTTTGACCATTCACTTCTTTCTTTTGTACCAAATTCGGCACCCATTACGGAAGTACAAATAGCCCATGGATTTTTTTTCTTTGTAGTTTTCTTTTCTGTAACCTCAATTTTTGCATTTGGGTCCATTTTTTGTATTTCTAAAGCTTTTTTTGGGTCTTTCACCGTTATAGATTCTTTAGGTTCTTTTTTTGTTTCAATTAAAAATGTTTTGAAAAGTTTTGATATTTCCGACTCATTCATAAGGGATAATGTTTTTGGACTAAATCCCATTTTTGTTAATACTTGTTTTTTGTTTACTAAACTCATTTTACAGTACTTTTTCAAATCCCAATATTATGTCTTTGGAATATAATTTATTTTTTGTTTCCTCTTCTTTCTCCCCAAATTTGAACACTAACCTTTCATCTTTTTCTTTATCGCTTTCCCAACCCAAACATACCACACCATCAACAGCATCTTTCATTGAAAAGTAATCAGAATTTTGTATTAACTCTAATTCTATTCCTCCTTCAGACAAAACTCCCACACTTTCTATATCATCAAGTTCAGGTGGTTTTGGATATGTGTTAGCCGGCTCGTGTTCCCATTCCTCACCCCACACTTCTAAATTTTTGGAAAAGATGAATTCATACCTCATCTCCCCTTTATAATTTGGTCCGAGTCCGTTTATAAAAACTAAATAACTCATAAAATATTACCGTTTGGTGTAATCTTTACTTGTTGTCCGTTATTTTCAAATATTAAATTTTTCTTTGTTGTTCTACCAACAAATTGTAAACTTGGTGCGGCTTCCATTAAATTTTTAGCAACACCAGCTTGTTTTTTGGTTACTGCGAAATCAGTTACATACGAGTATTTATTTTTTTTGTATTCTTTTTCACTTGTAGATTCAAAGAAATATCCTTTTAAAATATCTTCAACTTTTGATTCGTTCATACCAAACATTTCTGTTGTTTGCGAAGCAATTGATGATTTATGACTTGGCATAGATTCACCCATTTCACCTTTTGGTTCTTCATCTTCAGAACCCATTTCAGGACCCATATCTTCTTCACTTGATGAAAAATCTATATCGTCATTACTTGGCATATCTTCATCTTCATCCTCTTCAAACCTTGAAACAATCTCTTCTTTATCGTCGGTAGATAATTCGTCAAGATTCAAAGCCGCCAAAATTGAGTTGATTACATACTTAACGTCTTTACCTGTTAGTGGTTGTTCGTCTTCAATTTCTCTAATTTTTTGAGATAATTTACCTGTAAGTTTTTGAATATCTTTAAATGATGCCCCTTCATCTTTCCTTTCTGAACCCATGTCTTCACCACCCATATCAGGCATTTCTGAACCCATGTCTTCACCGCCCATGTCTTCACCACCCATATCAGGCATTTCTGAACCCATATCTTCACCGCCTTTCATTCCTGAATCATCCATAGGAGGAGTTTCTACAGGAGGTGCTGGTGCTTGAGCTGATGGGGGACCCATTGGCGCCGGACCTTGTGGTTCATCGTCCATTTTTGGTTTTGGAGTTTTAAGCAAATATTTTTTATCTTCAGTAAATAACGAAATATTTTCTTCAACTTCATTTAATTTATTAACTTCTTTTGCTATCAGATTCAATCTTTTCAAAGCTTGTGAATATGATTTATAATGACTTCTATTTTTCATAGAGTCAATATATTCAAAATTCTCATTAACTTTTTTCTTAATAACATATCCTAATTTTTCTTTATCAATAGAATATGCAACACCATCCGCCAAAACAATTTGATAATCACGAGATGATGTTTCATTTATTGATTGAGGAATTACTTCTTTATACCTAGCGATTTCCATTATACGACGGATTTTATCCGCTCCTTCTAACTTTTCGCTACCGACAGGCTTTAATTTACTCATGTTTCTTTTTTTTTAATTACGCATATAAATGCGGCTTTATTTAGTGTTTTCTAAATAAATACTTTGAAAATTGTAAATTTAATAATTTTTTAAATTTTCTTTGAGACTCATTTCTTTGTCCTCTAATTTAGATTGTAAATTGTGTAATTTACCTATATTTCCTGAACGTCGGAGATATTTGAAAACAATATTTTCATACGAAAATTCTCCTCCCTTTTCTAATCCACAGGTCCTATATTTTTTTAATTTCTTCTTATAACTTTTGACTAACTCAATCGCATCTTCATAATCCAAATCTTTAACAATATCTTCAACACCATCAATAATTTTTACCCACTGTGAAATTTTTTCTTTTAGTAACTTCTTATCTATTCCCATTTTTTCTTTTTTAGGAAAAGAAATCCATTCGTCATTCAATACGGAATAAACTCCTGAACTAAAAGCTTCAATTTTTTTATCTTGGATATATAACTCAACATCATAACCATAAATTGTTATGTCGTGTAATTGTGAAAATATTTTTTTCTTAACTTCAAATAGTTCTTGATAAACTTCTATATTATCTTGGTCAAATTCATTAAAATCTACAATAATGTGTAAATCCGCATCTGAAAATTTTGACCAATTATAATTAACTAATGAACCCATTAAAACAATATCATCGACAAAAAAATCAACTCCAACAAATTCCCTAAATAATTCGGCAATCTGTAATAGTTTTGTTCTAACTATTTTTTTTAATTTAACCTCATCATTCTTTGTTTCCCAAATATCAGGACAAAGTTCATCTTTTACATTAAAACTTTTTAATATTTCATTATCTAATTTCACAAATAATAAATACTTAAAATTTTACAATTTTTTGTATTTAAATTTTTTGGCAATGTTTTTATTAAAAAAACTTCCTTGTGATTCGGCCATTCTAAATTGTGTGAATAATTGATGTGACACATCATCATATTCATACAACATACCATTTTTAAATTCCACAATTAATTTTTTAGTAATTGTGTCATAGTCAGTCTTAACTAAATTAGTTGATTCAATTTCACAAATAATTTTTTGACCTTGGATTTTTTCACTTTTGATACCCATAAATTCTTTTTTTTAAATCATACAATATAATTATTGAATTTTAAACAAAATATAGTTAACCTTGTAAAAAAAACTTATGACAGATTCAGTTGATGACGGGATGAAACTTCCCAAAAAAATAGAGTCAAACAGTACCACTCCTGTTTTAGATAATTTTAGTAGAGACCTTATCAAATTAGCCGAAGAAGGTAAACTTGACCCTGTTGTTGGTAGAGAAAACGAAATTATAAGAATTGCTCAAATTCTTTCTCGTAGGAAAAAAAATAATCCAATTATTATTGGTGAGCCAGGTTGTGGTAAGACCGCAATTGTTGAAGGTTTGGCAATGAAAATTTATGAGGGAGATTGCCCAAGAAATTTGTTAGATAAAAGAATATTGTCTTTGGAAATGAATTCAATTGTTGCCGGTACAAAATATCGTGGACAATTTGAGGAAAGATTAAAAGTAATTTTGGAAGAAATTCAAACCAATCCAAATGTTATACTTTTTATTGACGAAATTCATACAATTGTTGGAGCAGGTAACGCTTCGGGTTCACTTGACGCTTCAAATATTCTTAAACCCGCACTTTCAAGAGGTGAAATTCAATGTATTGGGGCAACAACTTTAGATGAATATAAAAAACAAATTGAAAAAGACGGAGCATTAGACAGAAGATTTCAAAAAGTAATTGTTAGTCCATCAACAAAAGAAGAAACCCTTCAAATTTTAAATAATGTTAAAGACAAATATGAAAACTATCACAAAGTAGTTTATACTGATAACATTCTTCAAATCTGTGTTGATTTAGCCGAACGATATATTACAGATAGGGAGTTTCCTGATAAGGCGTTTGACATTTTAGATGAAGTTGGAGCCAGAGCTCAAGTTGATGTTAAAAATCCTGAAATAATTGAAGAGTTAAAAAAAGAAGCTTATGAAATTAAACAACAAAAATTAGTTGTTGTAAAAAAACAAAAATATGAAGAAGCAGCAAATTTAAGGGATAAAGAAAAGAAAGTTTTACATCAATTAGAAATTGAAAAAAAATTATTTGAGGAGGATTTATTAAACAATAGAAAAGAAGTTCATGAAGAATTAGTTTATGATGTCGTTTCAACGATGACCAAAATTCCATTAACTAAATTAACATTAGATGATAAAAACGTATTAATTAATTTAGAAGAAGAATTAAACAAATCAGTGATTGGTCAAAAAGATGCAATTGTTAAAATTGCAAAATCAATAAGAAGAAATCGCCTTGGTATCAAAGACCCAAATAAACCAATTGGTTCATTCATTTTCTTGGGGTCAACAGGTGTAGGTAAAACGTTATTGGCAAAAGAACTAGCAAAACAAATTTTTGGTAGTGACGAAAATTTAATTCGTGTTGATATGAGTGAGTTCCAAGAAAAACATTCTGTGTCACGTTTGATTGGTTCACCTCCAGGGTACATAGGATATGATGAAGGAGGACAACTTACTGAACAAGTAAAAACAAAACCTTATTCAGTTGTACTTTTTGATGAGGTTGAAAAGGCACACAAAGATATTTTTTCAGCTCTCCTTCAATTATTAGATGAAGGATATATGACAGACAGTTTTGGAAGAAAAATAAATTTCAAAAATTGTTTAATTATAATGACATCTAATATTGGTGTGAAAAAATTACAAGAATTTGGGTCAGGTATTGGTTTTGGTACGTCAAATAATGTTTATAAAAATGAAGAGGCGAAAAAAAGTGTATTGACAAAAGAATTGAAAAATTATTTTGCACCTGAATTTATTAATCGATTGGATGAAATAATTGTCTTCAATACATTACAAGATAATGACATCCAAAGAATTGTTAATGTCGAAATATCAAAATTAAAAGACAGGTTGGAT
>Ga0169931_10015057_pt1 | contig 10394 bp, 12 predicted proteins | sample Kivu_15m_20L_FD_129675 | JGI IMG/M metagenome (GOLD analysis project Ga0169931, IMG submission 129675) | Freshwater microbial communities from Lake Kivu, Western Province, Rwanda to study Microbial Dark Matter (Phase II) - Kivu_15m_20L... | ecosystem: Environmental > Aquatic > Freshwater > Lake... | reverse complement strand
CGCGATCAGCGCCGAGTACCGCGCGCTGTGGGAGCGCTGGCAGATCAGCAATGACCGGTTCATCCGAACCACCGATCCACGACACCGCCGCATCGTCGAACAGTTCTTTGCCCGTGTCGAAGCCAATGGCGACATCAGCGAAGGGCGGCAGCAGGGGTGGTATTGCGTCGCCTGTGAAGAATTCAAGGATGATCCCAGGGAAGCTCAGGATCCCGAGTGTTCGATTCACCGCCGTCCCCTGGAATGGCGCGACGAAATCAATCTGTTCTTTCGTCTCTCGCGCTATCAGCAAGCGATCGAGGATCTGATTCGCCGACCTGGGTTCATTGCCCCCGAAAGTCGGCGCCGAGAGGTCGAAAATTTCGTCTCTCAGGGTCTGCGCGATTTTTCGATCTCACGGGTCAATCTCCCCTGGGGCATCCCTGTTCCTGGGCACCAGGGCCACACCTTCTACGTCTGGTTTGATGCCCTGCTGGGCTACATCACGGCTCTGCTGGATGCCGACGACGAACCGCTGCTCGATACCGCCCTCTCACGGGGTTGGCCGGCGAGCCTGCATGTGATCGGCAAGGATATTCTTCGATTCCATGCCGTCTATTGGCCGGCCATGCTGTTATCGGCTGGTCTGCCCTTGCCAGCCAAGGTGTTCGGGCATGGCTTTCTGACCCGTGAGGGCCAGAAGATGGGCAAGTCGCTCGGCAATGTGCTGGATCCCTCTGTGCTGCTGGAACGGTGTGGGGCGGATGCTGTTCGTTGGTACCTTCTGCGCGATATTCCTTTCGGCGATGATGGTGACTTTCAACAGCAACGTTTCACGGATCTTGTCAACAACGATCTGGCCAACACGATCGGCAACCTGCTGAATCGCACCAGTTCGATGGCACGGCGCTGGTTTGATGACTGCGTCCCCCCAGCCAGCCCGACGACGAGCAGTCCCGACTCGGACCATCCCCTGGCGGTGGCGAGCACCCAGGCTGTTGAGACGGTTCGCGCCGCGATGCCAGAGCTGAACTTTCGACAGGCAGCCGAAGCTGTTCTGCAGCTGGCGATCCAGGCCAATGGCTACCTCAATGAGCAGGCCCCCTGGAGCCTGATGAAAAAGGACGGGATGCGTGAGCGGGTCGCGGACGATCTCTATGCGGTCCTCGAGGCTGCCCGCATCGTGGCGGTGCTGCTTGAACCCCTGCTCCCCGATCTCGCGACTCGCATGCTGGCGCAGCTGGGACAAGCCACGACGGACCCCCCTGGAGCCTCAGCCAAGGAGGCGGTCCCCCCTTGGAATCAGCACCTTCAGTGGGGTGGCCTGGCGCCTGGAACCCCGCTTCCCGACCCTGCGCCGGTGATGGCCCGACTTGAGCTGGTGGAGGCTCTGTGATGGCTGGGCCTCGTGGCGCGGTCGTTCCCATGGCAGCAGCGTTGTTGCTTGTGGCTGGCTGCAGGAGCCAGACACGAACTCCCGAACGAACCCGCACGACTCCGTTTGTGTTTCAGGCGTTGAATTTGCGCCAACAAGACGCCCAAGGGCGCCTGCTGTGGCGGGTGAAAAGCCCTGAAGCCCGGTATGACCTGTCCAGGCACCTGGCCCAGGCCCGTCAGCTGCGCGGTGAGATTCACACCAATGGTCAGCTGATCTACCTGCTGCAGGCCACCCACGGCACGGTGATCAACGACGGGCAGGTGATCCAGCTTGAGGGTGACGTGCGCATTCAACGGCTCGGCGGAGACCCGGTCACCATCCGCGCCGCTCGAATGCGTTGGTACCCCAACCAACAGCGCATCGAGCTGGACCGTCGGGCTGAGGCGACGAACCTCCAGCTGTTGCTTCAAGCAGACCGGGCCACCCTGTTGCTGGCCCAGGACCGCCTGCAGCTGCGCGGTAGGCCCCAGTTGCAGCGGCGGGCCCAAGGGACCCATGGCGCATCGACCTGGAGCCTGCGGGTCAAGGACCTGGACTGGTCACCAGGCAGTGGCCAGCTCGACGCCCGTGGCCCTGTGATCGTCACCGATCCCACCAGCAAGGTGGCCCCCAGCACACTGCAGGCCAGTGGGGTGACGGGCAATTCCATTCAACGGCGGTTGCTGTTGCAGGCCCCGGTCCGCCTGGCGGTGCCCGAGCGCCAGGCCTGGCTGCAAGGAGAGCAGATGACCATGGACCTCACGCGCAACAGTCTCAGTTCAGCGCTGCCCTTTCAGGCCGCCGTCGGCGGCCTGCGGATCAGCGGCCAAGGCTTTGCCGTTGCCTTCGATCAGCAGCTGGTGACCCTGCCCAGGGGATGCAGGCTTCTCCAGCGTGACGCCACGCTGGAGGCCGGCAGCTGTCGCTGGAACTGGCAAAGCGAACGAATCCAGGCTGATGGTGGTGTCGTTCTCAAACGCAAGGTGCCGCAGCAAATCACACTGGCCGACCGACTGAGCGGCCGGCTCGGGGCGAACGGTCTGGTGGTGCTCAGTGCTCCGGGGTCAAAGGTGCGCTCGAGCCTTCGTCTGCGGCCTCTGTCTGCGCCTGGTCCGTCCCCGGAACCAGCCATTCGTCCTTGAGACGGTCGGCCCATCCCTGGACCCAGGCCTGATCGCTGGCACTGAAGCACCGCGGAGCCCACCCCCCCAGCAACAACAGCCCCTCAGTCCCCAGCGGTTGCACGATCACGCTGGGCAGACCAGCGAGCAACTGCTCAAATTCGCCACGGCCTGGATAGTGCTTCAGATCCACCAGGTGGATCTGCCGGTTGCCCAGGCGGGCCTGGTCGCAGATCGGGCCGGGTTCAAAGGCGGTTGGTGCCGGCGGATCCTGCAGCAACCCGCGGCGCAACCAGAGCTGGCCACCAACCCAGCAGACCACCACACAGGCTGGTGTGGCCTTGAGCAACAACTTTGAGCCCCATGCCAGTTCGGCGCTCAGCTGGGGCATCAGATCGCTGCGCAACAGGAACCCCTCTTGCCCCGTCAGCGCAACCCGGGCTGCCGGCTCCGGGGCGACCCTGGTCCAGAGAACACCGATCAGCATCAGCCCCACGGCCAGAAGACTCGCCAGCACGGAACTGCGTTCCAGGGCCGGGTCAAGCTGCGGTGCCGTCAGTTGATTCACCACGCTGACCACCAGGGCCAGGGCCCCTGTGCCGATGCAGAGACGGGCTGAATGTGCCATGCCAACAGGATGCCGGATCGGCTGATCCCTGCTGCAATGAAGGCATTGCGCTGAACCTTGATGAACCCCGCCCACGCGTTTGCCGCCATCTGTCTGGCTGCCGTCGGCTGCGACGGGCAGCTCGGCCGGGATGAAGCCCATGCCCTGCGTGCCCAGCTGGAATACCGATCCCCATTTCGCAGCAGCACCGAACAGCAGATGGGTGAGCTGTTCGATCAGCTGCTGACCGCTCTGCGTCAGCAGGGTTGGGCTGACCTGATCGCCGTCGCGATTCCTGTGCTCGACAACCCCCAGCGTGAAACCGTCCTGGCCCTGGCAGCCCATCTGGTGCGCGCTGACCGCCAGGTTCAACCGGTCGAAGAGCAGTTTCTGCTCGCGTTGTCGACCCGGCTGGAGCTACCGCCAGGACGGGCCGAACAGATTCTGGATGTGGTCAGCCTGCTGCACCGCGATGCCCTGGCCTAAGCCGACCTCCTGCCTGCAGACACCCTTGCCCACAGACGGCAAACTGGGGGCAGCTGGAGTGGAGCCCTTGGCTTGGTTGTCGCCTGATGCATTGTTGGATCTGAGAACGGCGCTCCATCGACGCTGTCTGAGCCTGTTGGCCTTGGCTGCATCACTCCTGCTGATCCTCCTTCCGGCAGATCCAGCCTCGGCCTTGAATGCGTCAAGCCTGCCGGCCCAACCCCCGAGCGATCACGTGCTCGATCAGGCAGATTTGCTCAGCCGTGCCGCCGCGGCTGACATTTCCCGCGCCCTCGATGGGTTCTCGGTGGATGCGGTGCAAGCCAGTTGGATCAGCGTGCCGCGCCTCGATTACGACCTGTCCCTGCGCCAGTTCGGCACCGACCTGTTGCAGCGATGGGACACAACAGCGGAGTTAGCGGTTCCCGACCAGCAACTTCTGTTCCTGATTGATGGCCAAACCAGTGGCACGGCCATCGTTGCCAGTTCTGCGCTGCAAGAGCGGCTGAGCCCCCAACTGCTCAGCAGCACCGCGCGTACCACCTTGGGCCAGCCCCTGCGCGACGGCGGTCGGTACCGCCAGGCCAGCTTGGCGGCCATTGAGCGTCTCCAGACTGTCCTGACCGGCGGTGAGGATCCCGGTCCTCCTGCGCAGCCCAGTGCGACCACCGTGGCTACCGCGAGCGTCCCCAGCCGTGAGCAAACCCTCTCCAGCAATGCCTTCACCTGGGTTGTGGTCTTGCTTGTGGTCGGTACGGTCGTACCGATGCTGACCTGGTGGGTCTTTTCGCGCTGAACCATGGCTCTCAACGATTGGATCGGCGCCTTTGGACGTGCCGACGCGATTGATCTCACCAACCAGCTCGAGCGGGGTTACGAGGCGGCACTCCTGATCCAGAGCATCGAACTCGAGCATTACAACGATCGGCCTGTCCGTGCAGAGCTCGATCTCCGGTTGCCCGCCGCCACCCAGGCTGCGATTTTGCGGCGCTTCAAGGCTGCACTCCAGCTCTGTCGTGACGTGCAAGAGGCGCTTGAACCCCATCGCAGTGAATTCTCAGGACAGGAATCACGCCAGTATCAGCTGATTGAGGCCATCGTGCTGCGGTATTCCAACCGCAAGCAACTGCCTTCACTGAGTCGCTCGCCAGAGGTTCTACCACGCAGCTTGATCGGGGTTGTTGATCAAGTCAGGCGGCAATTGGATCCAGAAGCCGAGGCCTCAGTGGTTGCCGGTTTCAGGCGTCGCCGTGATTCGACGCTGGTGTCGCTGCGTGTGCTGTTGTTGCTCATTCTTGTGCCGGTTCTGGTTCAACAGTCAAGTCGGCTCTTTCTTGTCTCTCCACTGGTTGACCGCTACGCTCCGGATAGCGCGTTTCTGTCTTACCCCAAGCCTGCTCTCGAGGAAAAAGCTGTTGAGAAGCTGAGGGTTTTCCAGGCAGAGATTGAGTTCGATGCTTTGCTCAAGGGCGAGCCTTTGCCGACGAGAGAGCAATTGCAACAGCAGCTGGCAGAGCGTGCGCAATCACTCAAAGACCAGGCCGACCAGGAAAGCACTGAAGCGATCAAAAATGTCATCGCCGATCTGTTTGCCCTGCTTGGCTTTGTGCTGGTCTGCTTTGTCTGCAGGCGTGACCTCCAGGTTTTGCGAGGCTTCATCGATGAGATGATTTACGGTCTCAGTGACAGTGCGAAGGCATTCACAATCATCCTCTTTACCGACATCTTTGTCGGCTTTCACTCGCCTGAAGGTTGGACTGTGCTCCTCGATGGCGTTGCGCATCACATCGGCGTGCCTGCGCGTGAAAATTTTATCATGTTGTTTATCGCCACTTTCCCTGTGGTCTTGGCAACCATCTTCAAATATTGGATTTTCCGCTATCTCAATCGTGTCTCCCCCTCTTCGGTTGCGACTCTGCGAAACATGAATGGTGGTGGCTGAACTCCGGCTGTGCACCCTGGTCACCGGTCCTGCCAGCAGCGGCAAGAGCCTGTTCGCCGAGCAGCTCGTGGTCGCCGCCAACAGACCCGTGACCTACCTGGCCACAGGCCCCCAACGCCCCGACGACCCCGACTGGCAACGCAGGTTGCAGCGCCATCGTGACCGCAGGCCTCCCTCCTGGCAGTGCCTGGAGGTGGGCCAGAATCTGTCCTTGTCCCTGCGCCAGTGTTCAGCCGGCAGCATCGTCCTGGTGGACTCGCTCGGAACCTGGGTCGCTGGTGCCTTGGAATTGGATGCTCAAGCCTGGCAAGCCCGTTGCCAGGACTTGATCGACAGCATTCTCAGTGCTCCGGCACCCCTGGTTCTGGTCGGTGAAGAGGCCGGCTGGGGTGTTGTGCCACCAACAGCGATCGGCGGCCTGTTTCGCCAGCGGCTTGGACAATTCCTTCAGGATCTGATGCCCTGCTGTGATGCGGCATGGCTGGTTCTGCATGGCCGTGCGCTGAACCTGTTGGCCGTCAGCCAGCCGATCCTCATGGCCCCCCATCCCTGAGCCCCATGCCCCATGTGGTGCTGTTCCAACCGCAGATTCCACCAAACACAGGCAACGTGGCCCGAACCTGCGCCGCCACGGGCACAGCCCTGCATCTGGTCGAACCCCTGGGGTTCTCGTTGGAGGATCGTTACCTGCGGCGGGCTGGCCTTGATTACTGGCCCCTTGTCACTTTGCATCGGCATCGCGACTGGCCCGCATTGCTGAAGCACCGAACAGACGCCGGTGGACGGCTGGTGGCCCTGAGCAGCCACGCCGACCAGCCCTACACCGACTTTGACTTTCGCGACGATGACTGGCTGCTGTTCGGGCGCGAAACCGACGGCCTCCCGGAAGAGGTGTTGACCAGCTGCGATGCGAGACTCGTGATACCCATGCGACAAGCCGCGACGTCGGCTACGCCGGGGGTGCGCTCCCTGAATCTCTCGGTGTCCGTCGGGGTGGTTCTGTTTGAATCCCTGCGTCAGCTGAGTCAGAACAACTGCTGAAACCCGCTGCGGGGCAGTCAGTTTGAAGGTGTCATAATGCCCACTGTCGCCAGGAATGCTTGATCCCAATGGTTCTGTGCGTTACTCTCTGCGCACCCCACGGATCGTGGCTTCTCCAACGGGTGTTGTTCGATGGGTAATCGATGAAGCTGCGATTGTGCTGGACCGGATTGGCATTGGCCACGATCGGAACCCCGGCAGTCGTGATTGCCATGGCACCCCAGAACTGGGATGCCTCTGAGCAGAACCGTCTGCTCGCCTCACTTCCACCTGTCAATCCAGTTTCAGGTCCTGCGCACGACCGCATCTGGGTCCGCCTGCGCCAGCCGGCACAGCTTGAGCAACTGGCTAGCACGTTGAACCTCACTGGCACTCGGCTGGCCAGCCTCAACGAAGTTGCCCCTGACCACCAGTTCGCCGAAGGCGACTGGTTGGTGCTGCCCAGCCAGCAGGTCAGGCTCGCAAAACTGGTCCCCCAACTGGATAGCTCGGATCTGCGGCGGACGCCCCCTCTGCAGGAGTTGCCGCCGGTCGAAACCAACGCCATCGTCAGGTTTGGCGACAGTGTTCGCAAGATCGCTAGCCGCTATGGCATGACCCTTCAAGAGCTCCTCAAGCTCAACCCAGGCCTGGAGACAGCCCGACTGGTGGTCGGCGCCCCTGTTCGCGTCATGCAATCGGCGACGGCTCGCCCAAGGCTCCTGTTGGGAGTCCGACCGGGCACCAGCGGCGGCCTGAGTTGGCCTGATCTCCCTGACTTCGGCGACGACGGTGGTCGCGATCGTCAGGAGCTGTCTGCAGAAGGCTGGATCTGGCCCGCCCGCGGCATGTTCAGCTCCGGGTTCGGCTGGCGTTGGGGCCGGATGCACAAAGGGATCGACATCGCCAACAACGTCGGAACCCCGATCCTCGCGGCCAAAGACGGTGTTGTGTCCTTCTCGGGCTGGCACAGCGGCGGATATGGCTACCTGGTGACCATCAGCCATGAAGACGGCAGCCGCACCTTGTACGCCCACAACAGCCGACTGCTCGTCCAGCCCGGAGACACGGTCAGCCAGGGTGAGCAGATCGCCTCGATGGGCAGCACCGGACGTAGCACGGGCCCCCACCTGCACTTTGAAATTCATCCCCCAGGACGGGGCGCTGTCAATCCCTTGCAGTTCCTGCCCCAGCGCGCCTGAGGCCCAGGCAGACGATCGTTTAAAGTCTGTTCACCGCGGCTCGGTAGCTCAGCTGGTTAGAGCGTGGGATTCATAACCCCAAGGTCGGGAGTTCAAGTCTCCCCCGAGCCACTTTGGCTGACGATCGGCGTTCTACTTAACGCAGATCAACCGCGTCCAGCCTGTTGCGAAACCCCATTTGGGCGTCGCCGATCCCATCATCACTGGTCTGTTGGAGCCCCTCGTCACTGGGGAACTCCGCCGGACTGACGATGGTGAAGTGGTGATCTGAGAGAAGCTGCACGTCCGCATCACGGGATGCCTGACGACGTCCCCGCGCCTGGGAGCTCTGCTTGGCCTCAATCGCCCGAACCAACGCCTTGCTGCGGTTGACTTCACCAATGCGTTCACCGTCCTTTGGACGGACCAGCGGATTGGCTTTGAGCTCGCTGCGCACCTGATTCAACAGCCGGAAATGGCCCGTGGTGTTGTATTTGCGCAGCACCGAAGGATCCCAGCTCATGGCAGTCCAGCTCACAGTCCCAGACTAGGCCTTCAGGCTCGCCGCCAGATTTGTGATAGGTTGTAACGGGTTCAACCCGAAGTCGGTTCGACTTTGGCTAAGCCCCAAGCGTCTTCTGGCGCGATCTGTCCTGATCACCTAGCCATCCAACCATGTCTCGGCTTGTCGGCCTGCCTGCTCCCGAATTCACCGTCACCGCTGTGGTGGACCAGGAATTCAAGACGGTGTCCCTCTCCCAGTACCGGGGCAAGTATGTCGTCCTCTTCTTCTACCCCCTGGACTTCACCTTCGTCTGCCCCACTGAGATCATCGCGTTCTCTGATCGTTACAGCGAATTCTCGAGCCGCAACTGCGAAGTTCTGGGCGTTTCCGTCGACAGCGAGTTCAGCCACCTGGCCTGGATTCAGAGTGACCGTAAGTCTGGCGGCATTGGCGACATCGCCTACCCGCTCGTGGCCGACCTGAAGAAGGACATCGCCCGCGCCTACGAAGTGCTGAATGAAGAAGCCGGCGTTGCCCTGCGCGGTCTGTTCATCATCGACCCCCAAGGCGTGATCATGCAGGCCACGATCAACAACCTGCCCGTGGGACGCAGCGTCGACGAAACCCTCCGGCTACTGCAGGCATTCCAGTACGTGCAGTCACACCCGGACGAAGTCTGCCCTGCGAACTGGAATCCTGGTGACAAGACCATGAATCCCGATCCCGTTAAGTCCAAGGACTTCTTTGCGGCCGTGAACTGACGTTCACCGCTCATCAAGATGGAGGGGGGACCATCCCCCCCTTTTTTTTGACCTCAACCCAACAATGAGGCCAGCAACCGTTGGCCGTCGATGCCACCCGTGGCCGCATCACAGGCTCGCTCAGGGTGGGGCATCAGACCAAGAACATTCCCAGCAACGTTGCAAAGTCCCGCCACATCACCGACAGAGCCATTCGGATTGCTGCGATAGCGCAGAACAATTTGACCATTGGCTTCCAGGGCTTTTATGGACTCCGCGTCGATCTGATAGCGACCCTCCCCATGGGCGATGGGCAGATGCACCACCTCGCCGCGTTGATATCCCTGCAACCAGTGGCAGGAACCTGGATCGACCGTGAGGGCCGTGGTTTCGCAGACAAAGTGCAGGTTCTCGTTGCGGGTCAATGCACCAGGCAACAACCCCAGTTCGGTGAGGACCTGAAACCCATTGCAGATCCCCAGCACAGGGCCTCCGGATTCAGCAAAGCGGACCACCTCCTGAAGCACAGGCGCAAACCTGGCGATCGCACCACAGCGAAGGTAGTCGCCATAACTGAATCCACCCGGAATCACGACTCCAGCTAGGCCGTCGAGGCTTGTTTCTTCATGCCAGAGATAGCGCGTGGGAATGCCCAAACAGCCTTGTGCAGCCCATTGCACATCCCGGTCACAGTTGGATCCGGGAAACACCACGATGCCCAGGGTCATCGATCAGGCCTCCGTGGTTGCGGTCTCGAGCAGTTCCAACGTCCAGTTCTCGATCACCGGGTTGGCGAGCAAACGATCGCTGAGCAGCTCGATCTTGGTGCGGGCCGCCTCAAGGCCTTCCGCCTCGAGTTCCAGCTCGACAGCCTTGCCGATACGCAGACGCTGGATGCCATTGACGCCCAGGCGTTCAGCTGCCGCCCGGGTTGCCTCGCCGGCCGGGTCAAGGACCGAAGGCCTCAGGGCTACCAGGACACGGGCGCGAAAGAGGGGCACAGGAGCCAGACGCACAGTTGTTAAATCTTGCCAGCCAGGGCACCGCATCCTGATCGGGGTGATCACGGTGGAGACAGCGGGAGCCGAGCAGGAGGGGCCGAACAGGGTGCGCCCAAGACGGTTGGTTCAGCTGTTGGTGGTGCTCGGGCTGCAGCTGGCAGCGGGGAAGGTCGCTGCCGGTCCAACGGATCCATTGACGTGTCGTCTCGAACAGGGCCCGTGGATGCCCTGCATGCTCCAGCTCGATGCCGATGGACTCGGGTGGCGTCTGACGATCGCCACGCAGCAGAGTCTTCAGTTCAGGCATGACGGTTTCGGTCGCGTGAGCATGCGCCGTGGATCGGCCCCTTGGCAGGCGGTGGAAGCGCGCTGGTTGGCCGATGCCAGTCTCTGTT
>Ga0169931_10015055_pt1 | contig 10395 bp, 7 predicted proteins | sample Kivu_15m_20L_FD_129675 | JGI IMG/M metagenome (GOLD analysis project Ga0169931, IMG submission 129675) | Freshwater microbial communities from Lake Kivu, Western Province, Rwanda to study Microbial Dark Matter (Phase II) - Kivu_15m_20L... | ecosystem: Environmental > Aquatic > Freshwater > Lake ... | reverse complement strand
GATCTCAACGCATCGACGAAAAAATTATCCGTAGAGTCGAGAAGCTGCGTCCTCTGTCCGAGCGTCATTTCATCAATCAGACCATGAGGCTATTTACTCGAATAGGAGATTGGGACTCCTGGACACTGATCCTTGTCGTCTTATTGTTGATTGGAGGCCTGGCGCAATCGACTGCGCTCAGGGCTACTCCGGGGCTGATAGCTACTTTTTTGATCAGTCACGCATTCAAGCGAGTCTTCAAAAGACCCCGTCCAAGTGTCAAACTCCCCGATCTCAAACGCCTTCTCGGAAACCCTGACGCTTTTTCATTTCCGTCTGCGCACTCGGCTTGTGCCTGGTCGATTTGCTTGGGCTTCTCTCAGCAGTTGCCTCAGTTCTCAGTACTTTTTTTGATGCTCGCTCTTGGTATTAGTTACTCACGCCTTCATGTTGGAGCCCACTACCTCTCTGACATAGTAGGTGGATCACTCTTGGGGATCGCTATTGCGACTCTCATGATGTGATCCACGCAATACGCTCTCGCATTAAAGGAGTGAGTAAAATGCCATCAGATCTGCGAGCCCCATTTGCACACGACCTGAATCTCGAACCTCAAACTCCGCCAGATGCGAAGCAACCGATTTCCTCCACTCTAGCAGTGGCCCAAACGCTGGGGGATAGCTCATACGGTCAGCCTTCAATACCTCCAGAGGAGGAATCTCTACTTTGGCCTGACCAAAGACCAGCATCCAGCTCCCTTTTTCACTCCACTCACGCTTGAGAGGTAGTCTTAGCGCTTGATCGAGGAGGGCTCCACTCCGCTCTTTGCGGGCAAAATGAATCACGTCGGCCGAAACTCCCTGTTCAGCAAGGCTCTTCCGAAGGGCGTACACTGTAAAGTTCAATGCCAGATAGGGATTGTTTCCGATCAATGCGACAGCACGACTTTGATTTTCGTGAGACGGAGAACGCAGGTCTTCATACAGTTCTGGAATCACTCCTACCCCAGCAAGCAGACTCTGTTGTGCAATCGCTAATTGGAGGTATCTCATCAGCTGTCGGTGCCATTCATAAAGTCGCAACCTCGGCTTGATCGGATCCCGTATACTCATGAGCGACTCCGATAATGAGAACCCCCCGTCAGGGACTTCACTCTTGAGATCAAAAAATGGCATCATCTGATTCACGGTTCGAACCAAAGCCATCAGATCCTCCGAGGATAGGAGATGATTCATGAACATCGGATCAAAGAGCTTTTCGTTCGAACGCGAAAAACCTCTTTGGGTTTCGGCACTGAGCTCAGCACGCCAGAAGGACAATGATTGAGTTTGAACTGGGGCAAAACTCAAAGTGGAATACAAGCGATCCCGATCTGCTCCTTCTCTCTGGCTCCAATACTGGTAAACGGATCGATACAATTCCAAAGTCCTATTAATCTGGTCCCGCTCCGACTGATTTTCTCCCGACTGGGCTTGAACCAATAAAAGAGAGGAAACGCCATTCGGTGACTGTAAGACCCGATTGATCCCCGATCTGCACGCACTGAATAAGTCCGTCCGCTCTCTGAGGAAATCCCCAAAGCTCTCAGCATCTTTGAACGATCGGGAGCTCTTATCCCAAAAGTGATCTACGACGTTGGAGCTTTCGACCTCAAAACTCTGACAAAGAGCTAGGTCTCCCCCTAAGGACTCTCGGAGCATTTTGCGGCTAAACAGGACCTCCTCACGAAGCCCCTGAATCTCAGCTGAAAGGGATTCATGCATCCCTGCGATCTGCCTAGAAATCTGTTCGACTGACTCTAGGATCACTTTCTGCTGCTCAAATATCGCTATCTGACCCTCATGAATCGCTCGACTATATTGGAGAAGCGCCTCCTGTCCTTGCGCAAGTACACCCAATTGAGACATGACCTCCCGATGACGGATTTCTCCTACATCAGGTGCTCCCAGACCTGCGAGCTTCCCGAGGGAAGAAGCCATGCCTAAGAATCCACCATTAAGAAACCCTGAGAACACTTGATGAACGGCAGTTCCAACCTCAACCACTTGGGAAGCCTGATTTAAGGTCTTTGAATCAACTCCCATAGTCTCCGCGATCTGTAGAAGAGCTCCTGCTCCGTCTAAGACCTCTCCAAACTTCCCATTCAGTGAAATAGAGCCTTGGAGGAGAGTTTTTCGAGACTCGAGCTTTTTCCGATCCTCATCGCTGAGATTTTTTTGAGCCAGTTCGATTCGCGTCTGAGCCAAAAGCTCTTGCGCCGATTTTTTACCACTCAGAAAATCATGGGAGAACTCTCGTGAGGATTTGACTCCTTTTGCAGCAAGAGGAGATGGACTGATTGACTCTTTTTTCGCTTCCTCTGCAATCTGAGTCAGGTTTGCACTCACTTTTTTTTGTTCGTCCAGGGTCTCCTTCCAACGCCGAGAGGCCTGTTTTTCGTACTCAAGAAGAACCCGTGTCAGGAGATAAAGTTGCTTTGAGGCATGCTTGATTTCTCTTTTGAGCTTCTCATTCGAGTTCTGATTTTTTTTCTCAAAGATTTGCTCAGGTCGGTCGCGAAAGGTTTCAAAGAGCTTCGATGCAAGAACTGCCTCAAGAGAAGATAGCGCGTGCTCCTGAGCGTGTGCATCTTGAGAGTCGAGGATTCTCTTGAGTTCGTTCTGGGAGCGAATCCACTCCCGGACAGTCATCTTTGCCAGCTTAGCGAGATCCTCGTCACAGTTTTGCGATCCACAAGCGACTCGCTGCTCGCGCAGAAGATTCAAGGAATGATCAGAGAGGAGCTCAATCTCCGCCTGCATCCACCGGAGTGCCTGTTCATTGATCTCGTTACCGAAGACCGAAACCACTCCAGAGAATCGCTCTGAGTGACTTCGATTTAAAGCGTTCAATACGAGCTGATCCATCAGGGATAGCTCCGTTCCCACATGAAGGGAGACGCCAGACCCCTGATCCCCCAATACGGAGTGAGCCCCTTCGGAGCGCTGAGTAACTACCTCTCCATACTGGTGACGCTGCACTCCTTTGGAGTAAGCATCTCGGATTCGATCCAGATCTGCGGACTTTGGATCTTCATCCAAAAGTCGCTTGGCCCATTCCACACCATCATAGCCCAAGCGCTCCCCTTCTTTTCGGATCTCGATTTGCAAAAATCTTTTGATCCACTGGTAAGCAACGGGACTGTATCGTCTTTTGACTCGTTCCGATCGGAGAGCTCGGATTTGCTGATCCAGAGACTCTGATACTGGACTGGGTTTGGCGCCCCCTTTTGGATTCAAAGATCCTACCTCTGGGGAAGATCCATCCGATGAGCCTTCGGTTGAAGGGACCTCACGAGAGGGATCCACAATCGAGGGAGGATCGAGACTTTCGTTTGAGCCAGGGGTTCCGCCCGCACAGCCGACTCCTCCCAATACCCCGATCCAAAGGATCATCCCGTTCTTTAAGTTTACTGATTTCAATTGATTGATCTTCATTGGGTCACATCCTGCTTATCTTGCGTCCAAACCACGTGGCGCTCGGGCCAACTCTTCGCGCACCATTTCTGCAACCCACTTCTGAATCTGCTCGAGAGTTTCGGAGTTGATACGACCTGAGTCCAAATCGGAAAGCGCCGAGAACAGATCCGACCGAAGGGCCTGAACCTCGGCTCGAACCACTTGAACCTCCTTGCTTTGCTCGACCTGTGTGCGCTGGAGGTCTCGCCTCGTCTCGGATGCTGAAGCAGCCACCACCTGATTGACCTCTTGGACTGAGTAAAGACGCAGCTGCTTTGGACATTTCCAAATCGGGTTGTGGAGTTGAGGACGAGGACACTCCTCGGCCTTGAACTGCCCCTGAAGAGCAAAGCTGACCGTCTTGCGATTGAGATTGGCAGATCCGGGTATCGAACCCACTTGATCTCCAGTCTCCACCAAGAGTTCAGCCCGAGCCTGCGGAGACACGAGCCCCCCGAGCCCCAGCGCTCCACACCAAATCCATAACCCCACACCTCTCATCCAGTTCCAGCCTGGCCTCGATACTCCAATATGACTCATTTGATTCGCACCTCACTTGTTTCGAGGGCCAAGAGCACCCTTCGTGCCAAGGAGGGATCGAACCTAAGGCCCTCCTCAACCTGAGGCAGAGGAGGATGGAGCAGCGACCTGTTGGAGTCTCCCAACAGGTTCCACCCACAGATGTCGGCAAAGCCCTACAGATTTTAGCCTCTTCCTCATAAAACAAGGCTTCCCTCCCATTGAACTTGCACTTATAGAGATTCCCAACTCAATCATTGAAACTTATTGCGCACAGCAAAACACCGTTATAGCGCCATTCGCAATCCAAACCTAAGTCTTAAGAGAGGGACAATTCATGCACATTCAGCCGATTTTGGGTGCAGCTTTTGCTGTACTGGCTTCCATTTCGTTCATCGCAAATTCTCAATCCATAGCTTTCGCCGACGACTCGGCAATCGAGAGCAGTCTCAACAAAGTGACCGCTTTGTACGCAGGTCGCCAGAGCCTTCCAAACGCTCAAGAAGCTGCGAAGCTCGCAGACAGTCTTCTGACTCAGAAGATCGAAGACGAGGAGTTGGAGTACAAAGTTCTGATCGCGTCATCCAAAGCCTATTACTGGATCGGTGGACACGTTGCCGACAAAGACTCCAAACTCAAAAACTTCGACACCGCTAAAGAGAGAGCACTGAAGGCGACACGTCTCATCGATGATTACGCCGAGGGATACTACTTTGCGGCGATCGCCCTTGGAAAATGGGGTTTAACCAACGGAATCTTTAACTCACTCAAACAATCGGGCGACCTCGAAGCCCTCGCAAAAAAAGCCCAAAGCCGTGAGACCCTCGACGGTCAACCTGGAGTTTCCATCGACGGTAATGGTCCAGACCGAACTCTCGGACGAATGTACTTCAAACTTCCTGCTATCAATCCATTTGGCCCAACCGGTGACCGCGCAAAAGCGCTTTTCCACCTGGAGCGCGCTGTCAAGGAGACTGAGAACAACTCCAACACTCGTGTGGCGTTGAACAGCGTCTACTTGGCTGAGGTGCTCGCTGACGGCAAAGACGCCGAAAAATCCCGTGCTAAACAGATCCTCAAGTCCCTGATCGAACAAATCGAAAAAGATCCAGCAGCCTACAATCCAAACAAAACTCCAGAAACATTGGATGAGCTGAAAGAAGCGAAAGAACTGCTGTCGACTCTGAACTAACGTTCAATCCTACCGACCTCAAACGGGGAGGGCCTCAAGCAGGCCCTCCCCGTTTGAGTCCGTCTAAAGAGACCCAAAAGAGAGAAGAAGATGAAACGCTCGTACTCACTGCTATTGGCAGGCGGGACTGCATTGCTTGCGCCCTGCTTGATATTGAATTCGTCTTGGGGGTCTGACCTCAAGGCCCCGTTTGAACTGGAGACCACTCTTGTTCTCCCAAAGAAAATTCGTAATCCTCGAGTCAAGCAACTCCTGATGGACGTCAGTGATCGCTTCAATGGACTCGGATTAGCGGAGCCCCTGGGCGCTCGACTGAACAAAACCGTGAGTTGGCAGAACATTCTCGACGCCCAGAAAACAGCGCTCGATCAGACTCAGTTGCAAGGGACCTTGCTCGACCTGAAATCGCAAGCTCTCTCGGGAACAATCGAGGGTGTAAGTTCTTTGGAGGGGTTTGAGTTGAGCGGCTCTCCTGGAGAGACCACGGGAGTCGTGAATTCATTTGCCAACGTTCGAATCCCTGTATTCGCGATGGGACTCACGGAGAAACTCACTCTTGCAGTGGCTCTTCCGATCATGAACGTCCAAGTCTCTGCAGATACCGGCTTTGAAAAAAGCGCAGAAGGCCAGGCATTCATTTCTGAGATCTGCACCAAAGATCCCATCAAGTGTAATGAGGCAAAAGACAAGTTGAACAATGCGGTGAACCAGAAGCTTGTCAACAAAGGCTATGATCCGATCGAATCGACAACCATCAGTGGATTAGGTGATGCCCGTTTGGTCGCCAAGTACAGACTTTGGCAGGATGATGTTCAGGCCATCAGCATGCGCGCAGAGCTGACGGCTCCGACTGGAATTGCGCCCAATGCGGACCGCGCCCTCGACATTCCAACCGGAGATGGCCAATGGGATATTGGCACGGGCGTCATCTACGACCTCAAAATCCTGCGCGACCTGACCTGGAATACTTATGGCGGCATCAGCGCGCAACTCTCGGATGAACTCGACCGTCGCCTTCCCGTTTCCGAGACCGACGCGATTTCTGCCGACAAAGAGCGAGTGCAACGAAACTTGGGTGACATCCTCACCGCTGGTTCTTCACTCAGCTACTTTGTTCCCAGTCTTGGACTCACGTTGGGTGCTGGCTACACATATCAGCACATGACAAAAACCACTTATCAGAATGGAGCTTTCGAAGAGTACCGATACCGTCTCCTCGAAAACGAGTACCCATCTCAAACGATTCACAGCGGGATCCTTCAGGCAGGGTTCTCTACAGTCGAGTTCTTTAAGTCAGGACGATTTCCAGTTCCGTTTCAAGCAAACTTTGCATTTAGTCATCCGTTTGCCGGTAAAAACGTAACCACGAATAACGTTCTAGCCGGCGAAGTGGTGATGTTCTTCTAGAAGGCAAAACCACTCAATTCTGTGAATCGAATCGACGAGGCTTTTATGAAAAAAAACAAGAAACGCCAGCCAAGAATCACCATCGGTATTCTGCTGGTTAGCCCCTTAATTGGCTGTCAACCTGAGCTCTCCATTGCTCCCCGAAACGAAGTCCAGGCCACTCAGATCGCCGAACTTCCCCTGCTGGAAGAACAGACTCTGCTCAATACCAAACTCTTCCTCTATCCTAACGACTTTAGTGCGGAGGCTTTTCAGGCACTCTCCTCCAGTGCACGAGCGATGGATGAGTCCGAACGCGAGATTTACCGTAATCGCAGACGCATGCGGAATATCCAGACCCGGTACTCCGAAGAGCTGATCGGCGATACCGCTCGAGTCCGAAGAAAAGAGATCAAGGATCGCATTGAGCAAAACCAGAAAGATCTCCAGAGCAAGCAAACCGAACTCGATGAGGAACTTGCAAAGCCGGAGGCAGAACGAAGCGCTTCTCGGATGCGACGACTTGAGCGATCACGTGACGGATTTAAGAAACAGGTCGAAGACGCTCAGGTAGAACTCGACACTTTTTACTCAAATTGCGGCAAAGAGGCCTCGGAAGCTCACCAGCACCTGGATGAGCTTGAGGAGCAAGTCAAAGTCCTCAATCCTATTTATCAAACTGCGTTTGAGACCGTGGGCAAAGTTGTGAGCTGGTATGACGACATGCCTGATCGGATCAGCTTCCGCTCCGAAACAGATGGTCGTCTGTCGGTACAAGTGACGGGTTGGTCTCCAGTACTGAAGAACAGCTCTCAAGCGATGAGCTTTTCGACCGAGGACGGAACCATCACGGATGCTCAGTATGAAACTCTCGGCGGAAAAATCCGGTTTACCGTTCACGTCCCTGAGATTTGCATCGAGAGAAGAAACCCTGAAACCGGCGAGTCGGAAGGAAACTCCTGCCAGGCGGCTCAAAACGTGGAATTCAAAATCAATCGGACGCGATACTCCGATACGACAAACCCAGATGATGGCCGAGTTTTCTATATCGGAGATTTATTCATCAAAGATCCCGCCTCGGGAGCTGTCCTGACCAAAGGGAGCGCCAAGATTGTAGACAAACAAAACTGATAGGCCACGATGCGGACTTCGCAAAAAACGTCAAGATCCCATCGATATCCTTCTGTTTTCTCAATGACTTCCTCGAGCAGCATATTCTTGGTTATACTGAGACTATGCTGCAATTTTTTGATCCCCCACCGCCACTTTGGCAAGCAGGACTATTCATTTATGGTTTTTTGGTCTTACGCTACGTCGTGCTTGCTGGAGGGGCTTTTTTGCTCTTCTGCAAGTGGCTGGCACCCAAAATTCACTCAGTAAAGCTCGACCCTCGGCCATTAAAAAATGAAGACGCTTGGCGCGAAATCAGATGGTCCATGTTAACACTGATCGTCTTTTCCTTGAACGGTGTCTTCATTGTGGCCGCGACACGAGCGGGATGGACTCAACTTTCCACGGCTCCTCTTTCCGAACTGAGCCTATTGAGTTCTTTGATTGCCGTCCTAGGACTTCTACTTTTTCATGACCTTTATTTTTATGTCATTCACCGAAGTATGCACCATCCCCTGCTTTATCAGCGGTTTCACGAAGTGCATCATCGATCACTCAGTCCAACTCCTTGGGCCGCATTCAGCTTCCATCCCCTCGAAGCTGTCGTAGAAAGTGGCGTCGTTACCTTGATGGTCTTTTTGTTTCCCATACATGTGTCGGAGCTCGTTGCGTTCCAAGTGATCTCCTTGCTCATGAATATCTACGGGCACCTGGGGTATGACTTTGCAACGCGCGAGTACCACGAAAGCCACCGGATTCTCCGGTGGTTCAATACGACCCGATCCCATCAACACCATCATCGCCGATTCAATACGAATTACGGACTCTATACGTTGCTGTGGGATCGGATTTTGGGAACCTATCAAACTCCAACTGAGATTCGCCTCAATCGAGAGCCGAGACATCCAGAGTCGGGCACTTCGATTCCAGGAACTCTTTTAGATCGGAGTCTGTTTTAAATTTGAGTTCAGTGTGACTCAAACCACCGTTTCTCAAAAGAACGCGGTTCAGAATTTCCTTGTTGGTCACTTGGCAGATGTTCCCACGACTGTCGATAAACTTTGCCTTGCCCGTCGGGACTTCTCCAGGGTGCCCGCCTCGACGAAAACCGTAGTCCAGGAGTACACCGCGGGACAGAGTGATCGAAATTCCACCCTCATCTCGGGGGTCAATCCGACTGGCTGTCGCTTGCTTTAAGTCGCCACCTGAGTAGGACATTAAGCGCCCCGAGTGATCGAGTGAAAAAATCTCTTCACTACTATGGAGCACTTCGAGCTCGCGAGAGTCCGTTACTCGGAAATCCACGTTCGCCACGTGGCGAGGGAAAATCTGGAATGCTCTCATGTAATTGTTTTGACTGAGACGTCCAGGACGATTCATCGAGACCACGATCGAGAAAACCCCATCCCCTTTAAAGGCGAGATTTCGAGTATTGCCCTGAGAATCCTTAAACCCCAGGATCGAGATCACACAGACACCTGACTCATTCGAACGATACCGGGAGATCCGATTATTCCCCACCGTCACGCGCTCAAACTCCTTCGAGCACTCTCGATATTCGGGTTTCACGGAAGTATCTTTGCTCTCCTCGCGGGAAGTCTGCTCGCTTGAGTCGTTTTCGGCCAGTGATGGAGTCACGACCTTGGATGCTGCGCCTGATGCCGAATTCGAGACAGTTCCAGAGTTATCCTCCGAGGAGGCAACCTCAGACAACTGCGTTGTCCGAAGTACACCGCCCATGAGAGATCCGCCCGAAGCGGCAGCGCCAATCGGAGCATAAGGTCCCACGTAAGGTGGAACGATTGAAGGACCTAAGCTTTCGCTCTGCGCCCCTTGTGCGAGCACTGAGCTGAGTGGATCAAATGGAGCATCGTCGTCAGTGGCCGACTCCGAATCCCCCTGAACAACCACTGTACCCCCGTCTCCAGAGGGTGCAGTCACAGGTTGTGGAGGAGGAGCTCCCTCGGGAGAACTTCCAGCGGGGGCTGCACTTGCTCCTGCCTGTGCTGGCGGCTCAGGCGTGGGAGGACCCACAAAATCAGACGATGTAGGATCAGATTCGAGCCCCGCATCGATTCTCAACGGCGGTAGACCCCGACGATTTGAAGAAGGACTCATCTCTTCTACGGGCTCATCCACAGTCGCGATAGGCTCCAACCGGTTGCTCTGTTCTTCTGCGGAGACTCGGCGAAGTTCTGAGCCAATCCAAAGGACAGAGAGCAGAGCTCCCACAGCTACGAACTTCCAGCTGCTTCCAAATTCGCGATCAAAATTCTGCTCCATAAGCCAGCCTGAACAACCTTTCGTGCGCTCTTGATCCCGGGATGAGCACTTCCCGTTCCCTCTACAGGCTTCTCTCGGGAGCAAGGCGTGTGCCTAGAGCGACACCCCTCAAAAAAGGCATTCTAGGGGCGCGCTCGAAAACGCAGCGACTAGCCTGCGACTGAGCTGTTCAAAACTTCGACAGAAAAAGAGCGAGCCCACCTTCTCTCTTTCGCGTCTGAACTCATGGGAACGGTCCATGAATGAGCCTTTGGCGCCCGTATGCGCGGGGCAAGTACCTGCTCCGCCTCGGTCCCCCCTCGTAATCGTCGCCACACGCTGAGAACAAAAGACAGTCGCAGCGTCGGTCGAAGGAGCCCATGTCTCCGATTCAGCTGAGAAACTCAGGGGACGGAGTATCTGCGTGACCCGCAGACGACTCGGAATGCG
>Ga0169931_10015054_pt1 | contig 10395 bp, 10 predicted proteins | sample Kivu_15m_20L_FD_129675 | JGI IMG/M metagenome (GOLD analysis project Ga0169931, IMG submission 129675) | Freshwater microbial communities from Lake Kivu, Western Province, Rwanda to study Microbial Dark Matter (Phase II) - Kivu_15m_20L... | ecosystem: Environmental > Aquatic > Freshwater > Lake... | reverse complement strand
TTATAGAGGTTCTGAGAATGATTTGTTAGATAGATACTTTCAAGTAGCAAATAAATTTAATGATCCAAATTTAAAAATAATAAGGATTACATCAGATTGTCCGTTTATTGATTATATAATGATAAATGATATGATTAAATTTTATGAAAATAATGATTATGATTATATTATTAATCATTCGCAGAATGGAATAATCCCGGAAGGTTCTGGAATAGAAATTGTAAATTTTAAAACATTAAAATATTTATGGGAGAATGAGAATGATCCAAATTTTAGGGAACATGCAACTGGAATGTTAAATAAAAGTAAAAAATATTTAAATAATATAAGAATTGGTGAATATGAGTACATTATAGATGGAATTAATAAAGAAGATTTTAAATTTATAAAATTATCGGTTGATACAAAGGAAGATTATAAAAAATCATTAAAAATCGTTGAATACTTTAAAAATTCTGAATTTTTATATGAGGAAATATTAAAAAATTATAATAAAATATTTAATATGCAGAATAAGATAACAGAGCAGGAAGAATTTTGGAAAGGAGATTTTGGTAATGAATATACAGATAGAAATAATGATGATTTATTTAAAAACAAGTATAATTTTTTTTATAAAATTTTTAATAAAATAAAAGTGGAATCTGTTTTTGAGATAGGATGTAATAGGGGAATAAATTTAGATGTTATTAAAAAAATTAATGGAGATATAGATTTATATGGATTAGAAATAAACAAAAAAGCAAGTGATATAATAGAAAAAAAAAATATATGTAAAAAAATTTTTAATAATTCAATTTTTGATTTAGAAATAATCGAAAAATTTGATTTTGTTTTTACATTAGGTGTATTAATCCATATAAATCCAGATAAATTAAATGATGTTTATAAAAGAATGTTTGAATTATCAAATAAGTATATTTTAATTGGAGAGTATTATTCAAGAAATTTACAAGAAATTCCATATAGAGGAAATAGTAATAAATTATTTAAAAGAGATTTTTGTGGTGAAATACTTACTCTTTATCCTGAATTAAAATTAATTGATTATGGGTTTGTATATCATAAAGATCCAGAATTTCCTTTAGATGATATAACTTGGTTTTTACTTGAGAAATAATTAACACATCCAATATCATTTTCAAATAATATTTTTTTGATATCATTTGGTGTATATTGTTTAAAAAAGAATAAGCTTGAGAAACATAATCCGTAGATATTATTTATTTTTAGGGTATTGATAATATTTTCTTGATTAAAATTTCCTCCACCATTAGGTAATATTCTTATTTTTAAATCTTTTAATTTTTCATATAAATTAGTATCAAAACCTGAAAAAGTTCCTTCTCTATCTATATTTGTAACAATAACTTCTGCAATAAAATCATTATCTATGATATTATTTAAATGTTCTTCTATAGTATTTTTGAGTTTATTTTAGCATTATTATAAAAACAATAATAATCATTATCTATTTTTTTTGTATCAATAGATGCAACAATTGATTGTTTACCAAAAGTTTCACAGGAATGTCTTATTAATTCAGAGTTATTATATAATAATGAGTTAAGACATATTTTATCAAATCCGATATTAAATATTTTTCTCATAGTTTCTATGTCATTTACACCTCCACCATAAGAAATTGGATAATCGGTTTCGTTAACAAATGATTCAAGAAGATTAAAATCAATATTTTCATCTAGATTTAGAAATATCATTTCATCAATATTTCTTTTATTAAACAATTTTATAGCTGGAAGAATCGAATTAACATTTCTATAGTTAGAGAAATTAACAGATTTGACTAATACATTATTTTTATATGTAAAAATAGGTATAATTCTTTTTTTCATATAAGTAAAAAATATTATTTTTTTGTATAAATTACAATATGAATTATTGTAAGGAATGTTATTATCCTTCTACTAAGCCAGATTTAAATTTTACTGATGGAATTTGTAATGCTTGTATAAACTATAAAAAGAGAGGAGACGTAGATTGGAAGAAAAGAAGAGAGGAATTTGTGGAAATTTTTGAAAGATATAAATCAGTTGATGGATCAAATTGGGATTGTATAATTCCTATTAGTGGAGGAAAAGATAGCACTTATCAAGTTTATCGAATATTGGAACTTGGTTATAATCCTTTATGTGTTATTGCATCAACTTGTCATTTAACTGATATAGGAAGAGAAAATATAGAAAATGTAAAAAAAATGGGAGTTGATTTAATAGAATTCACCAATAATAGAATTGTTCGCAAAAAATTAAACAAAATTGGATTGGAAACAGTTGGTGATATTTCTTGGCCAGAACATATTTCTATTTTTACTATTCCTGTTATTTTTGCTGTTAAATTTAATATTAAATTAATTATTTGGGGTGAAAATCCACAAAATGAATATGGTGGTCCTGGAGCATCAACACAGAATAATTATTTGGATAGGAGTTGGTTAGAAAATTTTGGGGGATTGATTGGTCTAAGAGAATCAGATATATTAATGTTATCTGACAATGAGATACAAGAAAGAAATTTATTACCGTATAAATATCCTTCGGATGAGGATATAAGAAGGGTTGGTGTAACAGGATTATTTCTGGGGTATTATTTTCCTTGGTCTGGTATTGGGAATGCTTTAATAGCAGAATCAATTGGATTTAAAACATATCATAAATTTGTAGAGGGTTCAGCATGTGATTATGAAAATTTGGATAATTATCAAACTGGAATACATGATTATTTTAAGTATTTAAAATTTGGATTTGGAAGAACAACAGATATAATAAATAATCTTATTAGAAGAGGATTAATATCAAGGGAAGATGCATTAAATATTATAAAAAAACATGATGGAAAGTATCCATCAGAATATTTAGGAAAATCTATTAAGGAAATTTTGGATCATATTGAGATGACTGAGGAAGAATTTGAGAAGATATGTGATAGTTTTACAAATTATGAATTATTTAAAAAGGATTCTGGTGGGAAATTATTGAAAATAAATAAAAAACCTATATTAAAAAATGAAATTAAATAGATTAATAATATTTTAATATATTATGGAAATTGATAAAAATGATAAAGAATATATTAGTAAAAAAAAAATAGAATTTGAATATTTTACAACATTTATAAACAATATGAAAAAAATATTAAAAATTTGTCTTGATGGTAATTATAGTAAGATTGATATAGCTTTAAAGAAATATCCATTGGATTCTAAAATAATAATTGAATTGAATGATTTTAATTTATATTGTTTAACATCAAAATATTTTTCAAAAGAAATAAAAAAATATATTTTTGAAGGAAAGTCTATTTTTAAATATGACAATGATTCTTTAAAATTAATTGAAAGTAAATTAAATAAAAATGGAATTCATGTGCATAATGAATATTTAAATGATGATTTAATAAAAAAAATAATAAATGCTTGTAATGGATTAGAATTCAGTAACATGAAAAATAATAAATTTGATAATAAAATTAAAATAGATGATGTTACAAAATGTGAAATAGGAAGATTTATGGTTTATAATCAAGGTGATATTTTAAGTATTCCTGAAGTTCAAGAAATAGTAACAGATCCTTTTATATTAAAAGTTTGTCAGAATTATTTGCAAGCTAATCCTATTTTAGTTCAGACGAATTTCTGGGTAACAAATGGTCATGAAAAAGGATTCAAAGATAATACTCATGAATTTCATCAAGACAATGATGATTTAAAATTCATAAAAGTTTTTATTTATTTAAATGATGTTGACGAAAATAATGGACCACATAGTTATGTAAAAGGATCTATTAATAATTTAAAGTTACCGGATGTTTATAGAATTTCACAAAGATTACCTGATGATTATATAAAGAAAAATTATGGAGATAATGTTTTGACGTTAACTGGAAGAAGGGGGACGATGATATTTGAGAATACATATGGATTTCATAAGGGTTGTCCTATAAAGAAGGGATATAGATTAATGTTACAATTACAATTTGCATCTTCTACTAGTTTTTTTATATCAAGATATTTAAGACCAATTAGGATTGCTTCAGATGAGAAAACTAAAAAATATATAGAATTTAAAAAAAGGTATCCGGTTTGTGGAATATTTTTTTATAGTTAGATATAATAATGAGAAAGATAATTTTATATAGTAATCCAAGAAAGCATTATGAGTCGGCAGGTATGAGAGGTTTTCAGATAGGGGAACAATTAAAGGAATATTATAAATGTGATGTGGATAAAAATATGGATAATATAAAAAATTCAATTGTTATTTTTTTAAAAGATAATTATGGGGTGAATAAGCAATTATTGGAGAAGAGTAAGAAGCAAGGTAATATAAATATTATGGATATTATAGATTTGGTTTATATAAATCCAGATAATGAAAATGATTATCACGATTTAGATTTGATAGATAATGGTTGGAATGATTTTATTGATTATTATATTGTGAATAATTCTCATATGGTTGATTATTATACAAAGAAATATAAAAAATTTTGCTATCCTATACCACATCAATATGATCCAAGGTTGGAGAATGTTGCTTTGTCTAGACCTAAGAATAAAAAATTAGAATTTTTATTTAGTGGATTTGTTGGACATACGAATAAAAATTGTTTATATATTAATGAGTTAAAGAGAGATTATAAAATAAAATTTTGTGATAAGTTTGATGATTTAATTTCAAAACCAGAATTTTATAATTGTGATTGTCATATTAGTATAAGAAAAGAAGGATCTTGGGAATACATAATTAAACCGGCAATGAAATTAGCGAATGCTGCTGCATTAGGGGCTAATATTATAACATCTTATGATATGAGTGTTCGTGATTTAATACCAAAAGATTATCCTTATTTATTGTTGGAAGATGATTATGAATCTGTTAAAAAAATGTTTGATTATGTGATAAAGACTTATAATACTGAGATATGGTTTAAGGGTTTGAAGATAATGAGTGATGTTAGGAAGATTTTGAGTGTAAAGAGGATAGTTAAAAAGAGATATAGAGATTTATTAAAAAAGGTTGGAAAGGAATAAATTTATTATTTATTTTATTAAATAAATAATGAGTAAGAAGATTTGTTTTGTAAGCACATATATTGGTAAAATAGAGAATAAGGAGATATCAAATAATTTTGATAAAAATGAAGAATGCGATTATTTATTTTTTACAAATCTAACGAAAGAAGATTTTGGTAAAAATTGTTGGGAGATAATAACAATTGATTTTAATGAATTTTCTGGATTAAACAATGTAAAGATATCAAGGTATTTTAAGTTTATGTCTTTTAAATATATAAGGGAGAAACTTGGTAGAGATTATGATTATATATTTTATTGTGATTGTTATCTATATCCAGATAGTAAGATAAACTGGATAGATTTGTCAAAGGAAATGGAGAAGGCTGAATTAGAAATTATGCAGTATATACATCCTTCTAAGCGTTGTATAAAAAAGGAAATGGATTCGATATTATTAAGATCGAAGGAAACAAAAGAAAATATTATAAATACAATAAAATACTTAGAACAAATAAATAAAAAAATTAATTTATCGGAAAATGGACTGTTGTTTGAGAATACAGTTATTGGGTTTTGTATTAAATCAGAAAAAGTTACTAATTTTTTAAGTGAATATTGGAAATATTATAAAGATTGTCCTACTTATCGAGATCAGCCTTTATGGAATTTTATGATAAAAAATTCAGGTAAAAAAATATGTGTAAAAAAAGATAATAATTTTAGAAATTTTTTTATGGGAAAAAAAATTTTTGAAAGAAGATTAAATCATTATTAGAATATTTTTTTCCAGGGAAATCTTACAAAATCGGTAGACCAGGAATTATTTTTCTTTTTATTTGCAAATATACTTTTATTTCTTGATGTATCTCTTTTAATATCTGCTTCACCTTCTGCATAATATTCAAGATAAATATTATTTTTAGTATTAAGTTCTACTTTGTTTTTAGCTCTATACCAAAATGAACCATCTGTTTTCCCATAACTACCTACTAAATCTTCTTCACATCCACCAATATTCCAGTAATCTTTAATTCTTATAAGACATACAGCAGGATGTGGAACATTATTTTTTATATGTTTTGAATCATTAATTACTTTTCTGTTAAAATTAAATGCTATATTTTTCTTTATATTTTCATTTGCTAATTGGATTAATTGTTGGGCCATTTCTGTTGAGATTAGGGTATCCATGTCTAAAATGACATACCAAGGAGTTTTACATTCCTTAGCACCAAGATTTCTGACACCGGCAATGTTACAGACAAGGTCTACTTCAACTCTATAAAGATGTATATCTAGAGAAGAGACATCTATATCTTTAAGAATTTCTTCAGCTGGGATTTTGCTGCAATCATCAATTATGAAGAATGTAAATTGATTTTTAATATTAGCGGGGTATGATATCCAGTAATTTAAGTGTTTAAGAAGAATGGATTTGGGTTGATTATAATAAGATAGGTTTATGGATATAATCTTTTCCATGTATTTTTCTAAATATATAATTAAATTTTTCCTCTTCTTCCTTACTTAAAGGAAGATACCAACCACCAAAATATACCATCTGTCTTTTTTTCTTATCACCGACTATCCAATTAAAATGTATTAGATATGGATTTATTTTTTTAGAATTTTCATAAAAATATTTACCATTAGGAAATAATTTTAAGGGAAGCATTTTAAATTTTAATTTATTTTTAACTTCATTTACATATACTTCATCATCCCATCCTAACGTATCTTTAAAACTTTCAACTTCATCTGGATTAAAAATTGATATTGTATTTGGATTTGATTTTATAAACATAAATCCTGAACCTAAAGTTTTATCATTATTATCATCTAATAATTCATTTTGTATTAACAAGTCATTATCACTAATATTATCAAGTAAATAGTTAAATATTTTATTATTTCTATATATAATATCTCCATCTGTAAAACACACATATTCATTTGTTAACAAATTATCGTGAATAATTTTAAATTTATAATATGTGATATTAGACCAATTACCATTTCTAAATGTTTGAAAATTACTATTTTTTTCATCATCAATTAATGTGCATTCATATTTTTTTGATTTTAAAATATCATATCCATCTTTACCGATACAGTATGAATGAAGAGTTTGAGGACATTTAATTCTTTCTAATGATTTTAAGCAATTCAATGTATAATCTTTATACCCAGAATTAGTTAGAGTTATGAATTTAATCATTAATAATATAATAATAAAGATTTAAAAAATTATGTAAAAAATTATAAATACTATAGAAATTAACGAGAATATTCAATATTCCCGTGTTTTTTTTTTAGGTTCTTCTAATAATTTAAAACCTTTTTGTGTTATAAATTTATTTAATTCAGGGAAAAGAACTTGTCCTTTATAATATTCAATATTTGAATATTCGGTTGTAATAAAATTAATTTTATCCAATATTTCTCCAAAATTTTTTAGAACTAATAATTCAGCACCTTGAACATCTATAATTAAATTTGGATATTCTTCAATATTAATATTATATTTTAGTAGAAGGGAAGGAATTGTAATTGATTTTATTTTTATTTTTTTTTTATTATCACAATTTCCCCAGAAATTTTTATCATTTTTATCTAAAATTGAAGAGGAAGCTCTATTATTTCCATATTGTGTTTCTCTTTTTTTTGAAAGTTCTCCAAATATATTAAATTCATATTCAATATTATCTTTATCTGTTATAAGTTCATTTATTGCAATAAAATTTGTAGAATTTTTTATATTACATTCATTTAGATTTTTTTTAAGAATTTCAAATACTTCTGGGATAGGTTCTATAAATATGCCTTTTTTATATTCAATGTATGAATTAATTTCTCGCATATCATTTGATCCAATAAAGAAAATTCCTTCTTTCATATATATATTATATATATAATATATATGTCTTTTACACTTAGGGAAAGAAATGATAGATTTGGTTCAAATTATATTGTGAAGATTGCTGATTATATTTTTGCTAAAATAAATAATTTAAATATATATTATTCTAAAGATTTTAGATATAAGAACAGTATATTTTCACAGCCTTTACTGCAGTATGCGAGTTTAAATAGGAATAATGAAAAAAATACAAAATTATCATATGAGGGAATAAGAGGAGCAAATGCAAAACCAGTTATATTGTTAAAAAAAGATTTGATAACTTATTTTAGGCAAAATTTAAAAGAAAAGTTTTTAAAAATTGTGAGAAAATATTGTAAAAAAAAATTTAAATTACCTTGGAAAGATAATAAGAAAATTATTTGTATTCATATAAGATTGGATGATGTTGAAAATTTAGAGGATTATGACGGGAGATGCTCTAGTAATTATATAAAAAATTTAATAGAAGAAGATAAATTTGAAGAATATGATAGAAATAAATTGGGACTTGATACACAAAGAACGATAAAACCAAAAAAATTAAAGAATTTAATTAATGAATTAGTTAAAAAATATCCTGATAAGAATATTCATTTAATTACAATTTTAAAGGATAATAAAGTTCCCTTATTTTTGAAAAAAATACAGAAAAAATATAATATAGAGATACATAGTAATAAAGATCCAGATCAGGATTTATGGTTGTTAATGAATTCTGAAATTTTGGTTTTATCAAAAAGCACATTTTCAATAGTTGCTGGATATTATCATTTAGGAAAGACTGTTTATTATCCTATTTGGGGAATAATTTCTTCACTGGGTCTTAGATCTAAATATGATAAATCTGAATGGATTCCTTATGTATAAATATTAAATAAATAATATAAATAATTATATGGGAAATACAAAAAGAGGATCAGTAAAAGAATATAAAAAATTATTTAATTATGCCAGGAATTGTGATCATTCTAAATTTTTAAATAAAATTAAAAATGATTTTGAATTTTTAAATGATAAAAAAGAAATAGATAATTTTGCGTTACATCTTCAGATATGTATTAAAGAATCGAAACCACTATATTTACATGGATATGTAATTTCATCCGCTTTAAATAAATATATAAATGATAATAAAGAAATAAATAATTTTATAATACTGGAAACAGGAACTGCTAGAGGATTTAGTGCATTAGTAATGGCTAATATTTTAAAAAAGAATAATGTTAATGGAAAAGTTTATACTATTGATAGATTAAGTCATAAAGATAAAGTTTATTGGAATTGTATTGATGATCATGATAACGATGCTCCTAAATCAAGACATCAATTATTAGATAGATGGGCTGACTTAAGAGATAATTATTGTGATTTTTTAACAGGAGATAGTAATAGTATTATTAGTAATTTGAATTTAGATAGAATTCATTTTGCTTTTCTTGATGGAGCACATTTTTATAAAGATTTAATAAATGAATTGAATTTTGTTGAGAAAAAACAGATAAAAGGAGATATAATTGTATGTGATGATTATACAATTAATCAATTTCCAGAAATATGTAAAGCCATTGACGAATTTTTAAAGAGAGGTTTATATAATCATACAATATATTTTGGAGAAGATGGAGTAAAAAAGAGAGGTTATGTTTATATGAAAAGAATTATTTAATTTTATTATAGGACATTTAATAAAGTTTTTATTACAATTTCTATTTCTTCATCTTTTAATAATGGAAACATTGGTAGAGTAATAATTTGTTCGTACACTTTTTCTGCTTCAGGACATAATCCTTTTTTGTAGCCTAGATCTATATAATAAGGATGGAGGTAGATAGGCATATAATGGACGTTGACTCCAATTTTATTTTCTTTTAATTTTTTGAATATTTCATCGCGATTATGTTTTTGAAGTTTAATAACATAAATATGGTATGCTGAATAATGATAATTTTTTATTGGGATGGCTATGTCTTCATGTCCTTGCAAGAGTTCATTATATTTATCAGCTATTTCATTTCTTCTTTTAACAAATTGGTCCAGACGTTTTAACTGTTCTGAGCCTAGGGCGCAGAGTAGGTCAGGTATTCTGTAATTAAATCCAAGATGATGCATTTCATAGTAATGTGAGTTTTGTTTTTCTCTTTCTCTGAAATCTCTAGAAATGCCGTGAGTTCTGAAAGCTAAGCATCTTTTATAAAATTCTTCATTATCAGTTGTTATCATTCCACCTTCACAAGTTGTTATATTTTTTACTGGATGAAATGAGAAGCATGTTATATCTGCGTATGAGCCTACTTTTCTATCTTTGTATGTTGCACCGATTGAATGAGCCGCATCTTGGATAGTATATAGGTTATATTTCTTAGCGATTTTATTAACTTCATCAAAATCAGCTGGTTGACCACACATATCAACTAGGACTATTGCTTTTGTTTTAGAGGTTATTAATTGTTCTATT
>Ga0169931_10015053_pt1 | contig 10395 bp, 9 predicted proteins | sample Kivu_15m_20L_FD_129675 | JGI IMG/M metagenome (GOLD analysis project Ga0169931, IMG submission 129675) | Freshwater microbial communities from Lake Kivu, Western Province, Rwanda to study Microbial Dark Matter (Phase II) - Kivu_15m_20L... | ecosystem: Environmental > Aquatic > Freshwater > Lake ... | reverse complement strand
GTCACTAAAAGACCTACTTGCAGATAACTGTTAAATTTCATAACAAATGCATAACCACAAAAAATCATAAAAGTTTCTTCAAAAACCAGAATAGAGTTCACTTCTCTTGATAACTACTCTCATATGATCAAAACTGATAGAAAAGATTACTAAAAATCTAAAAGAACCATAAAAACTGGGGTTTATGATCTCAAAAAAGAAAATATTGCTAAATCCATACATACTTAGAAAAAGATAAAGCCGGCCTTCAGTGCACATTAAAAGTACTAAAGGTTCAGTCTCAATTGTGTACCCCCTTCAACTCTGAGAAGTTTAAAAAGATTCAACGATGAAAGCATAAGTAGGAGTAAGTAAATATCCACAAGATTGTCGTCTTCAGGTCGTAGTAATAGAGATCCTATATTGAAAAACTATACAGATCGCATGTTTTCTTCAAAATCTAAATAAAGAAATTCTTTTTTGGATTACTCAAATAGAAAACTTGGCACAAAAGAGCCTCGATCCAGTATCTATACTAAGCTTAAAAATAAGTTCAACATGGAAAACTATGGATTTTGAATAAATTTGGTATCACTAGTGATTAATTACTATTCACTTATCTCAAGATTTATATACATATCAAGATTTTATACTGGTATTTTTAACTTAGGTTTATTTCGGTATGACCCATGAAGTTAGATGGTTAGAATCTAACGTATATTTTCTTCTTTTTTGATTTTACGTCTAGGATAAATTGTTTCTTGATGTGTTCACACTTTTGCATCTTTTTTACAATTTTTAAGTGTGCAGTTCAAATAAAAATGGTTCTTCAACATCCTTCTTTAACGTAGTCTGCTAAACTTGTTTGCTAGAGCTATCGTTAGTAGCGTCGATCCGACTATGGCATTTAATGGTCTTTAAATGTCTCTTTCTGACTCTCTACTTGAATCTTTCTTCTTGCTAATCTATTAAATTTTTGACTTTACTTTGATACTTTTCTTCTTTTTGTTTGTGGAAGTCTAGCAACTAAGAAAGTTTTTGATTGCTGCTTGAAGAAGATTCGTAAGTAACTCTCATTTAAATCTATTTTTTCTTTTATCTCAATACGTAACTTTCGGCAGTTAGCTTTTAAATTTTAGGCATAAACTCACTTACTGACTATTGCTATGCCTTTATGTTTTTCCGATGCGATTTTTTATCCTTATTAGTGTCTTTTTGAGTTGACGATTATAAATGGTTTTGTTTTTTAGTCATGGGTGATTGATTCAATGTTTTGACGACGTTGTTTTTCATCATAAGGGTTGTTACTTTGTTCTTGAAGTACGACTAACGAATGTCCATATTGGAATTCATTACCTAAACTCCTTTCTAAGCTTAAAAAACAGCATACCATATACAGCTCTAATAGCTTAGCGATTGCCTATCCTTACAAATTTTAGTTCATTTCGATCGCGATTTCCCACTAGAGCAACTACCAAGCAAACGAAGAAAACTTGAACATTTGCTATCTGCATGATTTAATATTTACAGCGGTAACGGTTGAACTTCCATCATTGTTGTATATTTATTTCAGAATAAGCATTTAATTTCCTGTTAAAGTAGATTAATCATTAAAAACAAAATATACATTTACTGATAATCGAATAAAAAATAAACAAAAAATAGAAAATTTGTTTTGAATGGCTTAAAACAACTTTTATAGATTAAAAAAATATGAAAAGAAGACAAATGAAAGGTGGAAAAAGTAACTACTTGTATGATTTTTTGCATGTTTACTTTTGTTTAAATTTTTCTTTACTTAAAATTATAATAAACGCTAATATTTATATTGCATATCTTTCACACGTATATATATTTATGAGAATCAGCAAAAGCCTTCTCGGTCTCGTTTTCATCCTCCTTATCGTCTCTCACGACCTAGGAGTAAAATGTGAAGCCTAACGTATTCCATTCGTGGCAGAAGTCAGCAGGTAGCCCTTCGCTTATGTAGACTTATGGACATCATCATCAACTCTTTGTATACTCAAAAAGAAATTTTCCTTAGAGAGCTCATCTCTAACGCTTCGGACGCAATAGATAAAATACGTCTGATGTCGATTACTGACGCAGAAGTTCTTGGATCTTAGACTGAGCTGTAAATCAAGGTGCAGTATGATGAAGGAGCCAAAACAGTAGAAATCATCGACAATGGTATCGGAATGACCAAAAATGATCTAATCAATTACTTGGGAACAGTTGCACAGTCAGGAACTACTAAGTTTTTGGAAAACATGAAACAGGGAGAGCTCAATTTGATCGGCCAGTTCGGTGTCGGATTCTATTCATCTTTCCTTGTGGCTTCTAAAGTAGAGGTCATCTCTAAACATAATAATGATGTTCAGCACAAGTGGACTTCTTCAGCCTCCAACTCTTTCGTTGTTGAGTAAGATACTTCAATCCCCCTCAAAAGAGGAACCATAGTCAGACTTCATCTCAAAGAAGACGCCACTGAATTCTGCGAATATGAGTAACTAAAACGACTGCTTCAAAGATACAGTAGTTTCATTAACTATCCTATCTACCTTCAAAAGACTGTCACATCTGAGGAAAGAATATAAAAAACTGACGCTTAGATCGAAGCTGAGATCGAAAAAGTAACTGAACAGTGGAAAGCTTAAGGCAAATAGATCAATTAATAAGAGATTGAAAACTCAATCAATAGAACTACAACTCGTAACATTTAGACTGAAAAATTCTAGAGAATCAACGAAGCCAAGCCTCTGTGGACAAGACGCAAAGACGATATCAAAAAGAAGTAATATCAGCAGTTTTACAAAGATGTCTTCAAGGATACTAGCGATCCTCTCACCTGGTCGCATTTCAACGCTGAAGGAGAAGTAGATTTCACTGGATTAATCTATATTCCTGAAAGAGCACAGTATGACCAATTCTAGCGATTCTACGAAAAGAAATCTTAGGTCAAGCTTTATGTCAAGCGAGTTCTCGTCAACGATGAGTTCGAAGATTTGCTGCCCAAATATCTCAATTTCATGAAAACACTTGTTGATTCAGACAATCTTCCTTTAAAGGTCAGCAGAGAAAATCTTCAGCACAACAAAGCTCTCAAGGCTATCGGAGCTAAACTTCAGAAGAAAGCAGTCGATCTGTTGGTTTCGTTTAACCCGGATCCCGAAGAATAAGAAGATTTGTTTTCTGAAGATTAAGGAGATGATGGCGTTGACGGTGAGTTCTCCTCAGCCTACGATCGTAAGGTCTAAATTTTCAATAAATTCTGGAAAAACTTCCAAAAAAACATCAAGCTTGGTATGATAGAAGACCACGCCAACAGAGATAAGCTGGCTGTGATCAGCAGATGGTATACCTCGAAAAACACTTCATAGTTGATCTCTCTTGATGATTATGTGGGCAGAATGAAGGAAGGTCAGAAAAATATTTTCTTTTTGGGAGGCCAAAATAGAGAAATTCTTGTTCACTCACCTTTGATCTAAAAACTAGTTACTGAAGGTTACTAGGTGATACTCGGCGACGATCCCTTAGATGAAACATTGTTCAGCAGCTTCAAGGAATACAAAACATACAAGATTGTTAATGTGGCTAGAACTGACTTCAAAGAACCTTACAAGACCGATTAGCTCAGAAAGGAGGTTAAATACTTGAAAAAGATTTACACTCCTCTGATTGAATATGCCCAAAAGGAATTAAAAGACTATGTGAAGTAAGTTAGAGTTAGTCTGCGTTTGGTCAACGACCCTGTTGTCATAGTCGCTGATATGATGAACGATACTCCTAACCGCGAACGACTCTAGTCAGCCTCATCGATGAGAGCTAATCTCAAGTATCACAAGGAAAAGAATATTCTAGAAATAAACCCGCATGCACCTATTATTCAGTCCTTGAATAAAATCGTTGAGGTATTTTTTTGTTTATTAAGGAATAACCTGACGATAACAGCGCTAAACTTATCAAAAATCTTTACTATGCTGCATTGATTCACTCAGGATTCTTGGTAAAGGACCCTCATTACTTCTCGCAGAACGTCTTTGGACTCATCAACACTGCTTTCGGAGTCAAAGAAGAAGTCGAAGAAATTCAAGTTACTGATGAAGATCTATAAACCTTAGAACCGACCCCTAGCGAGCAACCAAACTAAGAAATACAAGCGGAAGCAACTGTTTAGACTGGTTAGAGTGCTTAAGTGCCTGAAGACGTGATAAATCTAGATGACGATAACGTTAAGGTGGTGGGAGGTCGTTAGGAGTAAGAAAGTGCCAATGACGAAGAGCAGCTATAATTATGATAAGACATGCCTTTCTATAAATACTTTATAAATATTTTTATTTATTTAAAATCCAAAAATTATCGACTTTTGCGTTAAAAAATAATGAAAATAATAAATGGCTCGATCAAATGTAAAAGATAAAAAATATTTTAATTTAGTTTTAATAACAACCATCACTGATTTTCTTATTAGTGAATAGCCACATTGTCTTAAATTAGTCGAAAAACGGCTTATAGTTGATCGTAAGGGGTGAGTCCAACTATCTGCGTATGATCGGCTTAAAAATTGACTAGATGTTATCCCCTAAATATTTCTAAGATTACCACTGACACTAATCGTGACCGACTACTCCGTCGTTTTCATAAATAAAGTTTTCTATTGTTTTGTTTCTAAGATAGTTACCTGTCTATCTTAAATTCGGGTTCATATTGTTCGGTAGGCGTTCAGCTCCAATAGAATAATACTGAGTATAGCCAAAAATACTTTGACTGAAGCTACATCTTTGACTCTTGAATTAAAATATCGCATATTTTCTTGAGTTGTATCGTAGAAAGGTCGAAGCCCTACTCCAAGCAATCTTGCAATAGGTTATGATTTTTTATCACTTATAACTTGCTTTTCTGCTAGCCAGGCTAGTCTGCTTCCTAAGTGAGGAGTTGCTATTGTTGTGAGCGTGCTGACATACTTATGAGTTTCAAACTGAGAAATTGCAAACCGGGAATCGATTCCACTGAGTGAATAACTTATTAAATGGCACTTTTTAGCCCTATTTTGTGCTAATATTTCAGGAAGATTTCGACTGATCTGTTTAGCTCTTGTCTCGACTCCGTGATCTAAATTATTAACGATAGGCAAAAGAATGATGTTGGGTGGTAGTCTTTTGAAGAGCGAAGTTCCTACTTGCTGATAAAGCGATCTTCGGATATTGAAGCTAAACACGAAAGGTGTAGTCATTACCTTAGTTGTGATTATTTATTAAAAATTCAATAGCATCAATATGCAAGAAGAGAATCACAGCAAAAATATCATTTTTTTCGTCTAGACTGCAACAACTAATCGATTTACTCTTCTTTTTTCTTTAAATTTTAATTCTATTTTTTCAAAATACTATTTTGAACAAGCAGAGCTTGTTTTATCTGTGTCGTCACTATCATCTTCATAATTCAATATTAACCTTTTATACGTATCCTTTTTAGTGTTAGCTCTCATGACTGTAGTGCTCGTGATCTTTTATGAGTTTTTACAATTACTACAAGTTTTAAGACATCTGCTCTTATACGTAGTCCATTTTTAATTTATTTAAGCAAGAAGCCTTACGTCTCTCTATACCTGATTATACATATGTTACTCTCTATCGATCTTATTGTTTGCCTATACGCTCTTTTCGAAACAATCAATCAGATTAAGCACTTATGAGTCCAGCTCTAGATCTCTTTGAGCACCTAATCTGGCCTGCTACAAATGCTGAAATCGTTATAGCTGAGAGTTCGGAGGGTAGATTGTTTTGAATCGATTCGAGACAGGTGATTTCTGACTTCTCTACAGGTAGTCTAACCATAAGTTAAGTATTACGTTTGACTAAAGCTGGTTAATTAAGCAAAAGTTTAAGTTTTTGTTCGTATCTCTTGATATTCATCATATATAATCAAGTACAAATCAATTTTGACAAATTTTTAAAAATTGCTAAGTTTCTTTGACCATCTGTGAAAGTCGATAACGTAGCAAAACGGACTTCGATTCCTAAAAGTGTTTTCTAAGTTGTAAAGTTGTTTGAGTGTCGACCATTCCTATAGTGAAACTGTAGCTATTCATTTTGACATTTAGTTTTCTAGAATCTGCCTTGTCGACGAACACTATTGCGTCCTCATAACTGGCTTTAAGCTCCACTCTTTGATTGCAGATTATAGCAAAATAGCCTTCCATAAGTAATATCTGACAAGGCTAAAATTTACTAGTCCCCAGACCCTGGTAGTCAGCAGGTATCGTCTCCTCTTATATTGAATAGTATACTTTTCCTTGCTAATACTTGTTACCTAATTTTCTGTTTTCAAGCACTTCTAGCTCTACAAATTTGAAGATGCTATTAAGCTCCTAAAATAGATCCCTGATTAAAATGTAAATCCAGAAATCTCTAGCGACTTGCTGGTCGAATTACTGCGGAAAGTATTCAAAAACTATTTTGTGTAGTTATTAGTGTTCGAGCTAGTTTGACTGTCCTTCGAAAGGGATCATCCCAAAGTGTTTTAAAGTCAAAAGAGACTTTTTAGGTTTTTAATTTGACTTAATCAAATGATAAATCTGCAAAGATTATTACCAAAATTTACCAAAAAGATAAGGAGACACTCTATCTGTGGCAACTTTCAGTGAGTTTTTCAACTGACGAATGATGTCAATAGAAAGAGGAAGTTCGTTAGGCTTGTACAGTATTAACAGTTTTTTCGCCAATTGCTGAGCTTCATAGTACGTGCATATTCTGTAGCAAGGAGGGTCTACTTAAAAAAGTTTAATGCATGCTATAACCATTTTTTATATTTTCACCATACTCTAGAAATCATGCATTTTGGGCTTCAGACTCATCTTGCAAAAGAAAAGAATTTATGGAGCTACGCTAGCATTGTAAAATGTGTTAATGAGAGTAATCGTTAGCAAGACCAAACTGTCGTCCTTGGACTATATATAAAAATAGATACGTTTAGATAGGAACTGATCGCTTAGCTTAGAGGATTGATTTAGCAGATCTCCAAGTTAAGTCCGTTTTCTGATTTTATGACCGATTAAAGTTAACGAACCAGTGTGCTGGCCGCTATGTAAATAAAAAAATACATGGTCTAGTTTGCTTCGGAGACGAGATTATGGGCAGACCAAATATTTTTTAAACCTACTTTAAAAATACTTTACTTTTTAGATTTACCGCTAGTAAAAATTATTAGTGACTCCAAAAACTGAAAAAGTATCGACTGTTTTATGAATAGATCTGTTTAGATTCTAGGCTTGAGGATTGATCGAGGACTGCTGATGATACTTTTAGGAGCAGTATTATATAATTTTATCTTAGTGGCTGTCCCAAAAACCTTTGAATTTCCATTTTTTATCGTAAGATAGTAGTCTCTATACAGGCTACAATAGCCTTTCTGTGAGCTGTTTTGTAGAATATTTGCCAAATACAATCAAAGCTAGAGAGTTGATGACTGCTTAACTGGTAAATGTTTTGAAAAGTCCTATAAGCACAAACAGTACAACTTTGATACTAAAACACTGATGGTGCTACGAATCCAAAGCAATAGCCAGAGGGCTTATGCACTCGTTGATAAAGGCATCCATAAATCTATCAGCCAGACCTTCTTGATTTAACCCTAGAAGATCATCTAAAAATATCAAAACTTCTTCTTGATCCTGCACAAGTCCGTCCAAATTGTCTAGCTAGTATCTATTGTCACCTTAGCTATGCAATACATTTTCTATGATAGTCCAGTGCTCCTTGATGAAATTGCATTCGTGAATGAAATATGTCACAAAGGGAAATCCTGCCATAAAGGCATCAAGTCTTTTTTCTCTGAGTTTAGCCAAAGAAAGAACAACGTTTCTGGCAGTTGTCCTTACTAGATTTTCAGGATGGTTATAAAATCTAATTGTTTGAGTCAGAAGCGGAAAATTTGAGAATCTCTTCATAGTTTGTGTTGTACCTTATTGAAGAAAAGATAAAGATTAGCCATTGAGACTTTTCTGGCTAGGACTTTTATGAAGTTTATATAGTAGTCTGCGACCTCGTGACCCATGTTTCCGAACTTAGTCAGCTGCAGACCTGCTATACTACTATGCGACAACAAGTAGTTGATCGAAGGCTGTCTCGAAAAATTGGTAAGTAAAGTCGTAAAAAAGCCTAGAATATGGTTGATTATTTCTTTGTCACGACAACGACCGAACATCTACGCGATGGTCTAGAACATCCTGACCTCGCAAGCAAAACTATTTCTTACACGATTTACTCAAAAAGATCTGATTACTTCTGATCATCCCATATGAGCATTCTTGATATCAGGTTAAGTTGATCTTTAAGATGGCTGATATTCGGATTGAGCTTGTCGTTAGTGAGTTGAATATATACTTTTCTATGTTAAATAGCAAAAACTCGAGGTCTCTGATCAGGTAGCTTTCTCCCTTCATTTATACTATCCGCGTAATATCCGATTATTAAGCCGATAAGCATTCACTAAAAAATAACTGATTTGCAATTACAAAAAATAAAAAAAATTGATGAGTATATTCTATTCACATCATTCTATTTTGCCGCTTTTTTCTTAATGAGTGCTAATTTCGATTAAATTTAGCCTTTGTTGCATCGGGTAAGTAAATCCTGCAAATGCATAGCTCGAGACCAGGCAAGAAAGATTTAAATATAGAAGTTTGTAGAAGTCACTGTTTCCGAACAAAAGTGGTATAAATCCAAAAATTATGAAACCACTTGCTGCAAATCCGATTGAAACAAGATGGTATACAAATTTTGAAATCCATCCACTGCCAAATCTTTTTGCATTAATTTTCCACTATCCAAGCAGATAAAAAGCAAGCTCTTTTCTGTCTAATATCCGTCCAAACCCAAAGACGAGTCCGGCAAAAAGATTTACCAGAACAGTGTTCAGTACGAGCATCATAAAATTCAGATGATGCTCATCGATGTCTTTATTGCATTTTGAGTTAAAATTTTTTATCCATACTTTGGCCTAACTTTTATGAGAATCTATGTATCTTCGATTGGCGTAAAAACCTACGATTGACAGTAGATGCATAGCTACAATAATTGAAATCAAAAATATTCGATACTTAGTCTATTTTTGAAAAATAATTAGCTTTTTTATTTGCTCTCTTAGCCCACCTTGCACGTATACTAGAGAAAGAGCGATTCCTATGAAAAGTCCGTGGACAACTTGATCCAGACTATGAGCTCCTAGATACATTCGAGAGACTGAAACCATTATCATCATTATTGCTGCAAAGATAGGATATCTTATATTCTTTTTGGTTTCAAAAAACTCAAACAAAAAGGTGCAGAACATGATGGCAGCGAACTAGGCGTGGCCGCTAGGAGCTCCGTAGTCTTTAGGGCAGTAGTAACCTATGTTTCTTACTTTAGCATGAGTCCAATAAGGTCTTGGAGCCGCATCAAAACACTTTGATATTGTTAGCAGATATGTATTGAGAACGACGAATATAATGGTCGAGTACGCTGTCAGTTTTCGTTTCATGAGCAATAGAACTAGTATAATGCTGGCCATGATCAAAGCAGGATCGATGATGAAAGTAAACACTATCATAAAGGCATCGAGAGGAGGCGAAGAAAACTTTTGCATTTTAAGTATGAGCTACACGCCCAGATTGTAGAGAGGTTCAGCATATAGTAGATTGGCAATTAGATTGAGAGGCAGAATGATCAAGATAGACACTATGACTGTTTGCTTAAACATTAATCAAATATAATTAATGCAAGAAAGCTTTCTGAAAAGTAATTCAGAAGTGATAGGTTTTGCCCCCAAAACACACAGAATTACCATCACCAGAATATCATTTCCCAGTGCCACCATTCCCTGTAGCAAATCCCTGAAGTCCATAGGACCCTTGCCGAGTACTCTGGCGCTCTGGAAAAAACAAATGGCAATGAAAGAAATCAAGTCGATTCTAAACACTCCAGCCGACGATAAAACTAAATTAATTTTACCCCAGCAGTAGACTCCGCAGCCCAAAGTGTAGCGAATAAGAAAAATAATGTCCAGTAGAGATATAAAGAGACCCAAGCAAAGACCCATGGTGTAGTTTCCATCAAGAAATCTCATCAGAGAAATAGTGCTAAACACGCAGTATCAAGAATACCCTCAGTCTTAGTTTCTGCAGAGGACCTGGAGAAAAGAACTGCCATCTCGACTCATAAGTACCAGACAATAATAGAAACGTGTGCCCTTAGAGCTTTAGACTCGCAGACTGGACTGGTAAAAAAAAAATACTCCTCGGTCTCTCATTAGAAATGCCAAAACTCAGATGAAACATCGCTAGTCGAAAACTAAAACATAGAAAAAGAGGGGTCCAGTTCTCAGTGGATGGTAAAGTGATGTAAACAGCGTTCCATTTTGCATCTAGGCTGATTT
>Ga0169931_10015052_pt1 | contig 10395 bp, 7 predicted proteins | sample Kivu_15m_20L_FD_129675 | JGI IMG/M metagenome (GOLD analysis project Ga0169931, IMG submission 129675) | Freshwater microbial communities from Lake Kivu, Western Province, Rwanda to study Microbial Dark Matter (Phase II) - Kivu_15m_20L... | ecosystem: Environmental > Aquatic > Freshwater > Lake ... | reverse complement strand
TGAATTTAAAAATATTTTTTTATGGCTCATATTACTTATTACCAATTATATAGTTAATATTTAAAATAATTCATAGATTTAGAATATTATTATCAGATATAAGGGGAATTCTAGTTTTTCATTTTAGAAATTTTCATAAATTAAATGGAGCTTACTAAGCTCTAAAAAATAAATTTTTATTCTGAAAAGTAAAATTTCTTCATTTAAAATTCTAATGAATCTAAATCACTAATAATTTACAATTATCACTTATAATAAGAGACAATAATATCATAATTTATTGCAGTCACAAGTTCTGAAAAATTTTCGAAGGAAGCTTCATTTCTAACAAAGCCTTCTATAGTTAATAAGCATTCAGAATCGTAAAAATCTTCCCCTTCATAATCGATCAAAAATACTTCAAGAGTTTTGCAGCTGTTATCAAAATAAGGATTGTAACCAATCGAAAGAACTGATTTATAGACCCTCTGATCATTTCTATTGAGGAACTTATAATTTCCAAAGTAAATTCCATTAAGAAGATTTTTCAATAAATTATTAGATTCACTGCCTTGTTTAACATCAATATTTGCCGTAGGTACACCTAATAATTTACTACCTCTTTTAAATCCAGGAATTACTCTCCCTTCGACTGCTAAATTGTCTTCTTTTTCAAAATCATGAAGATTTTTCCATAAATTGATAAACTTGTAATCATGATTTAAATGGTTTGGGGAGTATTTTTCAATGAATTCATGCATAAGCCTATCTAAAATATTTACAAATATGTATAAAAATAATCAATGATACCTTGATACTTTTTCAATTCTGAATCAAAATCATTCAGATTTAATTTATCAAAAATTTCTTTTAAAAAAGCTTCAAATTCAAACAAATGCTTATAATTTTCCTTATTCGAAAATTTTTCTTTTTCATCAATTTTAGTGTTAGGATAAAAATAAAATACTACATTATTTGATTTGTCAGCTGATTTTTCAATTAATTCCAAAGAAATATTTTTGCTTTCAAAAATAATCGTTGAGGACTTGTTATTATCTTCTACTGATGAAAAGTTTTGTGTTTTCAAATTTATTTTATTACTGAATTCATGGACAATTATATTGTTATCTTTAGATATGAAATTAATCAAATTTTCTTTTATTTGTAATAAATTTTCTATCGTTTTCAATATATCACTATCTTCGATGATTTTTATAAAGAATTCTTCACTCGAAGAAATATTTATCTGAATATTTGCATAGGAAAGTTTTTCTTTTAATAATTCAATTAAATAATGAAAACGAAAGATGAAAAATAATCTCGGTTTTACACATTTAAATTCTTGGCATAGGTATATTCTTTCCAACAATTCTGATTTTAATTCATTTTTTAGATCGACTCTATTTATTTCCAGGACATCTTTAAATTCAATTTTTTCTATTACGTCATCTACAAACTGTTGAATTGTAACAAGATCGATCGTTTGAAAAAATTTTCCGTTGAGATTGCTGGTCTTATACTTTTCAGAGTTGTCAATAAAAAATCTAGTGACAGCGATAAGAATAGATTTGAAATCGAATAGTAGATCTAAATCTACAAAGATCCTAATATTTTCATTATGAGACTCGTTATCGGATAACATTATTTTTAATATAATTTTAAAACTAATTGAAATTTATAAAATTACATAATAATTAAGCATAGGTAATTATGGTTGTGATAGAGATATTTAATCTCGAATTATAAAGAATGTAATCATATTCATATTGATAAAAAACTATATATTAAGTTTATATTTTATATAATTAATGTTAAGTGTATAATTTTGATTAATTTATATATAAATTTAAGAAACTATTTTTGTAATTAATGGGGAACACTATAGCCAAAAGTAAGACATTCAAAAAGAAACATTCATATCTTTACAGAGAGGCTCAATCAACTATGAAACTCAATAAAGAAACTGGTATAAGCTATGAGTCATCACGTATCACAGAAAGAGAGGAAAAATTGAAAAAATATGAGTTTACTTATGATAAGATTTATAAATATATTACATCTTCGTTTATGCTATCAACAGCTGATGATGAAGAAAAAGTTAATCCTTTAGAAATTGAAGTACCCAGCTTGGATTTAATGAAATTTTCTCAATCGGAATTAAAAAATTCAATGAGAATTCATCCAGATGATGAAACCTCTCCTATTATTATTACACAAACGGGGACAAACAAAAAATTTTTATTGAAGTTAATAAATTTTGAATCTAATCAAGAAAAAAGTAAAAAAGGCAATACTTCATACGATATAGACGAGAAATTGAGAGATTTAGATTTTATCGAGTCCAATCAATCTTATCATAATAGAGATACTTTCAAAGAGCTTAGGATTATCAGAAATCACCCACACTGGTTGCTTAATAAATGTTTAGGATATTTTATCGAGGATAATTCAAAAATTTATTTGGTTTATAGCTACTTAGACTATTCTATCAGAAATTTACTTTTAGAAGAGAAACTTTCACGCCTAGAAAATAAAATTTCCTTAGTTAAGAATATTTTAGAATTAGTTAAATTTTTACATTGTGAAGGAATAATATCTCTTGATCTTTCTATTGACACTGTTAGATTTAACGAAACGGGTTATTTAAAGTTATGCTCATTTCAGAACAGTGTGGATAATTTTTCCTTGTATGACATTGACAGACATGTAAGATTTTTTCAGAAAAATGTAACAACTTTCGATAAGGTGTTTAAAGACATTCATTTCTCACCAGAGATTTTATTAAAAACCTCCAAAGAACCAAAATGGCAAAGTGACATTTGGTCCTTAGGAATTTTGATCGCTATGATATTCTCAGAAAGAATTTTTGAATTTAATGGAGAGATTGTAGAAACTTATAACAATAGAAAAATCCCTGAAAATTTTTACAATTCGATTAAACATATTTCTCATATTCAGTCGATTGTTGTAGGATTATTGAGATTCGATTATAATCAGCGTCCCAACATTTTTGAAGTGATAGACAGTTTTAACAATTTATTAAAATACATTGACTATCCTGAAAAATATTTTATTTACTATACAAAAAACGAGGTTCTCAGTAAGAATTAACATATTAACATATTTTTTTTAATTAATTATTTTACAGAATTCAGTAAATTTTTTCAAAAATCTACTTGCATCATTCTAAAGGAGTCTTTAAACAAAAAGTTCGATTTTATTGAGCCTACATTCACAGTGAGTGGGACTAGAGAAAACTTTTTAGATTCTTGTTTAGACGAGGAAGAAATATTTTCGAATGATATTAATCTGACTTATGCAGTCGAAACCAAAAAAGTAGAAAAGGAAGATAACGAAGACCTTAAGGAGAAAATGGAAGATAGGACTACTCATAAAGAAACAAAAATATTTTCACTTGATAAATTGAACAATACTAATTTGAATGTTGGAGATGTAAATTTAGAAATTCCTTTGAATTCCTAGTAGAGAGATAATCTAGTATAAAAATCGATTTTTTAAGTATAAAGGTTTTTAATTTTCTAAAATAAACTGGTCAATAATTTATTCACATATTAATAAATTATTTTATTATAAATGAATAAAAATAAGAAAAACATATATAACAAGATTATCATTTTTGCCACAGCTCTAATCGCTCCTTACCTTTACTTTTTTACAGTGCGACCACAGTTAATAAATTTAGAGAATAAACTAGAAAATAAAATTACAGCGATTAGTGATAACGAATTAAATCAGATGAAAATTAAATTAGAAAAATCTAAAAAGGAAAAATTAGAAAAAAATAAAATGAAACAGGAAGAATCAAATGAAGATGACGAAATCAAAAAAATATAAGTCATAGATAGTGTTAGGAAATAAATATCATTATAAGGAATTTTGAATTTTGAATTATGTTATGGTATACAAAAATTAAAATTCATTTAAATTTACAATAAATTGAATAAAATTAAAAATGAATATTATTCTTATAATTATTTAATATGATAAATGACACTTTTAGTATAAGGTAATATGCATCATACAGATTTTATCGTTTGTTAACTTTTTACTTTCCATTCTTCCTTTTTACCATTGGGATTTCTTATACTGATCTTCTTAACATTCGAGTTTTCCTGAATTGTATTTTGATTTCGATTATCTGGGGGAGGAAGACTCTGGGAGTTTCTTAAAGTCATTAAATCAACGGGGACAATTTTACTTTCTTTAACCAAGTCATCATTCACATTTCCAGTCAAATTGATTTTAGGATTATTTTTAATTTTTCTATTTGGAATTTTATCTTGATTACGATTACTCAAGAAATTATTCTTCATAATAATCTCCTCGTTATTTGAATCAAAATCTCCTTTGATAAGTTTGACTTTTTCCTTCTTTAGTTGATGCTGTAATTTCATCAAACCTTTTGCAGAGAGCGCACGTCTGTCGTTTATAAACTCCTCAACTTCGATCTTATTAAAAGGCAATTTCAATCCCAGAAACTCAAAGAATATTCTCAGGTTCTCTGCCTTTATTTGTTCAATATCTTCGGGCTGAATTTTTTTCATTTTATTTGTAAATTTGCTGAATATAGATATGTAAAAAATACTCAAAAGAAAGTCTTTGTATCTAAAAAAATTCTGAAGTTCTCCTTCGCCTTCGTTTCTTTTACAAATCTTGTTGAATATATATTGCATCTGCTCTTTTGATATTAATAAACTCACTATAGTAAAGTTGACACAAAATTCTTTAAATGCTTTGAAATACATTATTTCTTCTGGAAAGTTGCCGATTTTTCTTCCAATTTGATAATATATGTCGAATATTAATTTAAGATGATTTTCATAATTTTCGAATGTTGACCTTATTTCCTCGTTTTCAGACATTATTTCTTCAAGTTTGGAATTTAGTGTTCTTTCAAATTCCCCATAGAATTTTTCCTTTTCTGTGATAACCGACTGGAATGTTTTATCTTTTGGAATTTTGAACATTATATCGAAATTTTCTTTCTGTCGTTTTGTGAATTCTTCCTTCATTGTTCTTATTTTAGATAATTGTTCACGGATTTTATGTTTTTGTTTAGTTAAAAATTTTTCTCTTTCTTCTTCTTTTCTTTTCTCTTGTTCTTCTTTCTTTTCTATTTCTTCTAATTCTTTTCTTTTCCTTTCTTCTTCTTTTTCTTTTTTTAAATTTTTTATTTTTTCCGACATAAGAGCTCTCATCTTTTTTTCTTCGATTAATTGATCCTTAAGTTTACTATCTCTAGCTTCCTTTTTTTGTTTTGCTTTTTCTTCTTTTTCTTTTATTTCGTATAATTTTTCTTTTTGTTTGAGTTCCAAATTTTTCTTTAGGAATTGAATTCTCTGTTGTCTTTTTTTTTCTTTGATTTTTTCCTCTTCAAGAAGTTTTTGGCTTTGTTCTATTTCAAATTTTTCAAGCGGACCTAAAATTTTTTCTTTTTTTAAAGATGTAGAACCTTTGCTTATGGCACGTAGCATGTCTTCAAGGATGTCTGCTGTCTCTTCTGCTTCATCTTCAAATGATGGATTAATATCTGAGTAGGCGTTGAGTATTGCCAAACTCCATTTCTTGTGTTTGGATCTCATCGGATCAACAGTAATTTCTAAACTTTTTTCAATTTTTACAAAGGATTCTAATATGTTGCAACCGAGACTGTCTCTGATTATATCATTGAGAATTTCTATACAGATAAATTTCGATTCGGGTAGAAATTTTAGAAAATTTTCTGGAAGCTTATGATCGTAATTAACTTTATATTTAAATGATTGTCTAAATCCTGGTGGTAAGAGTATCCTATTTTGAATTAAATCATTTGAAGTTTCATTGGGGTTTTCTATACTATCGATGTTCTCTTTGTTATTTTCCTTGTTTTCAATCTCTTCATTTCCTACATCTTGAGGATGACATTTATCTAAACTATTATCTACTGTAATTTTTGTCGTCTCCAATTTTTCCTCGATCTGCTTGATAATATTTTTGACTTTTTTATCTTTTTCTGTCACTTTGTTTGGTATCTTAAACATTGAAAGTATTTCTTTAAAACATTCAGATAATGTAAGTCTATTATTCATCTTAGTCATTATTAAATAAGAAATCTGTATGATTAAATTCACAAACTGTTCTTTTGTAAAGACATTCAAAGGCAAGCCGAAGAGATTCCTTACAGATATTGTAAGTTCTTCAAGTGTAAGAAAATCACATCCTATTCCTATATCTCTTAACATCTTCAGAAAATTTGCTTTGGTAACAGTATCATTGATTTCAGTCAAATAATTTTTAAAATAATGCTTTATCTCTTTATGAAATTCTTTAGTCAACCCTGTTATGGCTCTGTTTTCTCTATCCTCTTCATCTTGAAGGCTAATAGGAATCAAGAAATTCCTAAATGGATTAAATTTATTATTATTCAATATAGATGAATTTATTCCTTCTTTGATAATCATAGTCATTTTTGAGCCAAGAGCAGAGAGATTTGCGATCGAACTGTTATTGGCTAAAGTCGAGACAAAATTACTCACGTTATTTCCCGATTGTAAATTTTTTATTCCGAGCTCAAATGATTTTTGCTCAAGTTTCTTTTGCAACAAAGTTTTTATCTTAACATCTCGTAACTGCTTCTCATAATTTTCTTCCATCTTTTGGATTTCTTTTTGGACCTTTTTACTTTTGATTTTTTCTATGTCTGCTTGAGGATTTGGCTTTTTAGCAGGTTTCTTTACTTTCTTTTCTTCTATATATTCTTCGATGCTTTCATTTCTATCTGAAAATTTTTCTTCGAGATTCAATAAAACTTCATCATGATCATCATAGAACCACAATAAGGAAAGAAGTCCTGTAGAGTAGTAGTTAAATTCCCCTCTGAAGTATTGATTTACCTCGACGATATCGTCATGAACATGTTGATTAATGTTCGAAATATTCGTGCTTATTACATAGTATAGAGATTCTAATAGACTAGTATCTATTTTTTTAGGAAAATTTTTTATGTTGTTAGAAAATATTTCAAGAGTTGATTTTATGTGATTCACACATATTATGCATAAGTCTGAATCAGACGATTCGGCCTGAGTCTGAGAAAGTTTAAAGTTGCTTTGATCGAAATATTTATCGATAATTTTATTTAAAATTGTACATGCACATTTGTTAAATCGTATATCTGTTTTACTCACATTCAACACAAACTCTAAAATATTTTTTATCATGTATGTCTCTATTCGAACGTAATCTAAGCTCATGATCATATTTAAAAATTTAAAATCAGACAAATCATAATTTAGAGTTGTCTTTATCTGTCGAAGATAGGGATCTACTAAGACTTTAATAAGGACTGATCTATCTTTTTTAAAGAAATCTGCGAAATGCTGTAAGAAAACTTCGCGTAGTTGAGTTTGATCGGAATTTTCTAGGAATAAGAAGACTAAAATTTTATACAACAACGTATAATCTTCTTTTTTAGTTTCTTTAAATCTCCGCAAAATTCTAAATACATTAATAACTGAAGATATGGAAATCATGAGATATTTCTCAGATTTAGGTGCTGAATTAGAATCGGTTGTGGCTGATAATGACATGTCATTTACTTTGGCATTAAGAGCAGAATTGCTGTTAAATATTCTTACTGCATTTTTCATATAGCTAACTATCCCGTTTGTGTAATGCTTGTCTAAAGGATAAAAATTTATCCAAGCATCTGCTAAGATAGAAACAGCGGCAGATACATCTAAAGTTTCCTTCAAGCAACTATTTAAAAGATATTCCTTCAGTTTTAGACAAATGAGATTATCTGTTTGTTTCAGACAATTAACTATGGCTCCTAAAAATTGTATAAGTTTCTCTGTTGATTTTTCGTTAATTAATCGCAAATCAAAAACATCACACAATTCATTCAAGTTTTTACGGCTAAAATCGTAAATAAGGTTGATTAAATTAATCCTTAAATCCTCGTGCTTATTAATACAAAAAACGATAGCAAGTATCCCCTCCTTACTAAACCATTCCCAATCTGTTCCAATATCTAACAACAACTGAGCAAGAAGATTGTATGCCTTTATAGCGATATTATAATTCTTAGAATACAAACCTACACTGACCGTAGCAAATCCTACTGCTCTTCCATTTTTCCAGGTACGGAGGAGATTAGTAAATATTTTCATATTTGTAGAAAGTTCATAGTACCATTGCGAAATTTTTTCAAATTCTCCTTTTATTCCTTTGTTACAAATATGTCTTAAGTATTTACGATTATTTGATAAAAGAGCTACTGACTGCCTTGGTTTCATCGTGAATATTTTACTGAGAGACACAATAAGGAATTCAAGTGGCGATTGGCAGTTAAGGTAATCTTTATTAGCATCAAAAGTATTTAGATCGATTGTTTCATTGTTAGATATCATACCTACAGATTTTTGTAAGGAAAATGAAATATTGTTTGGAATTGTCGTGTTGGTTATTTGAGTAAGAGACTGATTGTTTATTTGAGATTTTTTATTGCTTTTGTTGGAATTTCCTATACTAGATTCAAGTTCAATGGAATTATCTATGCTTTTTTTAAATAGCTCGCAACTTAGGATATAGATAGTATTCAAGAGCTCATATAGCTCGTTGATATTTCCTGATGTAATTTTCTCTAGTTTGCGCTTAGAAACTTCGATTCCAAAATTAGTAAGAACCTCAGATATTATTGACCAGTTTGAGTTGCGCAGATTTAAAGGCAAGTATTCTACTCTATCAGATCTTTCTAGTTTTAAATCATTCAATCGATCTGTGTAGTTTAGCTTAATTTTGTAAAATTTATTGTATCCTTCTTGTAAATGAACTAAGATTTGATCAAAATAGCAACCCACCATCAAGTTCCGAACGACATTTTCTGGGACTAAAATCTTACCGTCATTATTTATTTTTATAGATTTATTCGCATCTAAAACTTTAATGTTAACTAACCATGCATATATCTCTGGTGTAACTTCCATTTTTATTTTATATTGTTTAAATTTTATAAATTATACTAAAAATTGCGAGAACCTTAACAACATTCGAATGCCAAATTAACATTTGAATAAAATACTTTAAAATACTCAATGCTCTTTTTTATAGAGATAAGCTTTCAACTAATAAATTAAAATATTTTAATAAATTATTTCACATGTAAATTCTATTAATTAAATGAATAAATATTAAAAATTATTCCCTATCAACCCTATATATTCAATTATAAAATAAAAAATGTATTTTTTAATTCAATTTTCATTTTTCAAATTTCTAATATAACCGTAATTTATTTATGCATTCCATATTTTAATATTGATGTCAACTCCTGGCTTAATTTTGAAGTTGGTAATTTCAGAAACAAGATTAGGTGGGCATTTAATGTCAACAATTCTAGAGTGGATTCTCATTTCGAAGCGATCCCATGTGTTGGTACCTAAAAGGTTATTAGTGATTAAATATATTCAAAGTACCCTCTCCGCATGGGGATTTTCTAGTTGTGATTCTTAAAATTTTGTTTGGCATAAATCTGGGACCTTTTACAACGAAATTTTTTTCTTTGGCCAATCTGACGATGTTGCTTGTGACATATTCCAAATTTTTTACTTCTTGGGATTTAAGGATGATTCTGATTGTTGGGTTTTCACTTTCTTCGTACTCTACTTTGTCTTTTCCTTTGTCGGTGTAAGTGTCCATTTAATATCTTCGAAGTTAAATATATTAAATTAAACAAAAGTTAATAAATATTAATTTTATTTTTATTTATTTTATTATTTTAAATGAATTTGGGAATGCAATTAAAAGGAATTCTGAGTTTATAGTGTTATCCAGGCAGAGATGATTTTATAACGATGATTAAATATTTTGTAATTCAGGCAGTATGTAATTCAATTTCAAAGCAGATATATATCTACTTCGTTTTTACATAAAATTTATTTTCAAATAACATTTTATCTATCTGGCATATTAAGTCGCATAAATTCAAGCTTTAGATAGCTAAATAAATAACCTCGTCAATTAGTAATGAACTCATATTAAGATTGAATTTTGCAGATCTATTAAAAAATTGCAAATTTAAAGGGTAATGTATTTGCTTGTATATCTAAATATTCATTCTTCCGAAAATGCTTGAAAGGTGTTCACATATCAACAAGGCCTGAAATGGAAAATCAATACTAATAGTTTGTGTTAATATTTCTTTAGTATAGCCAAATGTTTTTAAATTTTTTTATTAAATAGTTTTTCATTCCGATATTCTATCTTCGTCATTTCTTTGAATTTGGTGTCTATATCTCTAATTGTTTCTTTTTGTCTTCTAAATGATCCGCATAGTTCGCAGTGATAATTCTTCAAGCAAAATTTTATACTTATGTTTTTTATCAATATATCTTATTATTCATCACGCCTTATTCT
>Ga0169931_10015049_pt1 | contig 10397 bp, 9 predicted proteins | sample Kivu_15m_20L_FD_129675 | JGI IMG/M metagenome (GOLD analysis project Ga0169931, IMG submission 129675) | Freshwater microbial communities from Lake Kivu, Western Province, Rwanda to study Microbial Dark Matter (Phase II) - Kivu_15m_20L... | ecosystem: Environmental > Aquatic > Freshwater > Lake ... | reverse complement strand
TTGAACATGTTCTCCACGTAGACATCCCAGACCGCCACACTTACCCTTTCCGCAAGGCGATGCTCCACGTGTGCAGAGAAGATGCCCAGGCTCCGCTGGTGGTCACCGTGCTCCGAAGGCCGCCCCAGGATGTTGCGACCGGTGGGGTACACATGGGTGCTCTCTTCCACATGGTACCACATGCTGGTTCCACGCGGCGCTACACGGTACAGCCATCCACCTTGAACCTCTGTCCTCTTGCTTATGCGTGACCGTTGCCAAAGTCCCTCGAACAAGGTGGGATGCATGCGCCCGTCCTGTGGGTTGAGGAACGGGGTATTGAGCTCCTGTTTGCCGAACACGGTGCGATGACGGCCGCTCTTGCTCACGTAATTCAACTGGAACTCGTGCAGGTAACTGAGGTCTTCCACGCGGGTAGGGTCCGTTACGTCGAACAGACCGATCTCGTATCGGCTGAACTGACCCGTCACCGGATCGGGGTCCTGGAAGGTGGTGCTGTTGAGGTCGAAGGTGAAGCCGGCCGCCATGCGGAACTGCAGTCCTTTCCACCGTTCCGAAGCGTAGCCCAGCACACCCCCGAACGCAATGGCATGGAAATCCTGCGGCGCTCCGTCATTCACCGTCGCCATGTTGAACTGCCTGAACCGACCGGTCAAATGACCCTTGCGCATGATGTCGAAGAGCCGACTGTCCTGCTTCAGGCTGTCCCGGTGCGGCAGGTCATGCTCCTCGTGCTGCGCGCTGGCGCTCGAGGCCAGCAACAGCACAACGATGGGCCCGATCCGGAGGAACTTGGAGCGCATGAGTGAACGTGCGGATCAGAAGCCGGCCTTGATGTAGCTCCATCCATCCTCCTGGCGTTCCACGATGTGGATGATGCCAGCCTTCACCGAACCTGCTTTTGGATGGATGAGCGCAGGGTCCAGCTTGCGCTCCTTTACCGTGTTCTCACAGGCAAGGAACACGATGCCTTTATCCGCGAATTCGCTGACCTTGGTGGTGACGATGCTGCGGTCGGTCATCAGCAGGTCCAAGCCCGGGCCGTGGCACACCACCTCCAGCTGCATGGTGGGCGCTGCCTCCAGCATGTTGCGCAGCTGGCGCATCAGGCCTTTGTGGACGAGCGTGTCGCCACTCACCAACTGCATCACGATGCGGTGCTGGCGGGGGGAGGGGTCCTGGGCGTGGATGGGCATCAACTGCAGGAGCAAGAGGCCCAATAGGAGCGCGATCTTCTTCATGATGCGAAGGTCCCCCGGGGAGATGACCCCGGTCAGTGACACTGCTCACATGGCTCCTAGCGGAACTCGTAGTCGTACCCCTCCAGCTGGCTTAACAGGGTCTGCGGTGCATCGGTGGCGGTGATGCGCCCTTCGACTTTCGGAGCAACGGGAGAGAACTTGCCGAAGTACTCCCGCAGGATGTTGTGCATCGTCGCGTTCGCGCGCCGCGGGTTCTTCACCTTCTCCAGGCGGCAGAGCGTGTCGTCGGGATCGCCCTCACGTTCGCAGGCCGCGATGAGATAGGTCTTCTGCAGATCGATGGGTTTCTTGCCGATCCTGATCCAGTTCACGCGTTTACCCAGGTCGTTCTGCATGGTGAAGTTGGCCGTCATGCCCTTGAATCGCACCACCCAGCCGCCGAAGCGCTTGGAGGGGTCTTTCGCGAAGACGTTGTGCAGTTCTTTCTCCAGCCAGTCCCACAGCTGCTGACCGGTGGCATCGCCGTACCTGGCTTCGCTGTCCACCGGGATCATGCTCCAGATGTGGTCGTTGGTGATGGGTGTGGGCGTCTTCCCATCGGCCACGATCGGCGGGCAGAAGCGGAACCCGTTGCTGATGGCCACATCGGGCTTCAGCTTCCACATGATGGCATCCGTGATCAGGTTGTCCATCGGGTTCTCGATCACGTAGTAGCGCACCAGCGTGTTCTTCGTGCTGCCCACCACCTTGCTGAGCTGCTCCTTGTACGGTGTGCTCACTTCATCGACGAGCGCGAGCATGCCCTTGTCCGCTCGGTACTTCTCCGGGTCAACGTCGAGCAGCTCGTAGTGACTGTCCTTCACCTTACCGTCCTCCACCACCACGTCCAGGCGCGCCACGAAGGAACCGAAGGCCCCGGGCTCCACCACCTTGCTGTACTTCGCCTCAATGGGCTTGCGCACGCGCTCGTGCGTGTCGGCACCGAGGATCAGGTCCGCACCCTCCACCTCGGGCTTGTTGGCCAGGTCCACCTGTTGTGCGAGGCCCATGTGCGTCACCAGGAACACCATGGCGCACTGCTCGTAGTCGCGCAGGATGCGGATGTACTTCGCCACGTTGACCTCGGGCTTCGTGAACTTGATGCCGCAGCTGTAAGCTGGTGATTGGCGCTTGGGCGTAAGCGGATCATTGTAGCCGATGAAGCCGATCTTGATGCCGCCGATGATGCGTGTCCAGTAGGGCTGGAAGATCATCTCGCCAGCGAGTTCCGCGTTCGGGTCCTGCTTGTCGCCGCAATAGTCGGCGAGCTTCTCGTGCCACATGTTCGCGCAGATCTTGGCCGCGCGGTAGCCGCCGAGGTCCTTCAACATGTTCTCCTTGCCGTAGATCACTTCCCAGTTGCCGGGCAGGATCAGGTCGTAGCCGATGCGGTTCATCAGCGGCACGATCGCACGGCCTTCGCTCAAGGCAGCCACGCCACCCCCTTGGAAGCAATCACCGCCGTCGATCACGAGCGTGTTCGACGGATCCTCCGCGCGCAGCGTGTCGATCATCGTTTTCAGCACGCCATATCCGCCTCGCTTCTTGTACACCGCCTTGCCGTTCTCCAGGAAGAACTCATCGTGCGTGTGCAGTTGTGAATGGATGTCGCTGGTGAAGAGCAACGTGAATTTGTCCGCCTTGCCGCTCTGCACCGCCCTGCTGCCCAACAGTTCTTCGCGCCGTTGTGTGTCACCAGCGGCACCCATGGCCAGCGTGGGACCCAGTGTAAGCCCTGCGCCGAGCGCACCCAGGGAGCGCAGCGCTGTGCGGCGGCTGATGGCATTGGCTTTTTCGTCGTGCGCGCCGCAGGTGCAGCCGGGGGGGTGGTGGATGGTGCTCATGGGTGCTGGCTGTCGGGTACGGTTCTACGGTTTCTTGTAGAAGGCCGCGATCGGTGAGAATGGTCCGTATTTGTGTTGCACCTCTGAGAAGGTGTCCGCGAAGGGGCCGAAGGGGTGGTCGATGGGTTTCTTGCTGATGTCAGGCCAGTCGCCACTGAGGTCTTTCGCGGGGCGCTCCTGACTGTTGACGAAGGCCGCCAGATCCCACGCTTCCTCATCGCTAAGCTGCGGAACCTCCCATGAGGCGCCTTGGGGCATGTTGGCTTTTACATAACCCGCGAAGCGACTGAGGCGATAGAGCCCGGCACCTGAATTATAGCTATGTGGACCCCACAAGGGAGGGTACTGGTAGGTGATGCCATCCACCTTCAGCTGGCCCTGTCCATCAGCTCCATGGCAGCTGGCACACTTCGAGTGGTACACCTGTTCACCTGCTGCTGGGTCAGCGGCGCGGTCCAGATAGGGAAGTTCAACGATGCCGGTGCCTGGAGGCTTGGCATCCTTGTCAATGCCAGTGCCGAGCCATTGCATGTAGGCAAGAATAGCCCTCATCTCCCGTCCAGTGGTATCCAGCGGAGTGCCATTGAGGCTGCGCTCAACGCAGTCGTTGATGCGTTTTGACACGGACTCCCGCGAGCCGCTGCGAGCTCGCATTTTAGGATAGGTGCTCCAAACAGCACCGTAATTGTTGCCCCAAGGCTTGGTGCCTGCCAGGAGGTGACAGTTCTGGCAGTTCATGCCGTTGCTGATGTGCGCCACGGATCCCTTGGGTCCAAGGTAGTGCGCGGTGTTCGCGATGAGGTCACGACCATAGCGGATCAACTCCTCCTGTTCGTCATCAAGGTTGGCAAGCCGCGTGGTATCCGCGCCCAGCCACAGGCTGTCAGGGCCGAACAAGGCCTGCTGCGGCGGGGGCGGTTCGAACAGGTCCGCCGGCAAGAACATCTGCACGACCACCAGGGAAAGCACGACCCACACAAGCGCGATGGAGCGCTTCATGCTGCGGCCGGGGGGCAAGCCCGCGTGGGCGTTCAGCGCCCGCATGGCATCGTCCATTACGTACATCACGACCAACACCAGCAGGGCGGCGATCAGGATGAGGATGGGAATGAGCATTGTGGATGGGGATGGTGAGAGTGAAAGTAGAGCAAGCGGTGAACGTGGTGACGATTGCCCCGGTCGTGGTGTGTTGCGTTCCGCTATCCGTCCTGTTCATCCTCTATTCGTTCACCATGCTCACCATGATCAATGGGGCAGCTTATCGCGGAATACGCCATAAACGTAGGTCCCGAGCCAGGCGCTCACGAAGGTCACAATGATCACGGAATAGCCTGCGCCCATCTGTGCGAACAACGGGCCGGGACATGCGCCTGTTACCGCCCAGCCCAGCCCGAAGAGCAGGCCTCCATAGATCTGTCCCTTGTTGAATTCCTTTTTTGGGATGTGGATCTCCTCACCATAGATGGTCCTCACCCTGGAACGCTTGATGAGCTGCACGCTGATGAGACCCACGATTACTGCGGTGCCGATGACGCCGTACATGTGGAAGCTCTCGAAGCGGAACATCTCCTGGATGCGGAACCAACTGATGATCTCCGCCTTTACGAAGACGATGCCAAACAGCACGCCCCACGCAGTGTATTTCAGGTTGTACCACCACGGGTGAACGAGTTCGCTTTCGTTGACACAGATGGAATCGAGTTCACGTACCTGCAGGTCGGCGACCTCCCGTGGCGTAGGTGTGTGTTCGAAGTTGTGCGCCATTGCTCAGAGCGTAAGAAGGTGGGGGAGGATGAACCACGTCATGAGAATACCGCCGATCATGAAGCTCACAGTGGCGACCAGGCTGGGCCATTGCAGGCTGCTGAGACCCATGATGGCATGACCGCTCGTGCAGCCGCCAGCATAGCGTGTGCCGAAGCCCACCATGAAGCCGCCGATAACGAAGAAGATGAGGCCGCGCAGGGTGAAGAGCTGCTCCCAGCTGAAGATCTCCGCGGGGAGCAAATGGCTGGTGTCTGTGATGCCTTTGCTGGCGAGGTACACCTGGGTCGGCTCGGCCAGCGCGATCGGGTCGGGGTTGCTCAGGAAGAATGCGGCGATGAACGCGCCCAGCGTGATGCCGCCGACGAAGAAGAGGTTCCAAGCCTCCTTCTTCCAGTCGTACTGGAAGAACTTGACATCACCGGGAATGCAAGCGGCACAGAGGTGACGCAGTGAACTGCTGATGCCGAAGGTCTTGTTGCCTACGAGCAGCAGGTAGGGCACGGTGAGGCCGATAAAGACACCCGCCACGTACCAGGGCCAGGGCTGTTTGAGGGTTTCGAGCATGGGGGGTGGTGTGTTGGTGAATGGTCATCGGTGAATGGCGAATGGGAATGCCCGGAGGGGCTACCCATTCACCATTGACCTTTCGCCATTCGCTTGCGCTTTACTTCTTCAGCGTACTCGGGCAGACGTAGTCCGTCACCTTCACGTCCGTATTGTTCTTGATGGCATTGAACCCGCCGCGCACTTCCACCAGGTTGTGGTAGCCGCGCGCTTTCAGGAGACTTGCTGCGATCATGCTGCGATAGCCACCAGCGCAGTGCACGTAGTTCGGCTCTTCCTTGCTGAAGGCGGCGAGGTGCTGGTTGATGTACTGCAGCGAGGCATGCCACGCGCCGTCCACGTGCTCGGCCTCGTACTCGCCGTCCTTGCGCACATCCACCACGCGCAGCTTGCCGGCGTGGAAGCGCGTCGCGAACTCCTCTGCCGAAATGCGATCAATGGTGTCCATCTCCTTGCCATCGGTCTTCCACGCAGCGATGCCGCCCTCCAGGTAGCCGAACACGTTGTCGTATCCCACGCGGGCCAGGCGCGTCACCACCTCGTCCTGCATGCCTTCATCGGTCACCAGCAGAAGCGGGTGTTTCACATCGGGGATCATGGCACCCACCCATGGGGCGAAATCGCCCTTGATGCCGATGTTGATGCTGCGTGGGATGAAGCCGTCCTTGAAGTCCTCCGCGTTACGCGTATCAAGCACCAGCGCACCTTCGGTCTCGGCCACCAGCTCGAACTGGTCGGGGGTGAGGGCACGCATGCCGCGCTCCTTCACGCTGTCCACGCTTTCGATCACGCCCTTGTTCATGGCCACGTTCTGTGGGAAGTAGGCGGGGGGCGGTTGGAGGCCATCGGTCACTTCCATGATGAACTGCTCTTTGGTCGCAGCCTTCAGCGCGTAGTTGGTCCTCTTCTGGTTGCCCAGTGTATCCCAGGTCTCCTTGCTCATGTTCTTGCCGCAGGCGCTGCCGGCCCCGTGTGCGGGGTACACCAGCACCTCATCGGGCAGGGTCATGATCTTGGTGTGCAGGCTGTCATACAGGAAGCCCGCAAGGTCCTCCATGGTCAGCGCGCCCATCTTCTGTGCCAAGTCGGGGCGGCCCACATCACCGATGAAGAGCGTGTCGCCACTGAAGATGGCGTGCGGCTTGCCGTGCTCGTCCTTCAGCAGGTAGGTGGTGCTCTCCATGGTGTGGCCCGGCGTGTGCAGCACGGTGATGGTCACCTTGCCCACCTTCAGTACCTCACCATCGGTGGCGATGTGGGCGGCGAAGCTCGGGTTGGCGTTGGGGCCGTACACGATGGGTGCACCGGTCTTCCTGCTCAGGTCCAGGTGGCCGCTCACGAAGTCGGCGTGGAAGTGGGTCTCCAGCACATACTTGACGGTGGCACCGCTCTGTTGCGCTCGGTCCAGGTAGGGTTGTGTCTCACGCAGCGGGTCGATGACCACGGCCTCGCCGTTGCTCTCGATGTAATAGGCGCCCTGTGCCAGGCAGCCGGTGTAGATCTGTTCGATCTTCATGATGAGGGTTGTGTTACGTTGTTGGGGGACGGGATTCATCCCAGCTTGGAGAACTCCTTGGCGATGATGTACACGCCCATGACCAGCACGAACCAGCCGAAGGCGGGCTTGAGCTTTTCGTTCGGGATGCGCTTGCTGAGCAGACTGCCGGCGATGATGCCCACCACGGCGATGGCGGAGAACAGCAGCAGGAAGTGCCAATCGATGACCGTGTCACACTTCAGGTCGCCAGTGAAGCCGATCAGGCTCTTGGCGGCGATGATGATGAGCGAAGTGCCCACGGCCTGCTTCATGGGAAGTTTGGCAAGCAGCACCAGGGCGGGGATGATGAGGAAGCCGCCGCCAGCGCCCACCAGGCCGGTGATGGTGCCCACCACCGCGCCTTCCAACAGGATCAGGGGGTAGTTGAAGCTCACCTCGCCGCCGTCCCCGGTGTTCGACTTGGCCTTTGGAGTGCGGATCATGCTATAGGCTGCCGCTACCATCAGCAGCGCGAAAAGGATGAGCATGCCCAGCGCCTTGCTTACGAAGAGATCCCCCACGGTGAAGAGCGGGTCGGGGAGGGCCGGCACCAGGAAGGCACGGGTGGCATAGACGGCGAGGATGCTCGGGATGCCGAACACCAAGGAGGTGCGCCAATGGATGTTGCCCATGCGCATGTGGCTGAAGGACCCGATGAGGCTGGTGAGGCCCACGATGAAGAGCGAGTATGCCGTAGCCAGCACCGCATCCACGTGGAACAGGTAGACCAGGATGGGCACAGTGAGGATACTTCCCCCGCCGCCAATGAGGCCAAGGGACAAGCCCATGAGGATGGCACCGATGTAGCCGAGGATCTCCATGTGGGTCAAAGGGTATCGCAGCAGTTCTCCAGGCAGTTGACGATCTTCAGGAATTCCGGGCGCTTCAGGTGCCAGTAGGTGTATTTGCCGTCCTTCTCGCAGTCGAGCAGTCCCTTGTCGCGCATGAGCGTGAGGTGCTGGCTGAGGATGGCCTGCTCAAGGTCGAGCATCTCCTGCAGCTCACTGTTGCAAAGGCGCCTGTGGCCTCCCAGGGCATCGAGGATCGCCAGGCGATGGGGGTGTGCAACGGTGCGCAACAGTTCACTGGCGCGGATGAGCTTGTCACCACCCACACGTTCGTCAAGGGTACCTGCCGTTCGGTTCGCTCTCATCGAACGCAAACATATAGCAATATTGCTATTCATCTATGTGACTTCCATCACACAGGTGGAGGTGTCCCTGTCCTTCAGAGTGCGCGGAGCATCGCTTCGCCGAAGTTCGCAACCTGGTAGCGACGTATTCCGGGTATGGAACCCAACGCATCCAGGTCACCGGGCAGTGAACGCGCGATGTCCGTCAGTAGCTGGTTGCTTGCCACAATACCCATGCGGAGGTCATGCTGGACGGTCAGTTCGTCACGACATTGTTTCAATCGCTTGAACCGGCCCTCATAGTCCTCATCACGGGGCCAGCGCTTCGGACGCGTTACGCGGGGCCATTGGTCCTTGGGGCATTCAAGCCCCCGCTGCACTGCATCCATGACCGAGCGCCCGTGGCGTTCGACGAGTTGCGCTCCCACGCCCTTTCGTGTGGCCAGTGCCTGCGCGTTCTGCGGCGGTTCCAACGCGATGCCCAGCAGCACATCGTTGCCCATGACCATGAACGGGGCACGGTCCATGCGTTCGGCAATGCCCTCACGCCAGGCGTGCACCTCGCGCAGGATGGCCAATTGCTGTGGCTTCAGTGCCTTGGCACCTTTCATGCGCAGGAAGGCGGGCTCGTCGCTGCCGGCGAGTTGGAACGGCGCGTCGCTGAGCAGTGCGAATTCCTCTTCGGCCCAACTCCAGCGACCCTTCTCCTGCAGCTGTTCCTTCAGGATGTCGCGCACCGCAATGAGATGGCTTGTATCACCAGCAGCGTAGTCAAGCATGGGAGCAGGCAGCGGGCGTTTGCTCCAGTCGGCCTTCTGGAACTTCTTGTCCACCTGCAATCCTTGGTATTTCCTCAGGAGGGATGCCAAACCGATCTCCGGTTCGTTCAACAGTTCTGCGGCGATGAGCGTATCGAACACGTTCTCCACGCGGATGCCATGGTCGCGAGCCAGGATCCTCAGGTCGTAATCGGCATCATGGATGACCACTTCCATGCCGGGGTCGGAGAGCATCGCGCCGAGGTCGCCCAGTTCCGACAGGCTTAGCGGATCGATGAGCCACGTATTGTTGCGGGTGCTCAGCTGTACCAAGCAGACCCGCTCGCGGTACCGATGAAAGCTGGAGGCCTCGGTATCGAGTGCGATGATCCGTTCAGGCGAGATCGTCGATACGGTCCGCTCCAGCGCTTCCGGGCTGGTGATGAGCTGATAGTGCGCCAAGGTCCGTGAGCGGTCAGATGTAACGGTCGCCGCTTTCAACCTTCAGGTCATTGACGAACTGGCGGATCTTCTGCTCGTCCTGCTTGCGGCAGACCAACAGCGCATCGGCAGTGCTCACCACGATATGGTCACGGAGGCCTTGAAGGACCAGCAGCCGCTCATCGTGCGCATGAACGACACAATCCGAACAATCATAGAGCCGCACCTGCCCGCCCACGGATGCGTTGCCGTGGTCATCCTTCGGCAGGTGGGTGTAAAGGCTGCCCCAGGTGCCGAGGTCGCTCCAGCCGAAATCGCTCATCACGGTGTAGACGTTGTCCGCCTTCTCCATGATGCCATAGTCGATGCTTACGTTCTCGCAGGTGTTGTACATGCCTTCAATGAAGGCCTGTTCGCCGCCGGTGCCGTAGATGCCTTCGCCTTCCGCGAACAGGGCATCCATTTCGGGAAGGTGTTTCGCATAGGCCTTGGCTATGCTGGGCACCGACCAGATGAAGATGCCCGCGTTCCACAGGAACTCGCCGCTTTCGAGGAAGCGTTCCGCGGTCTCCAGGTCGGGCTTTTCGGTGAACGTGCGCACTGGACGCACACGTGCATGGTGTCCCGTGGCCTCGCCGAACTGGATGTATCCATAGCCGGTGTCGGGCCGGCTTGGAACGATGCCCAGAGTGACCAGGCAGTCGCTGGTGCGGGCCTGCTCCACGGCGAGCTGCACGCTGAGCGCGAACGCCGGCCTGTCCATCACCAGATGATCGCTCGGTGCCACGATGATGCACGCATCCTTGTCGCGTGCAGCGATCACGCGGTTGGCGTAGGCGATGCAGGGCGCGGTGTTCCGGCGCCCCGGTTCCTGCAGGATCTGCGCGGCACTGATCTCCGGCAGTTGTTCCTGCACGATCGCTGCATACTGGGCATTGGTCACCACCAGGATGTTCTCCTTGGGGCAGATGTCCAGGAAGCGGTCGTAGGTCTGCTGCAGCAGCGTGCGTCCGAGTCCGAGGAAGTCGAGGAACTGCTTGGGGTATGCGCTCCGGCTCATGGGCCAGAAGCGGCTGCCGACGCCTCCGGCCATGATCACGCAGTACGTATGTC
>Ga0169931_10015046_pt1 | contig 10397 bp, 13 predicted proteins | sample Kivu_15m_20L_FD_129675 | JGI IMG/M metagenome (GOLD analysis project Ga0169931, IMG submission 129675) | Freshwater microbial communities from Lake Kivu, Western Province, Rwanda to study Microbial Dark Matter (Phase II) - Kivu_15m_20L... | ecosystem: Environmental > Aquatic > Freshwater > Lake... | reverse complement strand
CCATCAGCAGTTTTCTGGTCGCTGGGACAGTTACTCGCTGATAAAGTTAACCGTTGTGATTGGAGATCTGCATAAACAGATTCTCCAAGTCTTTGCTTCACAGTAAGGTTTGCATTTTCTTTTCTATCAGTTAATTATGTGTTACGCGTTGGTTTTAATAATGCAGAGCCGCCAGGGGGTCGTTTAGATGGCTGCTTGTTTTGTTCATCCATTGCAGTGATGACAGGAATGTACGTAATGCAAGTATGAGAGAGGAGTAACTGTGCCAGAGAAAATATAATCTAATATAGAAGTAGATAAATAGATGATTGTAAAGCTAGATTGGATTATGTGAAAAGTTTTGGTTGATCAAAAAATAAACAAAGCCGGTCATGATGCATGCAATTCTAGGCCTGTACGCTTTACGATGAGTATGGAATCTACATACTCTACATACGAATGGTACTGGTTTCTTGTCGAATTCACAATATCTGAGTCGTGGATATCGAATTTTATGCGGCACCCCGGGGTACCGCCAATGGCTTCATGTACCCAATATAATGTGCGGTCCTCAAATTGCATCATCACAATCTCACAATTCATTCATATCATCACTTAATATCACAGCAGCATACAGAGGGTCAGTATAAACATTCAATCATGGTACGGAGCTATCAAGAATACCCTATGTATTAATTTTAAATTTAATGGGATCTAAATCTCGTTGATAAGGCTTCGTATCAATGAGATTTAGTGTCTCTAATCGACTGCTGTCTCTGTCTGATTTCAATTTCTTCTCCTTCAAACTAGAATCCAATTCGGTATCTTTTCTCTTGAAATCTCTTTTAGAATCGTGTTGCGAAGATTCCATTTTCAATTTTACCTCCTGGCTATTCTGACCATTTTCTATCTGTGAGTATACAAAGGCCTGCTGGGACTTATTCTTCATCCGGTTCGTCCTTGATTCAATTCTTGCCGATATTTGGTGCATATGCTCGATGTCATCTTCTAATAAATCTCCAATCCTTTTTAATCTTTTCATCTGCTCTAGGGCATGTACCAAATTAGACTACCGCTGCGATTATTGCTACCGATAAAGACAATCGGTTTGCTTTTATAATATTTAATGAGTTCTTGTATTAATCGATCCATAGATGATGGTAATGCCCCAAGAGAATGTAAAAGGGGGAATGCTTTGGGATCAAAAGCATCCTCATAACCGGTTGTGTCTACAAACAAATACGATAAAGAATAAAAAAGAGAATAGTACAATAGAGATAATCATTAAATATATAAAGATGATTTCAAAGAATACAACACATACCGTCTGATCTACTTTTGACTTCTTTTGCAGTCGAAGAAACTCCATTTAAATTATAAACGCCCATTTGATTCACAGCACCATCACCCGAATCAGTGAAGTTATTATTATCTAAATCATTTAGGCTATCATTATCTGATTGAATTACTTCATCACCATCATTACCCTCTTCATCAGAGACATCATCATCCGAAGGGAGCCCCATGCGTCCAACAGTAGCCGCAAATTCACGGGACAGTCTATAGATGCGAAGATTTGGGGGACACACCCGATTTTTCCAAATAAAAATTGCAGTTTTATTTGCCAAAGAGTCTTCAAATGACCCTAATCTCACCAAATGATGAGTTTTGCTGTTGATTTTAATTTTCGTCACTTCAATATCTAACATGTGCTCTATGATGAATTGGTCCCATGCATACCAATCTATTATTGTGTTGGTACCTTTTTCTTTGAACAGCAAACACTTCTTGAACACCTTGTCCATGGTTGTAGCGTCTAAATGCATGATTGATGATACTGGTGGGAAAATGGGGTTGATTTCCTTCTTTAATTCATCTGATGCAGATGGTTCTAACAAGTTATACCAGTGACCCTTCTGCGCAGCGATTTCAGAAAAAATAACAGCTAGTGCCTTCAGACCAACATTTCTTCCTATCTCCATGATAACTACCAGATCCACTCAAGAGATAGTCTTATTTTATGATAATGAAGATGGGTATGCCGTCGATCTAGAAGTTATCAATCCAGCGATGAGATATGGTGAGTTTAGTCGGTACCATTTGAGGTTCATCAACTTCATTTTATGCGGTTCTGTATGGAGAATTTGCAAAAGGGGAAGCAGCAAAAAAAGGGGGAGGACTGTGCGTGGTACTGGCTACGTCAGCGTACAGTAAATGTTGGCCGAAACACATGTGTCCCACGGCCGGGGTGCGCCCTCCTACATAGCATGTAGGACCAACGGGCTGACCGGCAGTGCTGAATGCTGGTGTGTCTTCGCTCTGTGATCGTGATGCGAAGATGCTTCACTCAGCTTGCAAACCCATATCAGCACAGCTGTTCGACTGGAGCTAAGACTGCCTGCCCGGAGATGATCATCGAAACTTTCGATGAGTCTCTGTGGGGCGATGGACCCATGAGTGCGATCGTAAGTGATCCTCAAATGCTGGTGTGAATGAGGTCCCATTGTGGGGATCATCGAGTTAGCATTGAGGCGAGTGTAGTTCGATTCGAAGGGCGATTTCGAAGAACAAGAGTCGTAATACTGGCGAGTATTCGGAACGACAATGCGAGTGTCCAGTGATCGTGGGTCACTATATGTTATAGCGTATGAGCTATGCGAGAGTGGGTAGAGGAAGCGGTTGCGACCGCAAGTGAGTCTCGAATGCCGGTGTGAACGCTGTCCCAATGTAGGGATCAACGGGTTAGCATTGAGGCTCTAGCTTATCTAAAAGATAAATGAAAATTCTAGCTTATAGCTTGAAGAAATCGTCTTCACTGGGACGAAAAGACAATGAGGTCTAGGACCGATGGCTATCGAGGCTAGGTCGAAATCTTCCTTTCTTGGCGCCATCTCTCTAGCTAGAGCGGTGGTCACACATCGTGCCCAGCAAGACCCGAGTGTTGCGCAACGCACCGAAGGGGCACGTGCGAGAGGTGCGCGCGTGCGCACCCCTTCTGTAAGTAGATTTCTATCTCTTACTTGACACAGCCCGTTTATCAGAGGATAAAAGAGAGTCGGAATGGCAGACTTAAAAAGTACCCCAAAAAAAAAAATGTAGTATAATGTACGGCTTCCTGTGACTTTTTTAATTGATCGCTGGTACGCTGGTACGTACTACGTACAGTACGGTATATGTAGCAACTAAGTATTTTAACATGCGCGATTGAGAGAACACGAGAAAGTGAGAGCCCTGTTGAACCGTTTGATCGTCGTCAGTTACGCAAGTTGAGGTAAAGCTTTTCTCCAGATACAACTACATACGTCGATCGATCACTTTCAGCAACATCACGCTTTGTATCTCTTATCTACAATAGATATATAACCAAATACCACTGTTTGAGTTCTAAGATGGCACGAATTCTATTTTTCCTTACACTTATCCTCGCCTCTGTCTCGGCTTTCGTTGCTCCATCGACTAATGCAGGTGAGGTTGATGTTTAGTGTGAAATCACGACCACGTTAATGTCTGATCTTTCTGTATGCGTTTCGTATACGGCATGTGATACCCCTAAATTGAGAATACTTCTCATGTTTGGGATCTTTTACGTTTCGTTAAAACGCTATCATACCCTTTGATTTCCGATGTGCTTAGTTTGTGACTAACTCAGTTATTGTTTATGTTTTCCACGGCTAATTACGACAGTATCACGCCCGGCTTTCGCACGCACTGTTGAATCCCCAAAGATGATCCTTGATTCTTCATCAATTGATCTATCAGCGGTTTCTGACAATGCTAATCTTATCGCTGCCAAGGTTGCTGACTATGGTGGACTTGGAAATCTCTTCCCCGTTTTTGGTCTTGTTCTCCTTGGTGCTACGATTATTGCACTTGCGCCTCCTCTTAAAGATGAGTAAATGAGAAAATAAACTTAAAGAAATGTTACGACAACTTCGTCTGGAGATAAATTATTTGTGTCTATATTCTAAGGGCCATTAGTTGTATGCTCACGTTTTTATAGCCACATAATTTGCGTAATGATTTAAAAACTTGTTTAATGACGGGAAGTGCCTCCATACCCATATGAACAATATTTTAGTTCTTTTATTTAACTTGAGTAGCATCGAAACTGTTTGGCTAAGCGATGATAAGTCTAAGCGGTTGGTAGCGATTAGCTACGACTTAAACACTGGCATTCGAGTTAAGGTTCAACGATGATCTGTATTCTTTGATTTCTTCCTCTAAGTTTCGAACACTTTCTTTCAATTTCACAACCTCCAACTGAGTTGATGTTGCATGCCGTCGGAGTGATGCATGCATTTGCTCTAATGAACTCTTTAAATTTCGTAAATCAGTGGACGATTTTCTTCGTTTATAGTCAATTTTTATGTAACTGCTCGTCATTTTTCTCGACGAGGAGTCAAAATTCAGTCTTCCATGCTTCTGATTCTCTTTGATATTGTATGAGAAAAGTGAGGATTCTCGATTCGTAGTCATAACAATGAAGCTTCGCTTACGCCCGTTAGTTCCCAGGGTCCCAAGGTTCTTTGAATTTTCTAACTCAATATCCTCCTCTGTTACCCCTAGGAGACGAAGAGCCTTGGATCGTCGTAGCCGTGTCACTGAATATCCCAAGATTTTCTCTAATTTCACTCCTTGGCCTGAGCACTGATTTCGACCAGATGGATGAGCTTCTGCAAATAGTTTCATCGAATATTTTACGTCCATTTCACTGAGTCCTAATTTTTTTAGGATTTTCGAGCGATCTATCTCATGCTTTGATGATTCATTATCATCGAATGATGAAAATAAGTTCTTCGACTCGAAATCGCGATGTGGAATTTTAGGCGTTTCGGTTGCGTTAGAGAACTTGTGCATTCGACTATGCTGTAGTGGGATAAGCGGTATTAACCTTGTCCCCGAATGTTCTCTTTTCTATCGTAAAGCAGGGCTTCAAGCTACGATTTATATGAGAATTAATGAACTTGATTTTGTGGGGGTAATTGCAGTGGAAAAATTGGTAATGTAACTAATAAAATCAGCGTCTCTATATACCGCCGTTTTAATTGCTCGTAAAATAAAAAGGAATAAATAAAATTTTGATGTTTCACCAATTGTTTGGATTGACTCACAAATCACAATGAAAATATTCGATGCTGCAATCAATAAACCTAGGAATTTCCACACAGAAGATTATTTTCTTTGGAATAATAACATATTTATATTATTTGATAAACAACCACATTACACTATTGAAAATGCAAACACCATTACTAATTTTCAAGCTCCGTGTCTGATGGAATTAAAAGCTATTGATCATCTTGAGGGTTTGTAGCGACAAAGGACTATCGGCAACATTGTTGGCGGCGTCCCAGGATGAGCTACACTTGGAAGAGGATACTTTTCTAAAACGCAAAGGGTGTGAGCCGATAAATGACATGTGTTCTTGCCACAAGCACACAATTTTCTAGGCATACCCTCCGTACTTTTGTAACATATGGAACATATCAGTAAGTCATCGGAAATTCGCTCTCCGACGTTGGGGAATGCATTAATAGGAAAAGACTCGTTTGTTGACTCACGTTGATATGAGCTTAACACTGATTCAGAGGGAATTCTAAAGAACAATGCTGGTTTTGGCGATTTACTCGTCAAATAATCATCGTCATCCGTGCCTTCATCGCTATTATTGGTATTTTCATCAGAGTTCCTATCGGGGCTTTGCTCGATCCTTCGATTGTGCACAAAAATTCCAAGCATATCGGAATCTTCGTCAGCGAACGTTTCAGAATCAAAATAGATTGCACCATCATGCGAATCTCGTATTGAGGAATGATCTGGAATATCATCTAAAGGCGAAGAGAGATTCGAAGGTGTATCATTGCCCGAATCCTCAATATAATGTTTAAGGTGTAAATGACCGAAAGATGACAATGACCCATCTCCATCATGTACTTCTAGGAACTTAGTATGTTTTTCTCGGGCCAATCGTTTCCAAAGAGCAGCGAGAAGCAGAGCGAACAGAAGAAGGATCCCGAAAAGGACCCCTAGAATCATAGGCCATCCTCTTTGAGAAAGAGTAAGTTTACTATCTGAAATGATAAGAGGGGTGAAAAGTATATTCCTATCTGACTCGGTGTAATAAAAAAGCGCAATTATATCAGGGTTTGATTTTGCCAACTGTCCCGAGTTCATAGACTGGGAAATAGTCGCTAATATCATTTGATGAGTCGATAATGAATTGAACGGATCGCTGGTGTATACTGTAAGACGACTATTAACAACATAACACAGGGCATCAGTGGGAACATTAGCGATATTGCAGTTGTCTTTGTAATGAGATATTTATGATAAAGTAAGAGAATGTTTAGGTCGATAGACATAAAATGTTGTCAGGATCGTTTCTTACCAAATGAGATAAAGTCGCTCGGTAAGGCACTGAGACCTACTACCACAGCATTCGATCCTAGATAGCGATACATACGAATTTGACTTCTCTGTCTAGACGCGAAGATCGTCGATGAGCACCCTGAAAATAAAGTTGCAAGCAAAAGGTTTGTAACCGCTATTTCAACTTCATGAACCAAAGACTGAACGGAGCCATCTGCATTGAGAGCGACTGAAGACGCTACAACCAGCTCGTATTTAAAATCAACATATTGACCATTCTTTACGTTGGAAGTGTCACCGAAATCACCCAATGATGATGCGAAACAAGCTTGTGAAATACTTGCATTGACTGTGGGAAACATCGACGAATAGCCAGTAAATATGGGACTTGGAAAAAAGGAAGGTTTCGCCGATGGCTTGGATTGAGGAGAAGCCGTGGGCTTGGCTGTTGGTAACGCATTGGGATGAGCCGATGGTCTTCTAGATAACTGGACTGATGGATTGGTACTCGGTATCGCTGACGGACGAGAAGTCGGCTTTGACAATGGCCTCGCCGACGGACGAGCCGTGGGCCTTGATGAGGGCTTGGCTGTCGGTATCACATTAGGCTTAGCCGAGGGTCTTACTGATGGTTGTGCAGTCGGTATCACTGACGGACGAGAAGTTGGCTTTGACGATGGCCTTGCAGTGGGACGAGCCGTGGGCTTAAACGACGGCTTTACTGTTGGTACCGCAGAAGGCCTAGCCGAGGGTCTTGCTGATGGTTGTGCACTCGGTATCACTGACGGTCGAGAAGTCGGCTTTGACGATGGCCTCGCCGATGGACGAGCCGAGGGCATTGGTGAGGGCTTCAACGATGGCCAAGCAGTGGGACGCGCCGTGGGCCTTGTCGACGGCTTTGCTGTTGGTATCGCAGTAGGCTGAGCTGATGGTTGTGAACTTGGTGTCGCAGACGGTCGAGAAGTCGGCTTTGACGATGGCCCTGCAGTGGGATGAGCGATGGGCTTTGATGACGGCTTTGACGATGGCTTAGCAGTTGGACGAGCCGTGGGCTTAAACGACGGCTTTACTGTTGGTACCGCAGAAGGCCTAGCCGAGGGTCTTGCTGATGGTTGTGCACTCGGTATCACTGACGGTCGAGAATTCGGCTTTGACGATGGCCTCGCCGATGGACGAGCCGAGGGCATTGATGAGGGCTTCAACGATGGCCAAGCAGTGGGACGCGCCGTGGGCCTTGTCGACGGCTTTGCTGTTGGTATCGCAGTGGGCTGAGCTGATGGTTGTAAACTTGGTGTCGCAGACGGTCGAGAAGTCGGCTTTGACGATGGCCCTGCAGTGGGATGAGCAGTGGGCTTTGATGACGGCTTCAACGATGGCTTAGCAGTTGGACGAGCCGTGGGCCTTGACGAGGGCTTAGGTGTTGGTATCGCAGTTGGCTTAGCCGAGGGTCTTGCTGATGGTCGTGCACTCGGTATTACTGACGGTCGAGAAATCGGCTTTGACGATGGCCAAGCAGTTGGACGAGCCGTGGGCCTTGACGACGGCTTTGCTGTTGGAGTCGTAGTAGGCTTAGCCGAGGGTCTTGCTGATGGTTGTGTACTCGGTGTCACTGACGGTCGCGAAGTCGGCATAGATGATGGATGAGCCGTCGGCCTTGATGAGGGCTTTGACGATGGCCTTGCAGTGGGATAAGCCGTGGGATGTGAGGAGGGCTTGGCTGTTGGTATCGCGGTAGGCTTAATCGAGGGTCTTGCTGATGGTTGTGCACTCGGTATCGCTGTAGGTCGCCATGTTGGTTCGATAAAAGGCTTAGCCGAGGGATGTACTGTGGGCCTCGATATGGGCTTTGAGGATGGCTTCGCTGTGGGATCGACAGTGGGCTTGTAAGTCGGTGCAACAGAAGGCTTTGTTGAGGGCTTCTTAGTCGGTTTCGACGATGGATGCGCTGATGGATTCGACGTGGGTTGAGTTGTTGGGTTCGCATACGGACGATTTGATGGTTTTGCTGTTGGCTTCGTAGATGGAAGCACTGTAGGCTTTGTAGAGGGCTTTGACGAAGGCATTATTGTAGGATGTACACTTGGATATGTTGATGGTTTCGAGGTCGGTTTCATTGTAGGCTTAGCCAAGGGTTGGGACGTTGGTTTTGCTGTCGGTTTAGTTGATGGACGTATACTAGGCTTTGCTGATGGCTTTGACGTTGGTTTCCTTGATGGTTTAACACTTGGACGTTTGCTAGGCTTTGGTATCGGTTTGGTTGTAGGCTTTGCAGTCGGTTGATATGTTGGTGTAGTCGTTGGTCTAGTAGTAGGATAAGACGATGGTTTCTTCGTCGGCTTTGACGAAGGACGTTTCGAGGGCTTTAAGGTAGGTCGTCTTGTCGGATAAAGTGGTTTTTTCGTGGGGGAAAATGTAAACTGCGGAAGCGATGGAGGATTCGGCGCATTGATAATCGGTGGATTAGGATTATGGCGAGATGGCCCTTGCATTCGTCGATAAGCCCCCATTTTGTAATCTCTGGTTCTATAAAATGCCATACCTGAGTAGGGACTTGCAATAATGATACAAAGCATCAGGATCATATTGGTGTTGTTTTGTATATTGCGATTGATTGTTGCAGTATTCAAACAACGAATGACACATGAACCTCCTGGAAGAGACGAATCATGAACAGGATTTTGTACTCAATACGCGATGCAGCATGTTTTTTCTTCGCAGCAAATCGTATGGAGAAACGATGGAGATATATGATGCCCCATTTCGGTCTTTCGGCGCTGTCTGTATGCATAGTCATAAAACATGGTCTGTGTGCGGAATTTGAATTGCGGCACTGAGCTAGACAAAGTGGCTAATTTAGTCTTACACCTTTGCCCATCGTACCGAAATGCAGAAGTGTCCGTTGATAGGAAGATAGGAATCAACAACAGGCATGCCCTATGAACTTTATAGATCAACAATCAATTGTGCATAGGTCCATTACATACCTTCAAACAGAATTATTCGTGTCAGAATTCCCTATGCTTGTTTTGGTCATCAGGGCTACATGTCGTAATAATACGCGTCGATAATGCTTCTTGGACACTGTAATTCCATCATTCCGCATATTGGGTAGAGTTCAAGCCTTGAATAAAATAAAGCCTTTTGAAATCATTTTGGAAGGCAGAAGATTTTTGAAGGGATGATGAAACATTTTCTTGTAGTCATCCTGATAGTAATAAATAGTATAGTGAAGGACTCTTTTGGGATGGTAAATCGAAGCCTTCAAGGGCTGCCAACTAGGCACGATCCCTCGACGCCGATATATTCGGCACCCAATCCTCCAGCTTTGCCCAACTATTCAATTAGACCTAGTCGTCGTCCTACTTCTAAGATTATTTTTAAGTTTAGTGAAAGTCCATCGTGGAAGCCTTTCTATGGGAAAAGTAAGAGACCATCTTTCATACAAACACATCACCCTAGTGTTCGACTCGCTCGACGGACAATTACTCCCACACTATTTCCATCTACTCACCCTACACGATCAACCCGTCCCGCGTCTCTTCGAACGGCCACACCCACAAAGAAATTAGTTTATCGACCAACAGGCAAGCCTACTGGCTTGTATCCAACTTTGAGGCCAACATCCCCACCCGCTGCAACCACAGGTCGTCCCAGATCTCAACATATGGTAATTCCGACAACACTACCATCGAAGAAGGCCGTTGACAATCCTTCCGCCCGTCCTCTAGTACCATCTTCTAGAAAACCTTCAAAGACACATGCGATCATAACATTGAGACCATCGATACAAATAGATCGAATCATGCGCCCGACATCTCTGAGGCACGTAAGTACAAAAAAGCCGTCCACTTATCCAACAAAACCTCCGGAAATAAATACACTTCATCCTCAGTCGATTCCATCGAAAGTATCTATTACACGAAATCCGTTGACACAAAATCTTGCATCCTTTCAACCTACAAAAGGATTCCCCACAAGAATAACTTATCAATATAAAACTGTAAAGCCGACTTCGAATATAAGGCATACCATTTACCCTACATTGAATT
>Ga0169931_10015044_pt1 | contig 10400 bp, 6 predicted proteins | sample Kivu_15m_20L_FD_129675 | JGI IMG/M metagenome (GOLD analysis project Ga0169931, IMG submission 129675) | Freshwater microbial communities from Lake Kivu, Western Province, Rwanda to study Microbial Dark Matter (Phase II) - Kivu_15m_20L... | ecosystem: Environmental > Aquatic > Freshwater > Lake ... | reverse complement strand
TACTGCATTAACGGCACTTCTTACTACATCATCTGAGGTTGGGTAATAAATTCGCTCTAAATTTGCTGCAGCTGGCGCCGGAGCAAAAGGTAAGGTAACTCTTTTTGGACTAGATTTTAATAAGGACGGGTCAATACTCTCGGTAACAACAGTAATAATTTCACTCGAAAAACCAGCCGGCCCCCAACCGCCATCAATCGCAACTAATCTGCCAGTTTTTCGAACTGAATCTAAAATGATTTTGGGTGATAATGGGCTTAGAACCCTTACGTCAATTACTTCAGCTGAAATATTCTGAGTGTTTAATTTTTCTGCGGCTTCTAACGCAAGTTGGGTAGAGAAACCAGCTGATACTAGAGTGATATCTGTACCATCTTTAATTACCTTAGGTCCCTGACTTTTCAGATCTAATTCAACTATAGGTTGAAGAACTTCTTCATTTGAGTATAACCAGCGATCGTCAATGTAAATAACTGGGTCCCCACATAAAACAGAAGCTATCAATAAATCTCTTGCATCAGCTACCGAGTAAGGCATTACAACCCGTAATCCTGGTATGTGAACAAACCAAGAATGCAGGGCCTGAGAGTGTTGTGCTCCCTGCTCTCCACCTCTATTTATAATTGCCCTTATGGTTACCCCTGCATGTGCTTGACCACCCATCATTGATGACCATTTGGCAGCTTCATTAACAATCGCATCCATGGCGTACAACATAAAATCCATTCTGGGATGAACCATAATTGGTTTCATTCCAGCTAATGCAGCGCCTACGGCAACTCCAGTGCATGCAGACTCCGACACCGGCGTATCAATGACCCTCTCTACTCCGAATTCTTTGTCTAGGTCTGTCATTGAATTTCCGACATACCATGGGCTCCAAAGTCCCTGTCCTATAACAAAAACTTCAGGAAATTTATTAAGCAAATATTCGAAAGCATTTCGGATTGCATTTCCATAGGTTAAACTCGCATTTTGACGATTCTTCATAATATATTATTTTTTGTAAATATCTTGTAATAAATTAAATGGCTCGGGCTCTGGATCATTTTTTGCCAATTTCCAACATTCCGCTACGTAATTATCTATCTCTATATTCAGTTTTGATAGATCTTCATTTGATACCAACTCATTTTTGAGCATTGCAATTTCAAGTCGTTTAATTGGATCACGCTTTTTCCATTTCGCTAAGTCACTTTTTGATCTATTTACTCCAACATCAATATCTTCTTGCCAGTCAACATGTCCAAAATGACGATAAGTGAATGCTTCGATAAATACTGGAGTAGAAGTTTTTCTTGCAATATCGATTAATTTTCTTGCCGCCAAGTCTACAGCAATTAAATTGTTTCCATCGACAACCTCTACCTTAATATCATTGGCTACTGCAAATCGTGAAACGGAAATTTTGGGTTGACGTTGAGAGATGTGCATGTGGCTCGAAAATAAGTTATTTTCACAAACAAACAAAATAGGTATTCGAATTTGCCTAGCCAAGTTAAGTGTTTCATGTACAACGCCCTCTTCAATTGCGCCATCACCAAAATATGAAACTGCTATATTAGATCTACCTTGAAGGCGGGAGGCTAAACCCGCACCTGCTGCTAATGAAACACTTCCGGCAACTATTGGAACCGAACCATGAAATCCTCTTTGCCCATCCCATAAATGCATAGATCCACCTGCGCCTTTTGTCAGCCCGGTGCTTTTGCCCAAAATTTCGGCGAAAAGTTTCCTAAGGTCAGTTCCCATAGCTAATAGATGAGCGTGAGATCTGTGACCACTAAATACATAATCATGATTTGATAAATACTTGGCCACGCCAACCGCAATTGCCTCTTGCCCAGCTCCTAGATGTACTGGCCCTCCTATTTCTCCTGTTTTTCTCGTCTTGGCAATTTTAACTTCTGCTGCTCTAATTAGTGCCATACTTTTCAGTTGTAGAAAAAGATTAGATGTAGTTTTTTTGTTTATAATTAATTCACTATCAAAATCAATATTAAAATCTAATGTACTAGATGATTTCTTAGTAAAATTTTTCAAGATTCTCCATATTGAGAGGTGCAACTCGAGTATGCATTATATCTTCATGAGCGCCTCTATAGGTAGATTCGCCTGAGCCTATTAGTTTTTCATTGAGTTTTTCTCCCCTTCGCAAACCGGTATATTTGATTGGAATACTCTTCCCTGAAATTTTAATCATACGTTCAGCAATTTTCGCAATTGAGACTGGCTCACCCATATCCAAAATTAGTGTTTCTCCACACTTTCCTACGATCACTGATTGCAGTACCAAGTGGACCGCTTCACTAATGGTCATAAAATATCTAGAAACATGGGGGTGTGTGACAGTCACCGCATCTCCTTGATCGATTTGATGTCTAAAAGTCACCAAAAAAGAACCCTTGCTACCAATTACATTTCCGAATCGTACTGATATGTACTTCTTTTCAACACTATCAATGTTAGCTACTAGTCTCTCAGTAATCAATTTACTTTTACCTAAATTACTAATTGGATCTGCAGCTTTATCGGTTGAAATGTTTACGAAATATTTTACTTGTGAACTTAGGCAGGCATCAAGTAAATTTTTAGTTCCTAAACAATTTGTCTTAAATGCTTCTTCAGGAAATGTTTCTAACAGTGATAAATGTTTGAGTGCTGCAGCATGAAAAACAATATCGGGCTTGAGGTTTATTAAAATATCTTTAATACGTGATGAATCACGCAAGTCTGCCAAAATAATTCCAGATTCAGAAAATAAACCACTACCAAATAATTGTAATTCAAGGCTTAATAATGAACTCTCATCTCGGTCAAGTAGGTATAAATCTGATGGAGCAAATCTTTTAACCTGCATTGCGATTTCAGAGCCAATTGAACCACCAGCGCCCGTAATTAGAATCTTTTTCCCTTTTATAAATTTTAAGATTTCGGTTTCGTCGGGGGTTTTTGGCCTACGCCCTAATAGGTCTTCTTCAGAAATACTTGTTAAATCGGAAAGTAAAACATTTTTCATTAGAATTTTAAATGGATTTGGAACAATCTTTAAATTTAATCCTATATTCCTACATTTCTCTTCCAAAATAGCCAACTTTTTAGTTTCAATTTGAGATATTGCTACGATTAAGTGCTTTACTTTATAATCTCTCGCAACACTTTCAAGGATATCAATTGATCCAAAAACTTTTAGACCAATAACTTTTGAATGATACTTCGCTGAATTGTCGTCTAAAAAACCAACTGGTTTATATAAATCTGACTTTAAAATAATTTGCTCAGCAAGCTGGCGACCAACAATTCCAGCTCCGTAAATTATGGTGTTATCCCCTTTAGAGTTTTTGAAAATTAAATTATTTAGGCGGCGGGTAATAATTACTCTAAAAGTAAATTGAGTCAATAAGGCAACTAATCCACTTATGATTGAAATTGATCTAGGAAGAAGAGGAACCTCTAGAACTATTCTCATTATAAATAGTGCAACTAGAGTAAGTGTGTTTATAATTCCTAAAATAATTACTTCATCTAAATTTACTTTCTCATTCTTAAAAAATTCAAATTTCAAAAAAATATTACAAAGCGTCCAAATGGAACCACCAATTATTCCCAATAAAAAAATTTGAAAATATTTATGAGTAGGTATTGATCCATCGTATCGAAGCAATGAAGCAATTGAGACGGAAAATACCCAAATGAGCCATCCTGAAATAAACTTCATAACATAACTAACTACACCGAGTGTACCCACCAAAATCAACTCCAAAGTTTTCGCATAAGTAATTTAATTGCAAAATCATACACTCATAAAGAGTCCATAATACGACAAAGAAATTCAATTTTTCTAATGTCTATCATTCTGGCCATGGAAAAATCTCAAATTTTAGGATATTATTACATTGTGTTACGAAGCATTAACCCATCTAAATCTGCAATTGTAAGTGGTGTCCTAGTGACACTCGTCGTGGTTCCTCCTTTAATGGACCCTATCAATCCATTCAAATTACTTTTCTTATCAATTGGTTCCATATTGACAGGTCTGCTCTTAATTAATAGTTTTGCTAAAGCAGAAAAATTTAGACTTAACTATATCTCTCTAATCCTTGTAATTTCTATCGCACTTCTTACCTTAATTTCCATAGTTATAAATAATCAAAAATTGACTTCAGCTTTACTTGGACAGTGGGGAAGAAATAATGGCCTAATTTCCATACTTTCTTTTATTTTGCTTTTTTTTGTGATGACTTACTGCAACTTGAAAGATTCAAGACAATTACTTATCGTTTTTAATTACATTGGATTTATAAGTGTTACTTATGCCTGGTTACAGAATCAAAATTTGGATATTTTAAGAAATCTAGCAGAAAGCTACAAACCCAATGGGATTATATTAACTGTAGGCAATTCTAATTTTGCTTCCGTGCTTTTAGGTTTAACATTTACAGCGGGGTTGGGGGTTTTATTAAACCAAGAATTTTCTAAAGTATTTAGGTTTTTAAGTTTGATTTCCGTCCTACTACATTTACCGCTGGTTCCACTACTAGATACCCAAGGTCGAATTTTGTTTGCTGTAGGTGGTGGATTTATCACCGGTTTTTTTCTCCTAAATAATAGTCGGACCGTTATCAGGAAGCTTAGTTACATTTATTGGCCTTTATTCTTTTCAATTGGGGTATTAGGAATAAGCGGACTTTTTGGGTTTGGGATATTTGCTAACAGGTTATCAGATGATCTAACAAATCTAAAAGATCGTTACTACCACTGGATTGCTGCGATTAATATGTTAAAAGATAATTATTTATTTGGTGTGGGAATAGATTCCTTTGGTGATTATTATCGACTTTATCGATTACAAGATGCAATCTTGTTAAGAGGGACACCAATGACGGGTACCGATAATGCTCACAACATTTTTTTACAGTATGGTGCAACGGGTGGAATATTTCTAATGTTAGCCTATATTGTGTTGATAATATTTGTTCTTTGGCGAAGTCTTGTGGCATTTAAATTACAAAAAGATAAGCTTTTGGTTGGAACACTTTTTTCTATTTGGATTGCATATCAAGTTCAATCAGTAATCTCAATTGAACAGCTTGGACTTGCAGTTTGGAATTGGTTGATTGGAGGTGCTCTAGTAAGTTTGTCGTATAATAAAAATCAATTGGCTAATCAAGTCCAATCAGCAAATTATTCAGATAAAGAAAATAAATTGTTTTTAGAAAAAACATCAATTTTATTTTTATCATCAACATTAATCTTGACTCTCTTCACAACTACTTCATCAATTATTAACGACAGACAAATAAAATCTCAGTTTGAAATTCTAAACAAAGTGCAAAATCCTAATGAATCTAAAGCCATCGCGGGTGATTTGTTATCGTTAGCATTACGTTCAGATTACCCAAAGTTGCGTATGATAGTTGCTGATAATTTAGCACAAATTGGATTTTTTGAAGAATCTTTCACAATTGCTGATCAAACTACAAGAGATTTCCCTAATTTCTTGAGCGGATGGGAAATTGCTGCTTCAATTTTGGAGGCAAATAATCAGAAAAATCAAGCAGTTCCATATCGATTAAAGACGGTGGAACTTGACCCGCTCAATGAGATTTTTAAGCAAAGGTTAATGGAAAATAAATTAGAATAACGACTAGTTTTCGAATCTGGTCGTTATCGTTATGCGAATCTTACGTTTAGCAAACTTACTAAATACAAGTCAGTTAATTATTGACTTGCCCACAAATTTAAAGTTTTATCCTTAAGGCGTTACCTATACAGTAATTGAAAAGGAATTTTTTTTGCATAAGTTTCTAATCGCATGCGTACTAATGCTTACTAATCTAGTGGTACCCTTAAGAACTACAAATAGGATTTATTTGAGGGCCTTTAGCTCAGTCGGTAGAGCAACAGACTTTTAATCTGTGGGTCGTCGGTTCGATCCCGACAGGGCCCACTCTGGTACTATTAGGTGCGATCAGTTCTATATGTCTGATTTGTCTATTTTCAGCAACAAATCCCTACTTATGGCGTAGAGGTGAATAGAGGCAGCGACGGCTGGCTTGAGCAAGACAAAACCGGTTAGGCAAGGGGCATAACATAATGGCACTTAAGGCCAAGTCATCCAAAGCAGTTGAGGGGTCAAACCCTGCTTCTTGGAGTGTTGCCCAATTTTCATCCTTTTACACACAAAACCGATCTGAGCTAATCGCCCACGCCAACCGAATTGTTAAAGATAAGGCAAAGGCAGAAGAGATCACTCAAGAAGCACTAGTTAAGTTCATGCTAGCTGCACCTGAATTGTCAAGTGATAATCACGCTCTTTCCTATCTACACCGCACAATTGAAAACCTATGTATTGATCTATTTAGAGCAGAAAACCGCCGACCAAATCTTGTTGCACTAGATGATGTAACTACTGAAGTTGAATCAACCTGGCAGGTATCTGGGGATCACTCAGTTGAGATCTCTGCCGCCGAAGATGCTGCAATCATTCGACAAGCACTTTCCTTACTGTCCCCAGCAGAGCGTGCTGCGCTTGTGATGTGGGAGGTTGAGGGCAGGTCAACAGCTGAGATTGCAAAAGAGCTTGGTATTAAAGAGTCAGCTGTTCGTCACACTGTCTCACGTGCTCGTGCATCTCTTCGTAAGGTTCTATCAGAGCTTATTATTGATGAGGAGCGTGGCTTAACTGCCTTAGATCTTTTATCTACTACCTATAAGAAGGCAGCAGAGCTTGCCGGTAAATCATCAAAGATTGCCCTGACATTTATCTTGGTATTAACCGCCTTTTTAGGCCTTAACTCCTTAACTGGGAATGAGCCAAACACATCTGTTATTACCACTTCCTCGTCTCAACTTTCTAATGATCAAGATATGCCAGCTGCAACTGAGTCAAACCAAACTCAACTGCCAGTAGTTAAGTCAGAGGCAAAAGCTGTGAGCAAAACAATCTCAGCCCAGGAGTACTCAGACCAAATGTCTTTGTCCCTTGCTCAATTAGAGACGGTGACAATTATGTTGCAGGTATTAGATCAAGCAGATAAGGGTGGTCAAACACCGTAAAACTATAGGTTTCCGGCTTATTTATGGCACTGCACGTGCTTGTCATAAGCAAGACGGAATAGAGGATCCAAAAGATCTTCGAGCCGAGATTAGGAAATACCTAATTTCGACTAACGAAAGGAAAAAAATGTCATTATTGACAATTAGAAAGCGCATTGCACTTGTTGCAGTGACGGCGCTAACAGCGGGAGTTCTTACTGTTGCGACCTCACCGGTAGCAAATGCTAAGGCTGTTGGTGTAGCTGGCGATATTAAGATTGATATTGACCAGGACGATAACACCAAAGGGGTAGGTATTTGCGCCGTTCAAAACTCCGCGGGCACTTACCAAACTGTAGATACTACGCAGCGTTTATACACATCTACATTGGCAGCACCTCTTACTGTTACCATGCAAGTTGGTGGAAAGTTGAGGTTCGCACCATTCTCAGTTACAGATCCATCCCTTGGTGCGTTCTTTACATATACTGCAAATAACACTCTGACTGACGACACTGATATAGCTGCATCTGAAGTACTGCACTCTACTTATGGAGTATATGCTGGAACAATTATTCCAAACATATCAGATAACAGAGACACAGTGACTTTTTCTGCAGTCGGTGTGGGAACTAGCACGATAAGGGTTTATGCAACTGCCCCGTTCTCTGCTCAAAATACTCCAAACAGCGTTTTCACCACCACTGGTCCATCTGGATCTATGACGGTAGTTGTTGTTGCATCTTGTGCTGCAACAGCAGGATCAACAACGTATTCAGCTGCAAGAGCTGATGCACTTCCAGTTGCTGCTGCAAATATTGCTGATGTAACACTTACATACGGTGATTCTTTGACATATGGTGCTGGTGCTGATGCATACATAACCTTGGTAGGTAAGGATGCATATAACCAAGTCTTACCTTCAACAACAACATGGATTGCTTCAGCAACAAATGATGCAAAACTTACACTAACAACATCATCTGCAACTTCAGCCTCTGTGGTAAGTGGACGAGGAACTCTATCAGTTGTTAGCACAACAGCTGCTGGCACTAACGTATATGTTCGTGTTACTCCAAACAGTCGTTCTGCAGGTGGTTCAACAGTTGTAACAGTTACAGCTGGCGGAGTGACATTGTTCTCAAAGACAATTACCTTCCTTCCAGAACCAACCAAATTGGTCGTTGTAAAGAATATGTCCGGTACTGTAGGTGGACAGGGTGCGTTTTCTTATCAACTACAAACAGCTGCAGGAACAGCAGTTCCTGGTTCAATTGAGGTTCGTCCGCTTACTCTGACTACTGGTGTAACAGCGGCAACCGAAGCAAAGGCGGCATCAATTCTTCCTGGTGCATCAGCTGGTACAACCAATACAGTCAATAACACAAGCTTCTTTAGTTCGACAACTTCAAACGGAATCATGGGCTATACATGTGGCGTAACAGCTTCAAGTACTAGCAATGTAACATTCCGACACACAACTGCTGTTTCAGAAACAGTAATTGATACAGTTGTTCCATTGACTTGTGGTTCAAGTCTAGCGACGTACACTATTTCTCTAGATAAGGCTGCGTACGCGATTGGCGAAATTGCTACTATCACTATTACAGCCAAAGACTCATTTGGCAGTGCAGTAAGTGATTTCACTACAATCGGTGGTGCAGGTTTAACTACTATCAGCATCGGTGGTGGAACCATTACTAAGGCGCAGGTTGATGGTGCTCTAGGAACTGGTGATTTGTTTACTGGTGGAGTTAGGACTTACCAGGCTCAAATGACAACAGCTGGAAAATTTAATACAGTTGTTAATTTGCCAGGTTCAACCACTAAGTCAGCCACTGCTTCATACACAGTATCTGGTGGAGATGTAACAAATGCTACAGTTCTAGCTCAGATCGTTGCGTTAATCGCATCAATCAACAAGCAGATCGCAGCACTACAGAAGTTAATCCTAAAAAGGTAAATAACTTCTAAAAGAACAAGCCAACGGGCGGTCCCTCTTAACAGGGGGGCTGCCCGTTGGGCTTTAACCAGCCTTGCAAAGTAGGCTTGACAGATGGCTGCTCAAAAAACAACTGGTGGATTTAGCTCTGCGGTATTGCTGGAGGAGGAGATGAGATTAACTCTACCTTCCTTAACCATCACTAACGCAATTGAGATAGGTGAGATTGCAAAAGAGTTAGGTGAATTGCGAGAGCTACCTATTGCAGTGGAGGTGAGAATTGGTGATTGGGTTATTTATCACGCATCCCTGCCTGGCTCAACAAGCGAGAACCAGTGGTGGATAGATCGAAAGGCAAGGGTAGTTTTACTAAAACACCACTCAACAATTTATGAACGGGTAAGTGCTGAGGAGCGCGGGGTTGATTGGCATAAAGAGAATAATTTATTAGATGAGACCTATGCAATTCACGGTGGAGGATTGCCGTTAATTACAAAAGGTGAGGGCTTTGTTGGAGTTTTATTGGTAAGTGGATTGCCACAGGTGGAGGATCATTTATTAGGGGTTAAGGTATTAACTGAATTTTTAGCTCGTAAGGGTGAATTACTTTGAGCAATCAAGTTTGGGTATGTGGTGAGGTATTAATTGATTTAATTCCAGATGGCACAGAGCGTAAGGCGGTAGTTGGTGGTGGTCCAGCCAACACTGCTAAAGCATTAGCAAAGCTTGGAATTGATACCCAATTTATTGATGGCATCTCAACTGATAAGTATGGGCAGATGGCATTGAAGCAATTACACAAAGATGGTGTGCTACTTGATTTTGTTAAGTTTTCCGATAAGCCAACCTGTTTAGCGATAGTCTCTTTAAACTCAACAGGAGGGGCCTCATATGAGTTTGTAATTGATGGCACTGCCACCTTTGATTTCTCTCCCCAATGGCTGCCAGATCCTGCCGCAAATGAACCATCTCTATTACATATTGGCACATTAGTTACTGCGATAGAGCCGGCAGCCTCTGTTTTATTTGAGTGGGCTAAACAGGTAGCAAAGGTGTCACCTATTGTGTTTGATCCAAATATAAGGCCTGCGGTAATGAGTGATCGAGCTGAGTATGTAAAGCAGGTAGAAAGATGGGTATCAATCTCATCATCGGTAAAGGTAAGTGATGATGATGTTTACTGGCTATACCCGGGTGTTGAGTTAGATCAGGTGGCAAATAATTGGCTTGCAATGGGGCCAGAGTTAGTTGTAGTTACATTTGGCGATAAGGGTTTAACTGGATATCGAAAAGATGAAAAGGTTGCAGTAGAAGCTAAAAAAGTAGTTGTGGCAGACACAGTTGGGGCAGGAGATACGGTAGGTGCCATATTGGTTGAGGCGATCATTGAGGATGGCTTAGAAAAGTTAACGGGAGATAG
>Ga0169931_10015043_pt1 | contig 10400 bp, 10 predicted proteins | sample Kivu_15m_20L_FD_129675 | JGI IMG/M metagenome (GOLD analysis project Ga0169931, IMG submission 129675) | Freshwater microbial communities from Lake Kivu, Western Province, Rwanda to study Microbial Dark Matter (Phase II) - Kivu_15m_20L... | ecosystem: Environmental > Aquatic > Freshwater > Lake... | reverse complement strand
TCAGGAACGCGAGATCGCTGGGGTAGGGGAGTTTGTCGATGCTGCTGGCAAGCCGGCCATCGCGACAATCTCGCGCACGGCATCCGGAGTCCGCGTCGAAGCAGTGCCGGGGATCACACTCGCCCCAGCGGTGAGCGCGCGCCCGGAACGCTGGGCGGCAAAGCGCTCCGGAGGAACTAGAGCTGGCAAGTGGAAGGGTCGTACGCAGGCCGGAGGCAAGGAGTCTGACGGAAAAGCCAGTCCGCGCGGTAGCGGTCACCCAGGTAGCGGTCCATCGCCCCGAGCGATCGTCAGTCCCTGCCCGTTGCACCCCAACTCGGGTTGCTCTGTCATCGCTGCCACCAACTCATGGCTGTGCACGACTCGACTGGCGCAGCTGCGCGAGGGGAAGGCAAACCCGGAAGGGTTTTTCCTGCCGAAAAAACTTTGCGGACGATCCATGCAGGATGCAGACGTTACGGCGTTGATCAATGCCGGTCGAACCGAAGAACTGGAAGGATTCATGTCCAAGGCAAATCGCCCGTTCCGCGCGGCATTGAAGCTGCGTCCGGATGGAAGTGCCGGATTCGAGTTCGCAGCGCGCAATCAGCAGTAGATCAAGTAGATCGCTCGCGCTTTACGCATCGACCCTGCATCAGGATCTTGTTCGTCCAGGACAGAAATCCGAGAGACGTCGAGAACTGGGTCGTAATTCCAACGATCTGACCATCCGGACACGCTGCCATCAGTTTGCTGCGCGCTTCCTCGACGTAGTTTGTCTCGCCCTTCATATCAAGAATGACGAACTGCTCACTCTCCGCGCGGATCATCTTCCCGTCGTCCTCTTTCGAGTACGGAGAGAAGTCACTGACGTGGACCTGATGGATCGAATGTGCGCATGAACTCAAGCTGAGTCCAACCAGCACCGGCATTAGGAACGATTGCAGAAGAGTTCTCATGATTCAGGCCTTCTTCAGACAAAAGCCGTCGGCAGTGACGCGTCGCCTGGCAAAGATGTGGAGGAAGTAGTTGATATACTCATGCTTGGTCAGGATGCCCGTGATTCTGCCACCCTTGCAGCGCTCAAGAAGCTGCTTGTTCACATCGTTAACAAAGTCGTTGTCAAAGGCGATGTTGAGAAAGAGAAACTGATCGGCCGAAGCACTCACTTTGTCATCGCGATCACTTGGTATCTGCGTCATCGATACGCTCTGGAGCGATACGCATGACGTGAGCATGAAAGACAACGCGCAGAGTCCCATCGCGCCTCTGATCGACTTCCGAAAAGACATACTCATCACAACAAGACTCCCTGAAATCAGCTGTTTCGACGACCTTCGCCTTCGATGCAATAGCCGGTGACCTTGACGATCTCGCCACTGATCACGGGATACTTGCGCATCTCGCGAATCGACGTCAGACCTGTCACGCGCCCGGACGGACATTCCTTGTAAATCAGATCAATCACACCCTCGGCGAACTTGTCGTTGAAGACCATGTTGCCCGTGCGCGGGCCCATCTGAAACAGGCTGATGATCGCATTGATGTCTTCAATCACCTGCGAGTTCTTGCGCGAGACCGCCTTACCGATCTCAGCCGCCTCATCGAGGTTGATGCCAGTCTCACTGACCTTGATGTCGAATGCCCTCAGCTTGCCCCGGTTGTCGAGATCCCCGATCTGCACGTGATGAAGCACCGCACATCCGGACAAACAAATGCCCGAGGCGAGTGTCGCTACGGAGGCCGCAAACTTTGTAATCGATCGGGACATTCTTCATCCGCCGAATGTTTGGTTGGCACGGGCGTTGCAAATTTCAAATTGAACCGTTCGACATCGTAGCACGAACAATGCTGGAGAAAAATTTTATGAGATTCAATCTAAACAGTTTGCAAACCTTCAGGCACTTGCGGATCTTCGCAGTACTGGCTCTTTCTGGATGCGTAACAACGCATTCCAACGCACCAGTTGTCATGAGTGATGACGGTGGACTTCTCGTCAGCTGCGACACGTCCAATTCTTTCGACCATCCGATGTTCACAAGGCTCTTGTGTACCTTTGAGAACACAACTGTGGCGTGGCAATCGATAAGGGTCACAGGATTTCGTGCCAACGGGACGAAGCTGTCGACTGCTGACGAAGCTCGACTTGTTTACGCATCCAGTGCCAGCAAGTCTGCACAAGATGAGTTCAATACCGGGATGGTGATCACCACCATGATCATCGGCGGGGCACTGGTGGCAGCTGCTGCGGGTGAGGGCTCAAGCGTCGGAAATGTCGGCACCGCAGCCGCCCTCGGTGGAACCGGTTACACACTGGCCAGGGGCGTCAATGAAGCCGCCACGAATGCTCAGGAATTTGGAGCCACCGACCTGCAGACTTCCAACGGTTCCGATGCGGTCGTCAGGATTCCACCAAAAAGCTTCGTGAAACGAGCCCTGCTGCTCGAACTCGCGCAAGCTGAAGCCCCGCCATTGGTCGGCGAGATCTGTATCAAAAACACGACGGAGATCTGCAATACGATTTCGCTGAATCGCGGGGCGGGTCGCGCTCGCATCAGTGATCACCGCCTAACCCCGCCTGCGACGGGTCGCGCTCGCATCAGTGATCAGCGTCCAACCCCGCCCGCGCCCCTACCACCGCACAACGGCACCAGCCCAGGTGAATCCTGAACCGAATGTTGCCATGCACACGAGGTCGCCCGGCTTGATTCGTTTCTCGCGCACGCATTCGTCGAGAAGAATCGGCACTGACGCTGCCGAGCAATTTCCATAGCGCTGGATGTTGCTTGGACACTTCTCTGGTGGAATGCCGAGCTGACCAGCCACGAACTCGTTGATGCGCAGGTTCGCCTGATGGAACAGGAAGTGATCGATGTCGGCGACCTTCAGATGATGCGCGGCGAGTGCCTCCTGCACCACTTCCGGGAGTCGTCGGACGGCATTCTTGAAGACGAACTTCCCGTCCATCTGTGGAAAGACCTTTCCCGCTTCGAGGACTTCCGGGCTGATGAACGGATTGCGAGCCAAACTCGGATACTCAACCCAGAGCTTGTCGGCATGCTGACCTTCCGTGTGCAGGTGCACGGACATGATTCCGTGCTCGGGTCGCGGGCTCGCTTCAAGCACAACCGCACCGGCACCATCACCGAACAATACGGCGACATCGCGACCACGGGTTGTCAGATCGAGGGCGCGAGAATGCACCTCGACGCCAACGACGATGACGCGATGATACTGACCGCTGGCGACGAAGAGCTGACCCACGCTTAGCGCGTACAGAAATCCTGAGCATTGATTCCGCACCTCGAGGACAGGGGTGGTTTGCATGCCAAGTTTCGTATGCAGGAACGATCCAGTGCCGGGGAAGTAGTGTTCGGGGGACAGGGTTGCAACGATCATCATGTCGACGTCACTCACCGCGAGCCCTGCGGCGTCGAGCGCCTTGCGACATGCATCCGCTGCCAGATCTGAGGGATTCGTACCGGGATCCACATGCCGCCGCTCGGTGATGCCCGAGCGCTGCTGGATCCACTCATCTGATGTATCCATCAACTTTTCGAGATCATGATTGGTCACGATTCTCGGCGGAACGCACATTCCCGTGCCGGTAATCGTTACTCTGCGCATGGCGTTCTGTGGAACAGAAGCGCCAGATCCAGTCTTCTTTTTGTTTTGTTCACGCAAGGTGACTGTCCTCCTTTGGCTTTTCTGCATCTTCCTGGTGTTCGGTAAAGCGCGGGTGAAGGACGGGAGAAATTCTTCAAACCAGACCGAATGCCGAGCTCTCGCTGCGCACAAGTTGACGCACACGGGTGAAGTAGTGCCCGGATCCATCCACAATGCGATTTTGTCCGTGCGCTTCCCCGGCCCAGCGGGTGATGTCACGTTGTACGATGTGGCGGTTGGGAGAACCGAACTGGCCCATGGCCAGACCGGGCTTTGCGAGCAGGTAGAGCGTCGACAGAATGAAATCCATTCGTGAGTACCAGAGCATCATCGTTGCATCGGGCTGGCCATTGTACACACGGGGCACGTCGGCGAACTCACCACCTGGACAATACGCGCTGCGCGGGACCGCGGCCTGCATGTTCCACCAGTTTCCGGGTCCGCGCTCGGGGAGTCTTCCATCGCGTGCCATCTGCGCAATCATGTGGGACCAGACGTAGCTTCCGATCGAGTGCGTCAGCACCACTGGACGCACGAGTGGCGATGCTGCAAGGAGCTCGCTGAAGAATGGTGCAAGATACTCTGCCGCCTCGCGACCACGGCGCTCGATGTCAGCCAGAAAATCGCGCCATGCAAACACCCCACGGCCAAACACCTCAAGCCGTAGCGTCAGACTGGATTTCAGGCGTTGTCTAAGCTCATCGGTAAACAGCAGCGAGTTCCAGCTGAGAAAATAGTAGTCGTAACGATCCTTGACCGAGTTCAGCCCGGCGGATTGCTCGAAGGGGAGGATCAGATCGCGCACGACCTCAGATTCCTCCCGATACTCGACACCGTGTACAAAGAGCATCGGTCGCCGCTCGGGATCGATGTCGGCTGGACGCTCGATCCGCAACAACTCCGGAGCTGCGCCGCGCCAGGCTGTGTCGTGGGTATTGGTGAGCTTCCACAGTGAGGGCGCGGCTGCTCTGAGCCGCAGCGCAGCGATCTCCGTGCGGATGACCGAGGACTCGCGGCTGTTCTCGCTGGGACCGGCGCCTGGAGTGCGACCCATATGAGATCTCCTGACGAGCAGATGACTGAGCGTTGATTCTCGTCACAATCATCGGAGACTTGGGAAGGAATGCGATAAATGCGTCGTAAAGCTCTGTTAAACACAATGTGCAGGCCAAAGGCATGCGGTGCATTCTCACCTCAGAACCAGAATCGAAAACCGGTCATGAGGTGCAGTCGATAGCGTTCTTCCCGTGTCTCATTACTCTCGAATTCACGAGGAATCGATTCTTCGGGCGCGAGAAGCTGGCTGAGGGAAGCTCGCCGCTTCCGAACCGCAACGAGGCGACGCAGAATCGAAACTCGAGACACAAGAAACCGGGATCTCCGAACACCACGACTGAAACGAGAACGACGCATCTGATGCACCTTGGTGAAAGTGAGGATTGCTGGTCCAACTTCATGAGAACGATGGCGCAGCGAGGATTCTCGACATCCATCAATGGGATTTGAAGAATCGATGAAAGCCTTCCACGCAGCACAACAATTTTTCTGATCTCTGGGATGTCTTCGGGAGTTGTCTCCCGGAAATCGCCGTGCGATTCTCCACGGGACCGACGGGCGATCACTTCAAAATCTGCAAAAGAATTCAGCAATCATCATGAAATCTCGGCCTCTTCCCATACGACTCGTTCTCTATCGGCACGGCCCGGCTGGAAAACCCGAAGATTGGGCCGGAGGTGATGACAGCTTGCGGCCCCTCACCGCCGAAGGTCGCACGCGGACACTGCGGTCTGCACTTGGACTTCTCGAAATCGCGAGCCCAGACCTCATGATTTCCAGTGACTTTGTCCGAGCTCAGGAAACAGCTGCAATGGTGAACTCGGCGCTGGCCGGTCTCGATCGGCCGGAGATCCGCATCCACACAACACCCGCGCTGCGCCCGGAAGCCAAACCTGATGACTTCAAACGCTTTCTGAAAACGTTCAAGCCGCACGCCAAAACCGTCGATACGATCCTCGTTGTCGGACACGAACCATCACTTGGAACGCTTGCCGCGAGCGTCCTTGGCCTGCGCAGCAGTCCGGGGAAAGTCGGGAAAGCCGGGGCTGTCCTGATCGACACCGCGGGACTTGATGGCGGCGAACTAGTTGGCTGGATGCCACCAAAGGTTCTTCGCAAGCTCGGACGAGCGGCCGCGGAGCGCAGGTAAGAAAGACAAGGGCAACGGACACTCATGCAAAATCGGCCACTCGAACTCGTTCCCACCCAGCCAGCACCGCCCGCGGCCCCAACTCGCTACTTCAACCGCGATCTGAGCTGGCTCGAGTTCAACACGCGTGTCCTCGAAGAAGCTGCGTCCCCCGAAACCCCATTGCTTGAACGACTCAAGTTTCTTGCCATCTTCACAAGCAATCTCGACGAGTTCTTCATGGTCCGCGTCGCCGGCGTGAAGAAGATGGTCGAAGAAGATCTCGAGCTCTCTGATTCACCAGACTCGATGACTGGCGATGAGGTTCTCCGATCGATTCGGGAACGGGTCACGGCGCTGGTCCAGAAGAAATATCGAATTCTTCACGACGAGATTCTTCCGGCCCTCCGGGAGCACGGCGTGGAACTCCTGCAGGCCAAGGATCTCTCGGACGCGCAACGTCAACACCTCGAAGAGCACTTCAAGGCGAATGTCATGCCGGTACTGACGCCGCTGGCAGTCGACGCGGCGCATCCGTTCCCGTTCCTCACGAATCTCGCGCTCTACCTCGTCGTGCGTTTCCGCGATCACAGCGGCAGGGATACCCACGGCGAAGAACGTCCCGACGTACCGCAGGTTGGACTTGTCGAAGTCCCGTCCGTCCTCCCGCGATTGATTCAGGTGCCCACCGCGCCTGGCGTCCGCGAAGGACTCAAGCAATACATCCTGCTCGAAGATCTCGTGGCGCGGCATCTCGGACTGTTGTTCCACGGTTTTGAGATCGCCGACGTCTCGCAGATTCGCGTGACGAGAAACCTCGACTACAACCTTCTCGAAAACGAAGTCGTCGATCTTCTGAAGTCCGTTCAACGCGAAGTCACCAACCGCGAGCATCAGGAGGCCGTGCGTCTCGACGTGACGGATGGCCTGCCGCCGAAGATCCTCGCCATGCTCAAACGCGAGCTGCGCCTTACGGATCAGGACATCTTTGTAAAGCCAACGCCCATCAACCCAGCCGGGCTCATGGGCCTCTACGGCTTGCCGCTCGCCAACCTCAAGGATCCACCGTTCAACCCGCGACTGCCGAGTCAGATGGCTGGTCGTGAAGATATCTTTTCGCTGATCTCCGAGGAGGACATTCTCCTCCATCACCCGTTCGATACGTTCTACCCGACGATCGAATTCCTGCAGCTCGCAGCCCACGATCCAAACGTGCTCGCGATCAAGCAGACTCTCTATCGCACCTCAGGCGACTCGCCGATCATCGATGCCCTGATCACTGCGGCCGAGAACGGCAAGCAAGTCACGGCCGTGGTTGAGCTCAAGGCCCGCTTTGATGAAAAGAACAACATCTCATGGGCCAGGCGACTTGAGCGCGCCGGCGTCAACGTTGTGTTCGGATTTGTCGGACTGAAGACCCACGGCAAAGTGATCCTCGTCGTGCGTCGTGAAGGCAACGCACTTGTCCGCTACGTCAACCTCGCCACGGGGAACTACAACTCCAACACGGCGAAGCTTTACACGGATCTGAGTTTCTTCACGGTCGATCCGGACATCGGCGCCGACGTGGCTGCAATGTTCAACCTTCTGACGGGATTCAACATCCTCAGCGGCGAATCACGCCTGCGGCGCAAGGCGTCAGCACCGCAGTTCAAGAAAATCGCATTGGGGCCGCTCAACCTGCGCTCGCGCATCATGGAACTCATTCAGCGCGAAATCACCGAGCGAAAGCGCGGCGGCAAGGGCGTCATCATCGCCAAGATGAATGCGCTCGTCGACAAGGAGGTCATCGACAAGCTTTACGAAGCCTCCCAGGCCGGGGTTGAAGTCAAACTCATCGTACGTGGAATCTGCTGTCTCAAACCGGGAGTCCCGGGCCTGAGCGAGCATATTCAGGTGATCTCGGTCGTGGATCGGTTTCTCGAGCACTCGCGCATTTACTTCTTCCATGCCGGGGGTAACCGCGAAGTTTACCTGTCGAGCGCCGACTGGATGCCGCGCAACCTGGATCGCCGTATCGAGGTCATGTTTCCCATCACGGACACCGACCTCCGCGACGGGGTCGTGAACCTGATCTTGTCGACCTATCTCGTGGACAACGTCAAAGCGCGCGTCCTCCATCCGGACGGCTCCTACACCAAACGCTCACCGCAAGGCGGCGAGCCACTGGTGCGGTCGCAAACGCGGTTGATCGAGATCGCCCGTTCTCGCGGAGTGAAATCGCTCCCTTACGACGAAGCCATCCGGCACGATGCGGTCAAGGAACGCGGTCAGCGACCCCTCGCTCGCGCCAGCCGGAAGAAGAAGTCAGAGCCACCGCCCAGCACCTGAAGATGGGGCCAAGGCCCCAATCTTAACCATAACTTCTTGATTCCTGTCCGAAAAATCGGCTATAGTCGCGGCCGGCTTTCGACAACACCTTCCCTGCTTTGTTCATCACCCTGATATCCAGAGGTTTCCATTGTCCCGGTTTGAACCGTCCAAGATTCGCAACGTTTGCATCATCGCCCACGTCGACCATGGCAAGACAACGCTCGTCGACTTTCTCCTGCGTCAAGCCGGAACCTTTCAGGAACACGAAACCATGACCGAGCGCGTCATGGACTCAGATTCTCAGGAGCGTGAGCGCGGGATTACGATCTTCGCCAAGAACGCGGCGTTCGTGCTGGGCGACACCAAGGTCAACGTCGTCGACACGCCTGGTCACGCGGACTTCGGCGGCGAAGTCGAGCGCATCATGGATATGGTCGACGGCGCGATCCTTCTCGTGGACGCAGTTGAAGGACCGCTGCCACAGACAAGATTCGTCTTGCAGAAGGCGATCGAGAAAAATCTCCGCGTTGCTCTTTGCATCAACAAAGTCGACCGCCCGGAAGCTGTCGGCAGCGACATGGTTCAGCAATGCGTCGACAAGGCGTTTGATCTCTTCGTCGAGCTCGGTGCATCTGACGAACAGGCGGATTTTCCGATCATCTACGCATGCGCGCGCCAGGGCTGGTGTACTGCCGATGCCGACGCGATTCCGACATTTCTTGCCGGCGGCGGCGAGCGCTCGCTCAAGCCCCTGTTCGACACGATTCTCGACATGCCGGCTCCCAAAGCCGACACCAAGGGCGAGATGCAGATGCTCGTCTCGAACATCTTCTATTCCGACTATCTCGGTAACTTGGCGCTTGGACGCATCATGGCCGGTACGGTCCGCAAGAACCAGGAACTTCTGCGCCACGGCCTCGTCGCGGGACAGCCGGTCACGAACAAGTTCCAGGTGACGCGTCTCCTGTCCTATCAGGGACTGAAGCAGGTTGAAGTCGATCAGCTTTCCGCTGGCGACATCGGCCTCATCGCCGGCAGCGAGCATCTCGAGATCGGCGATACGATTTCTGGCCTTGAAGGCAAGGTCCTCAAGCGCATCAAGGTCGAAGAACCGACGATGCGGATGATCTTCTCGATCAACACGACGCCAAACTCAGGCCGCGAAGGCAAGGCGATCCAGTCGCGTGAACTGCGTCAAAGGCTGGTCAACGAGTGCCGTTCCAACGTGGCACTTAGACTTGAAGACACGGAGCAACCGGACCAGTTCTATCTTCTGGGTCGCGGCGAACTTCAGTTCGGAATTCTCATCGAAAAGATGCGCCGCGAAGGACTTGAGTTCATGGTCGGCCGACCAAACGTCCTTCTCAAGGAAGAAGCCGGCAAGACCCTCGAGCCGTTCGAAAAGGTTACCCTCGATCTTCCGGAGTCAAGCGCCGGGGACGTCACGCGCATGTACCAGCAGCGCAAAGGTGTGCTCCTGTCCTACGACGCGGCGATGGTCGTTGGTAACGAGGATCCACGCGTGCGCCTTACGATCGAGATTCCGACGCGAGGTTTGCTCGGCACAAACTCCATGTACAAGACCGCAACACGCGGCGCTGGCCTCCTCAGTTCCGAATCGGCTGGATACAAGGATCATTCCGGCACCATCCTCCATCGCCTGACCGGATCTCTGATCGCTGATCGCAGCGGCAAGACCACTGAATACGCGCTGTCGAGCATTCAGGAACGCGGCGTGCTGTTCATCGGTGAAGGTATCGACGTCTACGAAGGCATGATCATCGGCGAAGGCGCGAAGGAAAACGACCTCAACGTCAACGCCGTGCGTCCGAAGAAACTGACGAACATTCGTACGACGAGCTCCGAGGGGATCACGAATCTCTACGGCATCAAGAAGATGAGCCTCGAAAAATGCATCGAGTGGATCGACGACGATGAGTGGATCGAAGTCACGCCGAAGTCGGTTCGTCTGCGCAAGAAGGTCCTTCCGGCAAATCTTCGCGGCGTGCGTCGCGAGGATCGCGACGACAACTGAATACGGCTACTTTCGGTGTTCAATGATGGCGCGGGGTCGAGAGGACTCCGCGCCTTTTGCTTTCATCTAGGGCGTGTCCTCATTCTGTTTTAGATCAGTGAGATCGTTGGATTTTTGCAGCAGCGCAAGGATGGCGTGGAAAATCTGCGCAGGCGTACCAAAAGGTACGTCGAGCACGGATTTTTCGCGGATGACGCAGCGACCTGCAAAAAGACTCGATCG
>Ga0169931_10015042_pt1 | contig 10400 bp, 8 predicted proteins | sample Kivu_15m_20L_FD_129675 | JGI IMG/M metagenome (GOLD analysis project Ga0169931, IMG submission 129675) | Freshwater microbial communities from Lake Kivu, Western Province, Rwanda to study Microbial Dark Matter (Phase II) - Kivu_15m_20L... | ecosystem: Environmental > Aquatic > Freshwater > Lake ... | reverse complement strand
GCCGAGTCCTTCTCGATGTACTTGCGGTACTCGTCGAAGGTGGTGGCGCCGATGCACTGGATCTCGCCGCGCGCCATCGCGGGCTTCAGCACGTTGGACGCGTCGATCGCGCCCTCGGCGCCGCCGGCGCCCACCAGCGTGTGCAGCTCGTCGATGAAGAGGATGATGTTCTTGGCGCGGCGCACCTCGTTCATCACCGCCTTGATGCGCTCCTCGAACTGGCCGCGGTACTTGGTGCCGGCGACCATGCTGGCGAGGTCGAGGACGACCAGGCGCTTGTCGTAGAGCAGGTCCGGGACCTCCTGCGCGATGATGCGCTGCGCGAGGCCCTCGACGATGGCGGTCTTGCCGACGCCGGCCTCGCCGAGGAGCACCGGGTTGTTCTTGGTGCGGCGGCTCAGGATCTGGATGAGGCGCTCCACCTCGTGCTCGCGGCCGATCACGGGGTCGAGCTCGCCGTTCTTGGCAAGCTCCGTGAGGTCGCGGCCGAAGCTGTCGAGCGCGGGGGTCTTGCTCTTGCCGCGGCGGGCGGTGGCGCCGCCCTCGGCCGGGCCGGGCTCCTGGGCCTGGGGCTCGGCGGGCTGCTGCGGGGCCTCGTCGCGCTCCTGGTCGGCGCCGGCGCCGAGCAGGTTGAGGACCTCCTCGCGGACCTCCTCGAGCTTGAGGCCGAGGTTCATCAGCACCTGCGCGGCGACGCCGTCGTGCTCGCGCAGCAGGCCGAGCAGCAGGTGCTCGGTGCCGACGTAGTTGTGGTTCAGGTTGCGCGCTTCCTCGATCGCGTACTCGATCACCTTCTTGGCGCGCGGCGTCTGGGGCAGCTTGCCCATGGTGACCATCTCGGGGCCGCTCTTGACGAGCTTCTCGACCTCGAGCCGCACCTTGCGCAGGTCGATGTCGAGGTTCTTCAGCACGTTCGCGCCGACGCCCGAGCCTTCCTTCACGAGGCCGAGGAGGATGTGCTCGGTCCCGATGTACTCGTGGTTGAACCGCTGGGCCTCCTGGTTGGCCAGGGCCATCACCTTCCGTGCGCGGTCAGTCAGACGTTCGAACATGGCTGCCTCCTTGGTCGCTGTCCCGGGTCGCCGGGACATGGTCCGCACTGAACCATAAGAAACGTGAGGGACGAATGCTAGGAATCGCGGAGATTCCTCGCCGGGACTCAGGGCAAGCGCCATGCCGTGCCGCACGGCCCCTGAACCCGAGGTGGAATCGGGCCGATTCCGGGCCGGGTTGACCGGGCGAGCGCGATTTTCCGTGCGATTTCGACGCCCGTCGCGCCTCCCGGCGCCCAACGTGGCACGTAAAGGCATGCGCGCCATGGCGTTGCGCGCCCGCGCGGGGCGGCGGTTCGACGTCCTCGTTACCCTTGTGCCACCCATGCCCTTCCGAGCGGCCATCCTTGCGCTCGCTGCCATCGCGGCAGCCGCGTGCGTGCGAACCGCGGCCGCGCAGGGGGCGCTCGAGCGACCGCTCGAGGTGCGGGCCAAGTTGGTCTCGGGCGCCACGTTCGCCGGCAAGGCCGAGTCGTGGACCTTCGAAGCGCTCACCGGCACGTTCGGGACCCACCGATGGCTCGAGCTCACGGGCCCCGACCTGCGCCGCGTGTTCACGCAGCTCATGGACCGCAAGCAGGGCACGCACTGGCTGAGGCTCGGCGAGCTGCTGGCGGCGAGCAACGGCGGCGAGCGCTTCGCGACCGAGGCCTTCGCGCAGGCCAAGCGGCTGGGCGTGCCCGACGCGGACCTCGCGGCCGCGAAGGAGCGTGCGCGCGGCGAGGCGATCGCGCGCGAGGAGCGCGAGCGGATGGATGCCGAGCGCCGCCTGCAGGACCAGGTGCTGCCGGACGACGCCACCGCGCGGCCGTGGCCGGTGCTGGGCGACAAGGACCGCGCCGCCGCCGAGGCCACCATGCGCGCCGAGGCGGCGGCCGCGCTCGAGACCGTCGGCATCGCGTGCGAGCCGATCGAGACCGACCACTTCCTGCTCTACGGCGACCTGCCGCGCAAGGACCTCGAGCGCTGGGGCAAGGACCTCGAGGTGATGCACGGTCGCGTGGCCGACGCGCTGGCGCTCCCGCGAGACCTGAACCTCTTCTGGGGCAAGGCCGTGATCCTCGCGTTCCAGAGGCAGGACACGTTCCAGGTGGTGGAGGCCGCCGTCTTCCGCCACAAGGCGCCGGCGTCGCTGCGCGGCGTGTGCCACCAGCGCGGGCCGCAGGTCTTCATCAGCATCTGGCGCGGCAACGACGACCTCCAGTTCGCCGCCACGCTGACGCACGAGACCGTGCACGGCATCGTCCATCGCTACGCGACCGCCGCGCGCCTGCCCGAGTGGGCCAACGAGGGCTTCGCGGAGTGGGTGGCGAAGGTGTGCGTCAATCGCTCGCCGGTGGACGCCAACCGCCGGCCGCAGGGGCTTGCGTTCTTCCGCGCCGGCGGCGACGCCACGAAGGTGATGGCGATGGACGGCAAGGCGGGCACGTGGCCCGGCGACAACGCGATCGGCTACTCGGTGGGGTACCTCCTGGTCGACCTGATGATCGCCGAGCGGCCGAAGCAGTTCGGCGCGTGGGTGAAGGCCGTGAAGGGCGGCAAGGACTGGCAGGAGGCGCTGGTGAAGGAGTTCGGCATGGACCAGGCCGCGCTCGCGCGCGCGGCCAGCGCGTGGTACCGAACCAACGACGGTCCGCCGCGGCGCTGAGCGCCCGGTAGCATTCCGCGCCCCCATGGCAACGAGCACGAAGAAGAAGGCGAAGCGCCGCACCGCGGCGGCGAAGGCACGCACCGGCTGGCGCACCGCGCGCACTAGCGATCGCCACGAGCTCTACGAGCTCTCGGTGCAGGAGCCCTCGGCCGAGATCGCCTTCATCGAGCGCATGTGGAGGGAGCGCCGCGGCGGGCGGCCGCAGCTCCTGCGCGAGGACTTCGGCGGCACCGGATACGCCAGCTGCGAGTGGGTCAAGCACCGCGCGGGCAACCGCGCATGGGGCATCGATCTCTGCACCAAGACCATGGCCTGGGGCAAGGCGCGCCACGGCGCGAAGCTGACCGCCGAGGAGCGCTCGCGGATGACCTGGGTCAGGGGCGACGTGCGCGCGGGCGGGACGCCGCCGGTGGACGTGGTGGCGGGGCTCAACTTCAGCTACTTCATCTTCAAGACGCGCGCGGGGCTCCTCGAGTACTTCCGCGCCGCGTTCGGCAACCTGAAGCCCGGTGGGCTGCTGCTCCTGGACGCCTACGGTGGCTACGAGAGCTTCTCGGTGCAGAAGGAGGAGCGCGACCTCGACGGCTTCACGTACGTGTGGGACACCGAGCGGTACAACCCGATCAACGGCGACGTCCTGAACCACATCCACTTCCGGTTCCCCGACGGCACCGAGATGCGCAAGGCGTTCACGTACGACTGGCGCCTGTGGACGCTCCCGGAGATCCAGGAGCTGCTGCTCGAGGCGGGGTTCGTTCGGCCGGCGGTGTACTGGGAAGGCACCACCAAGGACGGCGAGGGAGACGGCGTGTTCCGGCGCAAGACCGTGGGCGAGGCCTGCGGCGGCTGGATCGCCTACATCGTGGCCGAGAAGCCGAAGCGGGCGTGATGGCCCCGCGCGAGCGCGCCTAGCATCACGGAGTGGCCGTGCCCGCCGTCGACGCCCGAAGCATCTTCCCCGGCTCGATCCCGGCGCTGCTCGACGAGGTCGGGCGGCTGTTCGAGCGCCAGCTCGCGAGCGACATGCCGTCGGTGAACTCGCTCTGCCGGCACGTCGAGCGGTACCGCGGCAAGATGCTGCGCCCCACCATGGTGTTCCTCAGCGGCCAGGCGTTCGGCGCCGTCGGCGAGCGCCACGTGATGGTGGCTGCCACGTGCGAGATGATCCACATGGCGACGCTGGTGCACGACGACGTGCTCGACGACGCGCAGGTGCGCCGCAAGGGGCACACCGTCAACCGGCTGCGCGGCAACGAGGTCGCCGTGATGCTGGGCGACTACCTCATCTCGAACGCGTTCCACCTCTGCAGCCGCGCGGGCGACCCGTCGCTGAACCTGCGGCTTGGCGAGGTCACGAACACGCTCTGCGAGGGCGAGTTGGTGCAGCTCTCGCACCGCGAGGACCTGTCGCTCGACGAGGCGACGTACTTCGAGATCGTCCGCCGCAAGACGGCCGTGCTCATCGGGGCATGCTGCGAGCTCGGCGCGCGGCTCTCGGGCGCGCCGGAGGACTCGGTCGAGGCCCTGCGCCGCTTCGGCGAGGGGCTCGGCGTGGCGTTCCAGATCCAGGACGACCTGCTCGACCTCGAGGGGCGCGAGGACGTCGTGGGCAAGAGCCTCGGGCGCGACCTCGAGAAGGGCAAGCTCACCCTCCCCGTGATCATCCACCTCGCGTCCGGGACGGGCGCGCGCCGCGAGCGCGCCATCTCCGCGATCCGCGCACGGGACGGCGCCGCGCTGATGGGCGAGCTCGTCGCGTCGGGCGCGCTCTCGGCGGCGCGCGAGCGCGCCGAGGCGCTGGTGTCGGAGGCCCGGAGGGAACTGCGCGCGGTGCCCGCGGGCGAGGCGCGCGACGCGCTCGACGCGGCCGCGATCGCCGTGGTGCAGCGCGAGTTCTGAGCACGGGCGGCGCGGGCTGGCCGCGCGGCGCCGGGTCACTTCCGCTGCTTCTTCGCCGCCTCGTTCGCCCATCCGCGGGACGCCTTCCCGGCGGCCGGCTTCGCGTTGGCGCGGTTCGCCGCGACGAGCTTCTCGATGTCCTCCTCCGAGAGCGTCATCGGGTGCCCCTGCCAGCGCACCACGCCGTCCGGCGACCAGATCGCCATGTGGGGGATGCCCTTCACATCGAAGAAGCCCTTGAGCATGGACGCGGGGTCCAGCGCCAGCGCGTAGGTGAAGGCGTCGGGCTTGAGGTTCGACTTCTTCATCCCCGAGTTGAACGCCGACTCCTGCTCGTCGCTGATCCCGACGAACAGGATGTCCTTCCCGAACTTCTGGTTGAGCTCGTTCATGTGGGGGATGGCCGCCTTGCACGGGCCGCACCACGTGGCCCAGAAGTCCACCGCCACCAGGCGCTGGCCGGGGTCCGGCGCGGGCGTCAGCCACTTGCCCACGCGGAAGCCCGGGATGGACTGGCCGCGCTTGTCCGCCGCGGAGCTCACGGGGCTCAGGAACTCGGGCCACGGCACCTTTGCGTCGCCCGCGGCGGCCTCGGGCGCAGGCTTCTCGACGGCGCTCACGCTCTCATCCACCTGCTCCTGGAGGAGTTCGGGGAGCTTCGCCTTGAGCCCGGCGTCGGAGAGCCCCGCGTAGCGGATGGCGCCCGTCTTGTCGACGACGATGTTCACCGGCCGCTTCCACACGCCGAGCGCGTCGCACCAGGTGCCCGAGGCGTCCACCGCCACCGGGCACGGCGGCTCGTTCTTCAGCACGTTGTCGGCGCGGTCCGCGCCGTCGGGAACATGGAGGCCGACGAGGGCCACGCCCTCCGGCAGCGACTTCTTCAGCTTCTCGAGGGCCGCGCGCGGGTTCTGCTTGCCGCTCACGCTCTGGATGACGGTGACCTTGTCGCGGAACGCGCCGCGGTCCATGGCCTCGCCGCCGATCCACTCAAGCGACTCCGGCGGCGTGGGGATGGCGAAGCCGACGTTCGCCTCGAGGGCGGCTCGGTCTTCCTTGTCGAGCTTCTCGTAGAAACGGGTCTCGCCCTTGGCCTCCTTGGGACCCTTCGCCGGGGCGTCGCCGCCCGTGGCCGGGGGCGTCGTTCCCTTGCCGCCGTACTGCGGCGCGGCATGGGCCATCGGCGCGGCGGCCAGGCAGGCGGGCAGGGCGAGGACCAGGGCAAGGCGCATGACGTGCATGCGGAAATCGTACTGGCCCCGGCCGGGGGCCCCAAGGGGCGCCCCGCGGGGAGCGCCTCAGCGGCAGATGGGCATCGCGAGGTTGTCGATCAGGCGCACGCCCTCGAGGCGCGCGGCGATCAGCGCGCGCGTCGGCCGCTCGAAGCCGGAGACGGGCACCAGGTCGACTGCCGCACGGACCACGGCGTAGTCCACCTCCAGCGCGTGGTCCGCGAGCGTCTCGCGCATGAGGCGCTCGGCCGTGTGCGGGTGCTGGGCGCCCGCCGCCACCTGGAGCGCACGCACCAGGCCCAGCGCGCGGTCGCGCTGCCCGCGCTGCAGGTAGCGGTTGCGGCTGCTCATGGCGAGGCCGTCCGGCTCGCGCACCGTCGGCGCCGACTCCATGCGCAGCCCCGGCCACCGGCCGGGTTCGCCGGCGACCATCGCGTCGAGCACGCGCCACTGCTGCCAGTCCTTCTCGCCGAAGATCGCCAGGCGCGGGCATGCGAGGTCGAAGAGCCGCGCGACCACCTGGCAGACGCCGCCGAAGTGCCCGGGGCGGCACGCGTCCTCGAGCCCGGGCATGCGCGCGACCTCGGGGAGCGCCAGCGCGGCGGCCTCGGTGCGCGCGGCGTCGAGGCCCCGCGGATAGACGTCCTCGTGCGGCGGGGCGTACACCGCGTCGGCGCCGGCGCGCTCGGCGAGGGCGACGTCCGAGTCGAGCGTGCGGGGATAGCGCGCGAAGTCCTCGTGCGGCGCGAACTGCGTGGGGTTCACGAACACGGTGGCGACCACCGGCAGCCCGCGGCCGGCCGCGCGCCGGATCAGCGATGCGTGGCCATCGTGCAACGCCCCCATGGTGGGAACCAAGGCGCATCCACCGAGCGCCGCCATCGAAGCGTGGTCATGGATCACCTGCATTCGGGCGCGAACCATAGCCGCGCACCTGCAGAACCCCGGTGAGTTCCGGATCGTGATGTCCGAGAATTCGCCGACAATTGTTCCGCGGATGCTTGGAATCACCCCCCGTGACTCCTAGAATGCGGATCTCGAACCGCGCGCGAACCCCATGGCACCCAAGCTTCCCATCTACTTCGACAACGCCGCCACCACCCGCTGCGACCCCCGGGTCGTGGAGGCCATGCTCCCGTACTTCTCCGAGAAGTTCGGGAACTCGGCGAGCCGCAACCACTCGTTCGGCTGGGAGGCCGAGGACGCCGTCGAGCTTGCGCGCGAGCAGGCCGCGGCGCTCATCGGCGCGAACCCGAAGGAAGTGATCTTCACCTCGGGCTCCACCGAGAGCAACAACCTCGCCATCAAGGGCGCCGCCAACATGTACGCGAAGGCGCCGGCGGGGCAGACGGGCCGGGGCCACGTCATCACCGCTACCCACGAGCACAAGGCCGTCCTCGACCCCTGCAAGCGCCTGCAGCGCGAGGGCTTCGACGTGACGTTCCTGGAGCCGGGCGCCGACGGCATCATCACGGCCGAGATGGTGGCCGGGGCCATGCGCCCGGACACCATCCTGGTGACCCTCATGTGGGCGAACAACGAGCTCGGGACCATCAACGAGATCCCACAGATCGGCGCGCTCTGCCACCAGCGCGACGTGGTCCTCCACACCGACGCCACGCAGTGGGTCGGCAAGATGCCCACGGACGTCGAGCGCGACTGCGTCGACCTGATGAGCTGGAGCGGGCACAAGATGTACGGCCCCAAGGGCGTGGGTGCCCTGTACGTGCGCCGGCGCAAGCCGCGCGTGCGCCTGGAGGCGATCCTCGACGGCGGCGGCCACGAGCGCGGGATGCGCTCGGGCACCATGAACGTGACCGGCATCGTCGGCTTCGGCAAGGCGTGCGAGCTCTGCCGGCAGGAGATGGAGCACGAGCGCGAGCGGCTGCTCAAGCTGCGCCGCAAGCTCGAGGCGGGGCTGACCTCGCGCATCGAGGTGTGCCAGGTCAACGGCCACGCCGACAAGCGGCTGCCCAACATCGCGAACGTGTCCTTCGGGTTCGTCGAGGGCGAGAGCCTGATGATGGGCGTCAAGGACCTCGCGTGCAGCTCCGGCAGCGCGTGCACCAGCGCCAGCCTCGAGCCGAGCTACGTGCTCAAGGCGCTCGGCGTGGGCGACGAGCTCGCGCACTCGTCGCTGCGCCTCTCGCTCGGGCGCTGGAGCACCGAGGAGGAGGTCGACTTCGCGATCGAGGCCATCGTGAAGGCGGTCGAGCACCTGCGCACCATGAGCCCCCTGTGGGACCTCCACAAGGAAGGCATTGACGTCTCGAAGATCCAGTGGCAGGCGCACTGACCGCGCCGCCCCCGCACCGCGAACCCGAGGGACCCTGAACCCATGGCATATTCCGACAAGGTCGTCGACCACTACCAGCACCCCCGCAACGTCGGCAGCTTCGGCACGAGCTCCGAGGTCGCCACGCGCGCCGACGTCGGCGTCGGCATCGTCGGCGCGCCCGAGTGCGGCGACGTGATGCAGCTGCAGATCAAGGTGAACGAGCAGGGCGTCATCGAGGACGCGAAGTTCAAGTGCTTCGGCTGCGGCAGCGCCATCGCCTCGAGCAGCCTCGCCACCGAGTGGCTGAAGGGCCGCTCGCTCGACGACGCGATGTCGATCAAGAACACGCAGATCGTCGAGGAGCTGAGCCTCCCGCCCGTGAAGATCCACTGCAGCGTGCTCGCCGAGGACTCGATCCGCGCGGCGATCGCCGACTACCGCAAGAAGAACGGGCTGGCCGCCGAGAGCGCCGCGCCCGCCGCCGCGCACTGAGCGCGCCGAACCCCGCCCCTGGAGGAACGAACCATGTCCGTCATCATCACCGAGAGCGCCGCGCGCGAGATCAACGCCATCGTCAACCAGCAGGGCCTGGACTCCGAGAAGATCCGCCTGCGCGTGGGCGTCAAGGGCGGCGGCTGCAGCGGCTTCAGCTACATCCTCGACCTCACCGAGGTCCAGAAGGACTCCGACGAGCTGTGGGAGTTCCACTACCGCGCGTCCGAGGACGGGAAGTCGGTGACGCGCGTCGAGGGCGGGCAGGGCGCCGCGGTGGCGACGGCCGAGCCCGGCGCGTTCACCGTGCGCGTCGTGTGCGACCCCAAGAGCTACCTGTACCTCAACGGCACCACGATCGACTTCAAGGACGAGATCATGGGCCGCGGCTTCGTGTTCAGCAACCCGAACGCGACGACCACCTGCGGCTGCGGCTCGAGCTTCAGCGCCTGATCGCGGCAGGGGCGTTCGTCTAGCCTTCGCGGCCATGACGAACGCCGTCCCTCGCCCGTGCATCGCCCCGTCCCTCCTCGCGGCCTGCGCCCTGGCCGCGGGCTGCGCCGCGCCCGGCACCGGCGTCGCGCGCGATGGCTCGGGCCGGCCGGTCCCGCCGGTCGCGCGACAGGAGGCGTTCGTCGTCACCAGCCCCAACGGCGACCGGGTCGACGAGTACTCCTGGCTGCGCGACGACCATCCCGAGCGCAAGCGCGACGACGTCATGGCGCATCTGCGCGCCGAGCAGGCCTACACCGAGGCGATGCTCGCGCGCCAGGCGCCGCTCGAGGCGAGGCTCCTGGGCGAGATCCGCGGGCGCATCAAGGAGGACGACTCGACGCCGCCGCAGCACGACCGAGGCTGGTGGTACTGGCAGTCGTTCCGGGAAGGCGCGGAGTACGCGACGTGGATGCGCCGCCGCGGCGGGCCCGAGGGGCCGGCCGCCGGCGCGCCGGAGGAGGTGATGCTCGACGGCAACGCGCTCGCGAAGGGTCGCGCGTTCTTCCGCGTCTCGGCGGCCGAGGTGAGCCCCGACGGCATGATGGTCGCCTGGACCGAGGACACGGTGGGCCGGCGCGGGCATGAACTCCGCATCCGCGACCTGCGTACGGGGAAGGACCTTCCCGACCGCATCCCGGGCACCCTCGAGCCGGTCGTGTGGGCCGAGGACGGCCGCAGCCTCTTCTACATGCGCCAGGACCCGGTGCTCCTGCAGAGCGGACCGGTGTGCCGCCACGTGCTCGGCACCCCGCCGTCGGCCGACGCGGTGGTCTACGAGGAGCCCGACGACACGCTGTTCACGGGCATCGAGCCCTCGGCCGACCGGCGCTTCCTGCTGGTCGCGATGGACGGATACGACGTCACCGAGGTGCGCGCGCTGCCGCTCGACCGGCCGGCCGAGCCGCTGCGCGTGGTGCTGCCGCGCGAGCCCGGGGTGCGGAACTACGCCGACCACCTCGACGGACGCTGGGTGATCCGCACCAACCGCGACGCGCGCAACTTCCGGCTCATGCTCGCCGCCGACGACGCCGTGGCGGACCGGGCGCGCTGGACCGAGCTCGTGCCGCACCGCGCCGACGCGTCGATCGACGGCTTCATGCCGATGCGCGGCGGCGTGGCCGTCGCCGAGCGCGCCGAGGCGAACGCCCGCGTGCGCCTCGTGCCTTGGTCGGGCGGTGCGGGGTCGGTGGTTCCGGCGAAGGAGGCGGCGTTCGCGATGGACCTCGGCGACAACCCGGATCCGGCGAACCCGTCGGTGCGGGTGTCCTGCACATCGATGGTCACGCCGCGCACGGTGATCG
>Ga0169931_10015040_pt1 | contig 10401 bp, 18 predicted proteins | sample Kivu_15m_20L_FD_129675 | JGI IMG/M metagenome (GOLD analysis project Ga0169931, IMG submission 129675) | Freshwater microbial communities from Lake Kivu, Western Province, Rwanda to study Microbial Dark Matter (Phase II) - Kivu_15m_20L... | ecosystem: Environmental > Aquatic > Freshwater > Lake... | reverse complement strand
TAGTTATATCTGATTATGATAAAGGATTTTTAACAACACAAGATCTAAAAGTTTTTTGTCAAAATTTTAAAGGACCAGTTTTTATTGATACTAAAAAAAGAGATTTGTTTACTGAACCAAATGTAATCTTTAAAATTAATCAAAGAGAATATGATAATTTGATTACTCAACCAGAACCACAACATTTAATTATTACCAAAGGATCTTCTGGATCTGAGTATTGTAAATTGATGTATCCAATAGAAAAAGTAAATGTATTTGATGTTGTTGGTGCAGGAGATACTTTTTTAGCAGCACTTACATATGCATTTTTAAAGTATGAAACACATGAAGCAAGGTTAGATTCTTCTATTAGATTTGCAAATAAGGCAGCAGCAATATCTGTCCAGCATTATGGGTGTTATACGTTAACTGAAGAGGATATTAAGGAGATTTGATATGGCAGTTTATTGGGGTGTAAATTTGACTCATGATGGATCTATTTGTCAACTAAAAGAAAATGGAGAAATAGATTGGTTTGTTGAGGAAGAAAGATATTCTAGGACTAAACAATTAGAACTTCCTTTTAGTCCTATTCCATTTATAAATTATGATACTGAAATTTATCCTGTTCAAATATCAGGATTATATGAGTATTGGAATAAAAGAGAGATTGAAGAGAAGGCAAGAAATTTTACAACCTTAGCACAAAAATTTTATAACAAACAAAATTGTGATAATCAAAAGAAATTTTCTTACGATCTTTATTGGGATCATCACATCTATCATGCTGCTTGTGGATTTTATAATTCAGGATTTCAAGAGTCTGCGGTTTTAGTCGTAGATGGAATGGGTAATTATATTAATGAAGATTATCATGAAGTTGAATCAATTTATACTTTTAAATATCCAAATAAATTAAAGTGTCATCATGTAAATGTAACAAATTCTTTTATGAAGTCTGACAAACATCCTCTTGATAGACAACCAGTTGGAATTGGAATGATTTATAGCGCAATTGCTGATTATCTTGGATTTGGAACTCTAGGATCTGGCAAACTCATGGGTATGGCATCTTATGGTAAAGAGGATCCCAACATAAAAGGATTTATAGTTGATGGTATGTTAGACTCCAGTCAATTTTATAGAACAAGGTATGGGATTAACTTTATACCTTATGATTATGTTGTACTTGAAGACAAAAATTTAACTCCAGATAATCCAAAGATACAAAATTTTTATAATTTAGCTTATAGAATTCAAAAAGATTTTGAAAAGTATATGATTACTCTAATTCTATATACACTCGACGTGACTAAATGTAAAAATTTAGTTCTCACTGGAGGGTGTGCTTTAAATTGTGTAGCTAATTATAATTATCTTGATATACTTCCTAAGGATGTTAAACTATATGTTGAACCTATCTCAACTGATGCTGGAACATCAATAGGATTGGCAAAACTATTATACTACCAAAAAACACAATCAACGAGACCAAAACCATTAAAGACTTTATATTTGGGATTAGAACAATGAAGACATATTGTATTGATATTGATGGTGTTATTGCCCAACAGAATGGAATTTGCAAGACCTGTAAATATGAGGCATCAACTCCTATTAAAGAGAATATTGAAAAGATAAACAAGTTATATGATGATGGTAATATTATTAAGTATTTTACCGCAAGAGGTATGGGAACTTATAGCGATGATTCTAAATTAGCATCCGCTAGATGGAAAGAACTCACAGAGTTACAACTTAGAATCTGGGGTTGCAAATACCATTATTTAATTATGGGTAAACCCTCTGCGGACTACTACATAGATGATAAGGCCATAAATTCTGATGACTTCTTCAATTAAGATAATTCCCAAAGGTTGGGGTTATGAAAAATGGATTGTTAATAATGAAAAATATTGTGGTAAACTTTTGTTTTTTGAACGCAACAAAAGATGTTCATGGCATTATCATAAAGTAAAAGATGAAACTTTTTACTTGCAAAGTGGAAAAATTTATTTGTGGTTTGGTTGGGATGAAGATCTTGCAAAAGCAGAGATGAAGATTATGAAACCAGGAGATTCATTCCATGTTCCCGTGGGATTAAAACATCAAATGATTGCTCTAGAAGATTCTGAACTTTTTGAATTCTCTACAGAACATTTTGAAGAAGATAGTTATAGGGTTATCAAAGGAGATTGATATGGAAATTAAAGATCTTATTTTGGAAATAAGTGAATTTGTTTCTAAAGAAACCTGCCAAAAAATAATTGATTGGTTCTGGAATAATGAAGATCTTCATACAATGGGAAAGGTTCATGGTAGAACAGATACCTCTGATTTAAATAATGTATTAAACCTTGATAGAAAAAATACAATACAGGCATACCCACATCCAGATGACCCTATATCTGATGTTTTATCCGAAATTATATTCTCTGGATATTCAAAATATCAGAAGACTCTTCCAACACCACAAGGTCAACCTTTGTGTGCGACAACATATTCTGTTAGGATTTATCAAAAAGGTGTTGGTAAATTTCTTGAACATATTGATCAGTCTGCTGGACCAAATGTTACTAGAATATTTGGAATTATTTTATATTTAAATGATGTGGAAGAAGGTGGAGAGACTGAATTTTTGGATTATCAATTATCTGTAAAACCCGAACAAGGTAAATTACTTATATTTCCATGTAATTATTTGTTCAGACACCAAGGCAATATTCCTGTATCTGACGACAAATATATTGTTACTGCATTTATTAATTTTTCTGATGTATAATATTAACGTTACGAAACCATTTGGTCCATTCATATTTGAATGTATGTGTCCATCAAATGTTGTGGATAATTTTAATTTTTTTGTTGATAACATGGATCAAAAAACAAAAGAGTTATGTTCATCTCGCCACAGTAAAGTTGATGGGTTTCCAGATTTATTGGATCGTGGATTTGAAATTATTTACTTGACTCCAAATCAATGCGAAGATGTTGGGTTTACTTCTTTTATTGGTGATATAGTTCCTGAGTATATGAAATTATTCAATGTAAATAGTGCTGAGATATGCTTCACCACTTCACATTTTTCCGATTTATTTGTTGAGGTTTGGATTAATAGATATTTTAAGGGAGATTATACTCCACCTCATGATCATAAAGGTCATATATCTGGGATTACTATTCTAGATTTACCAGAAGATTCGGACTGGTTTGATCTTCACAACTTAGAATTCATTTGGAATAATGAGCATCATAGACCAGATCAAGAAATTGGAAAGACTTTTTTGTTCCCAAGCAATCTTATGCATTGGGTAACTAAACAAAAAAGTTTTTTGGAAAGAAGAACAATAAGTTTTAACTTACTTGTAAATAATCCTCAATAGATTTAAATTTATAATCGCCAATCCACTTCATATCTGCACAAGTGTATGTTTGGTATTTGCCCTTTAAATGATCTGGGAAGGGAACGGTATTAATAGTGCCGTTCTCTTTTTTTGCAACTAACTCTGCTACATGTTGAAATGATACTGGAGACCCTGTTCCAAGGTCATAGATACCGCTTCCAGCATTGTTATGGAGAACAATATTAACTACATCATCAACACATACAAAATCTCTCAGGAAGCGATCAGATCCCTCAAAGAGATTTAATTGACCAGTCTCTCTGATTTCTCTTGTGAATTTACTTATAGGACTTGCTTGGTTACCTTTGTGCTCTTCTCCGTCACCATACACGTTGAAGTATCTAAAACCTTGAACAAGAGAAAACTTTTCTAGGTTATCTAAAACAGTGTAATCAACTTGTAGTTTTGAGATGGCATATTGATTTAACGGATTAATGGATCCTTTTTCTTGGTGAATTGTTTGATTGCCATAGACTGATGCTGAGGATGCATACTTCACTGGAATCTCATATTCGATAGATTTATTTAAAAGAGCACATGAAAATGCTACATTATAATGCCAAAGTTTTTGTAGATCTCTTTCTGTAGTTGAAGAGATTGCCCCTTGATGAAGAATGAGACTGACATTTTTCCAATCATCAAAATCTTTAAATAGACGCCAAGAATCTTCTTGATCAATTAGAAGTATATTTTCTCCAGTGTTGATATTATTTGCAAAATACTTTCCAATAAAACCAGATGAACCTGTGAGTATGATCATAATTTTCCTATTATCATAAATAATAACATAAAAAAGTCTAAAAGTATATCCATGGCGTTTGGGTCTCTAGCATCACTTTCAAGCACAGGTGCTGCTGCTAATATTCTCTACAGTGCTCCCTCCTCTACTTTTTCTGAAGGAAAAGTTTATGTAGTTAATATGAATTCTTTTCCTGTGAGAATTAGAGTTGCTGCAATAGGCACAACAAATATTTCTGATTTATCTTTGTCAAATTACATTGTATATAATCAAGATTTAGGTGTTGGACAAAGATTTATTTCTGATAATATCTTTTTAAAAAATGGTGAGTCTATAGTTGTAAAATCAGATTTGCCAGATGTTAAGTTTAGTTTTAGGGGTAGTGAAGTTGGCGTAACTACAACTACTTGTGGAATCTTAACCGCATTTAGTCCAGCACAAGCAACAACTCTTGGTGCTGGCGTAACTGCATATGTTACACCAGTATCTATGGTAGAAACTGATGCAAATCTATACGTAGTAAACACATCACCAGACTACATCAAAGTTAATGTTGGAATAGGCACAACTATTGGCGCTAACCATTACATAGTGTATAATGAAAGAGTAGAACCAGGTAGATTCTTCTGCAAAGATGATGTAAAATTGGGACCAGGAGAAGTTATTTTTGTAAAATCTACATCAACAAATGTAAACGTTGTAGCTTTAGGTAAAACCACTCACAGATAATATTGAATATGAAATTTACAGTTTATTCTAAGGACGGTTGTCCATATTGCAGTAAGATTGAACAACTTCTTCAAGTAGCAGAACTTCAGCACGTTGTTTATAAACTTGGAAGAGACTTTAATCGTGAAGAATTCTACGCCGAGTTTGGACCAGGTTCAACCTTCCCTCAAGTGATTATGGATGATAAACATCTTGGTGGATGCACTGACACAGCAAGATATCTAAAAGAAAATAATATTATTAACTAAGCAAGATCAAATAGGAACTCATTAATATATTTTCTTGCAAAAGTTTTATCATAATACGACTTTAAGATTCCATAAGCTGGATCTGTATATGACAAATGATAATCATAACCTTTTTGAAATGTGTGGGATGATTCCATCCCACATTTTTTTATGCAATCATTATATCGACTCAGGTATAACTCTAGTTTGTCTAAGTATTCTTGGTAAAAGTTAAGGTCATCTGTTTTTAACCATAACTTTTTAGAGAAGTATGTGTTTAAATCGTATATTTTTGAATCTTCTTTAACTCTATTTGGTTGATCTCCAAGGTATGGTTTGATATACTTATCCTCATAATCACTGTCCATTTTTAATGGATGGAAATCAATCGTTCCAAAGAACTTTTTATTGGCACATGAAACATATTCAGTTCCAAAAACTGGATTAATATATTGGAAGTCTGGATACATAACAAGGGACTCTGCAATAAACTTATCTTTTATATTAAGTTCGCAAAGTCTAATTCTCCTTAACTTATCTGTTCTCCAAACGTAAGATTTTATACTTGAGTTATTATCTTTTACTTCTTTATCTAACCATTTAGGAAGTTCAACTTCAACTAAGTTAGGATAAACTTTAAATAATATATCTCTTACATTCATCAGCACGGCACTAATATCTTATATTTATTATGAAAATTCTAACCATTTTTTCTGGACACGATGCATCTGCGACCATCGTAAAAGATGGTGAGATTGAACATTACTTTAAGGAAGAACGTTATAATAAAAAAAAGCATTCTGGCGGTCATGCATGTATTTTTGATATTATATTAAATAACTTTTTAACTGATGTTGACTATGTAATATTTTCCTCTTCGGATAGACTAGAAGATAAGAATAAAAAAGATAGATTGTTATATTCAAAGAATAGTAACATTAAATTTTTAGATCCAAAATATCAACACCATTTATTCCACTCTGCTGGTGCTTTTTATGCGAGTGGATTTGATAAGTCTTTAGTTCTTTGTATTGATTCCAGTGGTGGGTATCCCCTTGATCCTGAAATTTTTGAATGTGATTCTGTTTATGTTGCTGAGTATCCATGCAAATTTACTCCTTTATATAAAAGATATTGGACTGCAAATTTAGAAAAAAGATTTGATAAAACTTTGAATGGATGTAGGCATGTCAGCAAACATGCGAGCGATGAAATAAATATCGGCAATCTTTATAACAGTGCTGCACTTGCAATAGGACAAACAATCGATGATTGTGGTAAGGCAATGGGGTTATCTTCATATGGATTACCCGCAACTCAATTAAAATTTTTTGGAGAAAGGATATCTGCAGTTAATGCAATTAAAAAATACTTTAAGAAGTATCCAAAACTATTGGATTACATGATAGATTTTAAAGATGATGTTAAGTATTCTATGGAGATAACTCAAGATAATTATCAATTTTTTGCAAACTATTGTTATGAAGTTCAGAGGCAATGCCAAGAACAGGTTTGTAATTTGATTGAGAAATATGTAAATGAAACTGGAATAAAAAAAGTTTGCATTACTGGTGGTTATGGTATGAATATAATCACCAACTATAAGTTATTAAAAAGATTTGATGATGTTCAATTTTATTTTGATTCAATGTGCGATGATGGTGGATTGAGTATTGGTGCTTCTATGTATTCTTATAGGAAGTTAACTGGAGATTCTAAAGTTATTCCAATTAAAGATACTTTTTTTCATGGTTTAAAGCATGATGTATCTCAATATCAGGGTGAGTTTGCTGATGAAAAATCGGTCGCAGAACTGCTTTATAATAATAAATCGGTTGCAGTATACAATCATCTCGCAGAGGCGGGTCAGAGGGCACTAGGGAACCGTTCTATACTGTTTAACGCACTGAATCCCAATGCCAAGGATATTGTTAATAAAATTAAAAATCGAGAGTGGTATAGGCCATTTGCTGCTATAGTTCTTGAAGAGGATGCCCATCTTTACTTTGATGGGGTGGTTCCAAATCCATTTATGACTGTCTGCTTCCCTGTTAAAACAGATTTGATTCCAGGGGTGACACATGTGGACAATACGTGTAGAATACAGACTGTCAATTCTGGGCACTTGTATACTATTTTAAAAGAGTTCAAGCACTTGACAGGGCATGGTATCCTATTAAATACCAGTTTTAATTTAGCAGGAGAACCTTTAGTCGAAACTCCACAAGATGCATTTAGGACTTTAAATTCTTCTGATCTTGATTATCTTTGGTTTTACGAAACAAAACAGTTGTTTAATTTCACTTTTTGATATATAATTTACAAATGGGAGCATTCGTTTTCATGGAAGAAGAAGTTGTCACACTCCATTATGATGTGGAGAAGGCAATAGACTATGCCTTTCAGGGCAAGTTTATACTAAATTTCTATCAATACCTCCAAACAAATAATGCAAAGCGTCGTCATGCTGAAGAGTTTATCGGCAGCAACACTGCGGTAAGTATTAATAGTATTGTCTTAGAACTAGATGAATATCTACAGGGAGGTCAAGATTCCGAACATAAACTTCTTCGTGAAGCGTATGGCCATATACCAAAACCACAAGCAAGAAAAATAAAAGAATATCTTTATGGTATTCTTCAAGATGCCTGGAGATATAGTCATGACAAACGACCAGGAAGAAGGAAAAAGTCAAATAAATAAAATTGAATCCTCTGATATTAATCGTGGATTTGAATTAATGTTGCGGCACCGCAGCAGGAGGGAGAACAAACCAGAACCAAAAACATTTGGTATAATGTTTGGGAAGGTCATCTCTCTTCTGAAGCGAGAGATACACTTCCGATTTGAAATTTCTTTTGCTATTGTTAAAAAACCATAACTCTCGGGAGAAGTCCAATGTTAGCAATAACTCTCACATTCTCTGCCTTCTTTTCAATAATGTTTTTGATGCTTGGTGGAGTAATCGGATGGATCGCAAAACAACACTTTTACGAAGGCACTGCGATAGCATATACACATCCCGAAATGTTCGATGAAAATGGGAATGTTATTCCCGATGAAATAGTAGCTGTACGATTTGAAAACACAAATGACTATTACGAAAACGAAGAAGGAGACGAAGAGTGATTCTCCTGTTGAATTACAACCAAATCCTTTTCAATTTGAAATTCTAGAATTAATTTCTAAACAAAGATCAAGCGTAAAGAAAGTAGAACTTCTCCAAAAATACAGGAATGAAGGACTCGTTGCGATTCTCATTTGGAATTTTGACGATACTGCAGTCTCTCTTCTACCAGAAGGTGACGTTCCTTATTCACGAGTTGAAGAACAGTCTGCATTCAACGATACACTCTCAGCATCTGTAGAGAAGTTAAATAAGGTTGAAGGACTCTCTAATGCTGATGAGTATATCCGCAATAGGGCAACTTCCATTCGTAAAGAATGGGAGAATTTTTACAACTATCTACAAGGTGGCAATCCATCATTGACAAGTCTCCGTAGAGAGACTATGTTTATTCAAATGCTTGAAGGTCTTCATCCTAAAGAAGCTGAGATCATGGTTCTTGTGAAGGATAAAAAACTGCAAGACAAATATAAACTTACAAAAGATAATGTTGCTGAAGCATATCCTGATATTCAATGGGGGGGTCGCTCTTGAATATCAAAATTCTTCAACAGAATTGTGATCCTGAATTGGCGAATGATAGGGGTCTACCTTATAATGCATATCTAGTGCATTACTGCATCGATGGTTCTCTTTGTTATGATATTGTGATTGCAAATAAAAAGGTAGACATCTTTGATTATTATTGGGATAGGTATAGGGAAGGTTTGAAGTGGTATAAGCAATCTGAGGGAAGAGTTAACCCTAGACTCTGGGGTGCAGAATCAAAAGAAAAAAAAAGTAAAAAAAGAGGCGACTAATGTCTATTGGATTTGGTGCCGATAAAACTAAAAATGGTAAGGCAGTCGTTGTCATTAATGATGATGAAGTAAATAAAATTCTAAAAGAATATAAGAAAATTAAAAAATATATGAGGTCTTCCTTGTATAAAGTTAAAACTCTTGATGGGACAGAAGATGTAGTAAAGAATCTTTTGGATGAGTATGGTGACACCACAGATGAACTCGTCTGATTTTTACAATTTTGATTGGGTCGAATATAGAAAACAAGTAGATGAGTGTGTATCTAAAAAATATTTTTTAGATTATAACCCAGTTGATATTGAACCAGAAGAATTTGATGCGTTTTATGTATCCGAGAAATATAAAATTGTTTATATTCCAATATCAAAAAACGCATCAACATCACTAAAAACTTTAATTGACTTTGAACCTGTGTATCAAATACCAAAGGTTCAAAGTCAATTTGATTTGGAGGTGCCAGAGGAATATAAAAAAGATTATAGAGTCCTGATTGTAACGAGACACCCAAAAGACCGTTGGGTATCTGGGTTTAATCAGTTCCTTAGTGATGTGAATATCTATTTGGCATCAAAAGAATCAAAAGATATTTTATTGGAGTTAAAGAGTAATAAATTTATATTTGATGGGCATACGTTGCCTCAGTTTAGTTTTATTGATTATTGTTTCCAACCTTCTAAAATTAATTTTGATATTCATTTGATTAAAATGGATGAATATTTTGATAAAAAACTATCAGAATTCATTGGTTGTGATATATCTTTAAGTAAGAAAAATTTAATGGAAAGGGAATACTTAAAGATTAAAAATCATGAGATATGTTATAAAATTTTTAATGATTATTGTTTAAGAAAAAAAAAATTCGTAGGCGTATACCATCAAGATTATGTCCTTTATAATAGATCTAAATAAAAAAATGTCGAATGTTTAATGTAGCGATGGGGAAGCATTATCTATTGAATTTGTATGGGTGTTCTTTTGTCTTATTAGATGACCAAGAATACCTTATAGGTTTGTTAGAGGCAGCAGCTAGTAGTAGTGGTGCCACGGTAGTCAATACAATTTTTAAAAAGTTTGACCCTCAAGGGGTAACTGTATTAACTTTACTCTCTGAAAGTCATATTAGTATTCATACTTGGCCTGAGAAGGGAGAGGCAGCAGTAGATTTATTCACTTGTGGTAATTGCAATCCCAAAATTGGATGTGATATTATCATTCAACAACTTTACGCTAAAAATCATACGTTAAGTTATATCGAACGGTAACAGATGTTACAAAACTGCTTGACTATATAACATACAAGATCTATAATGATCTTACGTTCATCTGGAAACAGACGGAAGTAAGCCGACTCGGAACGGATCGTTCATCTATGGAAATCATTCTCTGGACC
>Ga0169931_10015039_pt1 | contig 10401 bp, 7 predicted proteins | sample Kivu_15m_20L_FD_129675 | JGI IMG/M metagenome (GOLD analysis project Ga0169931, IMG submission 129675) | Freshwater microbial communities from Lake Kivu, Western Province, Rwanda to study Microbial Dark Matter (Phase II) - Kivu_15m_20L... | ecosystem: Environmental > Aquatic > Freshwater > Lake ... | reverse complement strand
TCAAGCCGAAAAGCTGCGCACGCGCGACTGGATCTGCCAGGGCAAGCTTGATCACGTTTGGCGCGCCGTGGTCGCCCGACCAGCGGGCCGCACGTTCGACGAGAAAAACTGTGATGGCGTGGCTTGTGGCGCCAAATCCGCTGGCCTGAGTCCTGACCTTGCCATCGGCGGTCATCGCCTGATCGATGCGCCAGTCGCTTCCGCTCGCCGCGCCGGCCGGCTGTCCAAAGCTCGCCAGCGTGTGGTTTTGTCCGTCGACCATCATCGAAATCGCGAGTCCATGCACTTCGCGGATCGTGCGAGCCCGCTCGACCAGAATCTTTGAGATCTCGACCAGGCTCTCGGCGCCGGCTAACTGGTCATCAATGCCTGCCGTGTCGAGCAGGCTGTCGAACGAGGCCGCCATGTTGCGGATGCGCTCGCGGTGCTCGAGTGCCCGCCGCAGGGTCACGTCGAGTGCATCGTGCCAGGGCTTGCCGATCTTGAAGGGGGCGCCGAACCCCATTGTGGCCTTGCGCGCCTCCTCGTCGAGGTGCCCGGTCAACATGATGCGGATCGTTTCGGGATTGCAGCGTCTCGCCGCATCCAGGACCTGAACCCCGCTGACCTCTGGCATGCGCAGGTCCGCGACCACAGCGTCGTAGGGCGATTGCCGTAAGCGCTCTATCGCCTCGCGTCCGCTTGATACCGCCTCGACCTCAAAGCTCGCCGCGAGTTCATCATGAATCGACTCAAGTACATCGATATCGTCGTCAACAATCAGGATACGTTCACGCGGCATGGCTTTCCTTTGTGGGCAGATGAATTTCGAAGCGGGCGCCCGAATCACTGGGACTGAAGCTGACATCGCCGCCTGACTGGCGCGCGAGACGTCTGGCCGTGACGAGGCCAAGGCCGCTGCCGTCGGGGCGCGTGGTCACGAAGGGCTCGAAAAGCGCCTTGCGACGATCGGGTGCGATCCCCTCGCCACTGTCATGCACCGCGACGGTGACGCCGACCTCGGATGGCGTGGCCTCGATTCGAAGGCATCCGCCGCCGGGCATCGCGAGTACCGCGTTGTCCATGAGATTCCAGAGGATGTGCTGAAAGTCCGCCGCAGAAACCCAGGCAGACATTCCGTCCCCGATTGAGGTGACGACCTCGATGCTGCCAAGCCGAGGCTCGAACAACGCCAGCGCGACCTCGATTTCGTGATTCAGGGCGAGCGATTCGGGTTCGGTTGCAGTATTGCCGCTTCGATGCGCCCGGCGCACCGCCTGTATGATCGTCTCCATACGGGACGCTGTATCGGAGCCTCGCTTCAAGAACCGTGATGCGCCATCCTTGAGCTCATCGGAGCCTTTTTCCGCGATCAATCGGTCGAGTTGTCGATGCGCGCTGACGAGCGCTGCGAGTGGGTTGTTCAGGCTGTGCGCGATCCCGGCCGAGAGCTCGCCGATGAGCGCCCTCCGACTGGCCTGGGAAAGTCGAACGCCCATGACCCTGAGTTCCTGGTTTTTTTCTGCAAGCTCGCGGTTTCGCAGCTCGAGATCCGAGACGGCCTTTTCGAGCTCCGAGTGGGCCGTAAACAGCGCGAGGTGTTTCGATATCAGCTCGCGTTCCAGCATCTGCCGCTCGGTGATGTCACGCGCAATGCAGGCAGCGATCGGTCCGGTATTTTCGTGTTCCACGTGGGCCACGGTCAGCGCCACGGTGACGGGATAGCCGTCGATGCGCGCGATCGCGATTTCGTCGTGCAGACCCTGTCTCCCGATCACACGATTGGCGAGTGCATTGGCGTCACATTCGTCGTTCGGCAGGAACAGATTTGCGGCGGGTTGTCCGACGAGGATCGCCCGCGACCGACCGGTTAGATCCTCCAGGCGACTGTTGGCGCTCACGATGCGAAGATCGGTGCGCGACACGGCGAAGGCGGCCTCGGACGTGTGCTCAAAGAGCAGCCCGAAGATCTTCCGATCGATGTCGGCGATCGGTTCAGCCACGTGCGTTTGCATCCAGAACCTTGATTCGGCCGCGGGTGGGGTTTCTGGAGGGTTATTTTTCCTGCTGTCGCCCCGGGCGGGTGACACTTAAAAGTCCGCGTTCTTGTTCGTGAAATACTACCCCAAACGCTTCAGAAACACGCCCGGAAGGTCGATGCCGTGTAGACAGTGCGGACTAGCCTGGGAGAGCCGGAAGAGACCACGCAGACCGATGGTCCAGTCATAGAGCGCGGAAGATTGCGTTCTGATCGGCCGCGCCTTGTGGTCATCGGCGGTATCGCCAAGGGCCGACAGTTTCCCATCGCCGATGACGGTGCCACGATTGGCCGCTCGAGCGAGGCCACGGTGACCATCGAGGATCGCCGGTTGTCCCGAGTTCACGCGCGCATCGTGACGATTCGTCCGGGCACGTGGATCATTGAGGATCTCGACAGCAAGAACGGGACGATCATCAACGGTGAGCACATCAAACGCAAGACACTTGCGTACGGTGACGAGATTCGCATCGGTGACTCGGCGCTCATTTTCACGCATCACAACCCCGTCGAGGAGCAAATCTTCCAGCGCGAGCGCATGGAGTTGCTCGGGCGCCTCGGCGCTGGTGTCGCCCACGACTTCAACAACCTGTTGAGCGCGGCTCGTGCGAGCCTTGAATTTCTCGATTCATTGCCGCCGAGATCTCGCATAGACGAACCCGACATTGTGGAATGTCGACGAGACGCGCTGAGCGCGCTCGCGCAGGCGACAACGCTGTCCGCGCGCCTGCTCGGAATGAGTCGACAGCAGGCTTACGTTCTTGGTCGTGTCGATGTGGGTGACCTTTGTCGGGATGCGGTTGACTTGCTGAAGCGAACCGTCACGCGCACGATCGCCATTGAGCTTCAGGCGGAGTCAGATCTCTTCACGATGGGTGATCGCGGTCAGCTTCATCAGGTGATCATGAACCTGGGGGTGAACGCGCGCGACGCGATGCCAGCAGGCGGAAAGTTGACCGTCGCCTGCAAATTGGTCGCCGCAAGCGACTATCCAAGCTCCGGCCGCTCAACGGGTGACGTCGTGATGCTCAGCGTGACCGACACCGGCCAGGGTATGGACGAAGCCACCCGAAAGAACGCCTTCGATCCCTTCTTCTCGACGAAGACCGATCGCGGCGGCACAGGACTCGGACTCGCAACGGTCCTCGAGATCGTGAAGTACCACGGTGGTGCGATTGATCTGCAAACCGAACCCGGGCGCGGCACCATGTTCCGCATCTTTCTGCCCGCGGTCCACGATCCGGTTGCGATCGGTCGTGAGACCATGGCAGAGCTGCCGGTCGTGGATCGTCCACGAAGCATCAGCTCCGATTCGACTGCCAAGACGGCGCTCGTTGTGGACGACAATCCGGTGATGCGTCGCAGCCTTGCTCGGTTGTTGAAGGCGCAAGGGTACGAAGCGACGCTTGCCACGAACGGACAGGAAGGCGTCGAGAAGTTCAGTGAAAGTCGGCCCGATTTCGTGCTCCTCGACTTCGATCTGCCGATTCTTTCCGGGGCCAAGGTCTTTGAACGCCTGCGGACGCTCGATCCGGATATCCCCATCATCCTCATGTCCGGCCACGCCACCGCCACCATCGAATCGATGTCGCAGTGGTTTGGTGACCCGCCACTCTTCCTGCAAAAGCCCTACGGCGCGACGGATCTGAAGAAGGCAATCGCCGAGGTCCTTCCCCGCAAGGGTCGCAGATGAACGCCACCACCGGTGTTGGCGGAACACAGCTAAACACCAAGCCCGAGGAGCTCTTCGGGAGTCGCGTGGGGCCCTACCTCATTCGATCGCTCCTCGGCGAGGGCGGAATGGGCGTCGTCTACCTCGCGGAGCATGAGCTCATCGGGCGCAAGGCCGCGATCAAGATGCTGGCGGCCGATGTGGCCGGCGATAGTGAGTCCGTGTGACGGTTCTTCCTCGAGGCGCGCACGGTTAACCAGATTCGGCATCCCAACATCGTTGACGTGACCGATCTCGGACACCACAACGGATAGCCGTACATCGTCATGGAGTACCTCGAGGGCGAGACGCTCTCGGAACGGTTGAAACGGCTCGGACCGATGGATGGCGCACTGGCCTTGAAGGTGACCCGTCAGGTTGCCTCGGCGCTGGGGGCCGTTCACGAACACGGCCTCGTGCATCGTGATCTCAAGCCAGCGAACATCTTTCTCTGTGCGCACCCCGATTATCCGGATTTCGCCAAGGTTCTCGATTTCGTAATCGCGAAGCTGGTTTCGGTCCATGAGGAAGTTGGCCACAAGACGAGGGCAGGGGCGTTGTTGGGGACGCCGCAATACATGTCGCCCGAACAGTGCCTGGGTCAGAAGGACATCGATCTGCGATGCGACATCTATTCGCTCGGCGCGGTGTTGTACGCGATGCTCTCCGGCCGCTTGCCGTTTGTGAATCGTCCCCTCGGCCAGTTGATCGTCGCGCACGTCATGGAGGTCCCACCCGATCTGCACAAGATCAATCCGAAGGTGGCGCCCGCGCTCTCTGCGCTGGTGATGAAGATGATCGAAAAGAGGCGAGTGGATCGTCCCCAGAGCATGTTTGCCCTGCGTGACTCGATTGATTCGATTCTCGGAATTGACCACGAGATACCGGGGGTGCCGATCATGCCGATGGGCAGCGACGGCACAGGGCCGATCGGACTTGCGGCGGCAGCATTCGCAGACGAAGGCCGTACCGCCGAGATGCGAGCGCGGTTGCTCGCGGTTGATGCCGACGTGACCGAGATCGGTGTCGACCGATATCCGAAGGACGATTTCGAGGCTGAAACCTCGGGCCCTTCCTCTGCACCCGCGATGCAATCGGGTGTCATCGGTGGCGCGCGACGCGAGCCTCCCGAACACGCCGTCCTGGTGGAACGGGTCACCGACTTCATCGACGAACGGCTCCACGCGGACAAGATCCCACTGCCGGTCCTGTCGCGCGCCTCGGCTCAGTGCCTCGAGCTGATGCGCCTGCCTGGATTCTCCTTCGCCGACATCTCCGAGTCGATGATGAGAGAGCCCAATCTTGCGAGGCGCATCGTCGCGCAGTCCAACCGGGTGGTGGGAAGCGCCTCGACCCAACGGGTGGTTGGCATCGCACAGGCCGTGCGGCGCATCGGTGCAGCCGGGATGCAACGCACGCTGGTCGAAATGGCCGCACGTCCTGCGTATTGCCCACCCGATTCGCGATACGCACAGGCACTCAAACGCCCCTGGCACCACGCGCTGGCGGTGGGGCTTCTGGCCGAACGGATTGGATCGAACACCCAGCTTCCAGAGCTGGAACCGTTTACCGAATCACTCTATATCGCCGGCCTCCTGCACTCGATCGGCCGCTGTGTCCTGGCGAACTTCCCGCTGACCAGCGAACGCCGAATCGCGAGGCGCTACGATTTACCCCGGTTGCCATGGGCAGCCTTGCTGGATGCAGGGGATGCCGCATCGAACCGTGTTTCGGTGGCGGTCGCGCGAGCGTGGAATTTACCGGAAGACGTCGTGGGGATGTTGGCCTCCTGTGGCCTGACACCTGGACGGACCGACGATGGCGCCAGCGGGCCTTCGGCTGCTGCGGTCCTACGTCTGGCGCACGGCATCGCGATTCGCGAGGGATTCGTACTGCGGGACTCGGACAAGACCGGGATCACGACTGTGATACGGGCCAGTCGCATGCGCCTTGGTCTCGACGAGACCGCGATCGATCACATGCTCTTCGATCTGCAGAACCACGTCGCGCGTCTCGTGCGAACGCGCGGCGAGTGATCGGCGCAGGCTCGCTACTGAACGACGAACTCGTTGAAGTACAGGTGCGATACCGACTCGGGTCCGAGGGCCTTGTCGATGCGGGCAACGATGGCCTCGCTGATGGCGTTTTTGCCGGCCTCACCGAGGGTATCGGCCACCGCCAGGCTCGACAGATAGCGCAGGATATCGTCGCGTACGGCTATCTTTTTGGTCTCAAGCGCCGCCTTGACGTTGTCGTTCTTCAGCTCGATGTCGAACTTGGCCTTGAGATAACGTGCCCGGCCCTGTTCGTTCAGGTTCACGACGAAGGGATCCAGCGTCAGAATGGGTTTCACCGCATCTTCGGCCTGCTCCTGCGGGTCCGCCTTGGGCATGGACTTCTCCACCTCGACGAGTTTCTTCGAGAGCCCCATGGTCTGAACAACGATGAATGCCGATACCGCGATGTTCACGACGCCGAGGATCATTCCAAGCTTTGATCCGCCCTGTTTGGGGGCTTCTTCTGGTGGCTTTTCTTCTTTTTTTTCGTCGGCCATGGCAACCCGCTATACAGACTAAATCGTCCAGAGTTTCGCGAACTTGAGAGGGGTCGTGTTATCCGGTTGCGCTGACGGCGGAGGTGAGCGTCTCGGCTGAGTAGACCCGGTTGCGTCCGGTTTCCTTGGCACGGAACATCGCACCGTCGGCGGCCGCGATGAGCGCCGGAATCGAGACCGTATGCCCTGCCGCGACCGTTGCGCAACCAAACGAAGCAGTCAGGGGAATCGGGATGCCGTCATGCGTTTGAACCGTCAGCTGGGTCAAGCGCACTCGGACACGTTCCGCGACGATGAGCGCGCCCGCCGCGGGCGTCTCCGGCAACACGACCACGAACTCCTCGCCGCCCCATCGACACGGGAGATCGCGCGGTCGAAACGCCTTCGACAGAAGACCTCCGATCGCCTTCAGGACGGCGTCACCCGCAAGGTGGCCATGGTTGTCGTTGACCTTCTTGAAGTGATCGACATCGACGACAATGATGCTGAGCGGCGTCTTGGTGATGCGCGCCTTGGTCAACTCAAGTTCGATGAAGGCCTCGAAGCGGGCCCGGTTGGCGATGCCCGTCAAGAGATCGGTCGTCGACTTTTCCTCGGCCTTTTCTGCGCGATCGGTCAGCGAGACCATCGCCTCGGTCATCTGAATTTCGTTGGAGACAGACGAAAGCAAGAGCGCCTCGCGGGCCTCTTCGAGGATCTCGTCGATGGTTTCCTGCGAGTCCATCGGCGCGTCAAGCAGGGCGAACAGCTCGCCCATCGTGTCGTGAACTTTGGCGAGCAGCTCGTCGAACTTCTCGTCCGTCATGTTGAGGATCTTCGATGCGAATGCCCGTGCATGGCGCGTGGGCAAGGTGACGTCAGGAGACAGCCAGATGTCCGTGATGTGATTGGAGGTCGCGACGATCCGGGAGAGGGTCACGATGTTGGGGTCCGCCTTGTCGTCCGTGACCCCAACCTTGTGGCTGTGGGCGATGACGGTCGCGAACTGCGGCGACAGCTTCCATTTTTCAGCAAGCCACGCGCCCACGTCGGCGTGATCGGAGCCGAACATCTCGATCTCCTGCGCGCAGAGCTCACCGTGATTGTGAATCGATTTCTCCACAACCGCGCAGTACTTCGGCTCGATGGTGGCCAGGGTCAAGATGCCGATGTCCTGCATCAACCCACCGAGGAAGGCCTCCTCCAGATCGCGAAATCCGACGAGACCCGCGAGTTGTCGTGACACCAATCCCGAGAGCGCGGAGCGTTTCCAGTACGCACGAAACCAGGGCGACTGTCCGGCCTTGATGGTCCGGGCGAGCGTGAACGAGAGCGCCATCGCACGCAACGAGTTGAGTCCCAACATCGCCACGGCGTGTGATACGGTCGTGACCTCGCGCCGAATGCCCAGCATCGGCGAGTTGGCCATCTTCAACACCTTCGACGCCAGCGCCGCGTCTGTGGTGATGGTGGCGACCACCTCCTTGACGTTCGGCTCGGGCTTCTGACATTGCTCGAGCACCTTCATGGTGACCGACGGCAACGTCGGCATGTTTTTGGCCTGGGTGAGCTTGGTTTGAAGTGCTGGATCCATGACGCCCGTACGTCACTGCTACGTCAGTTCGGCGTCAGTTCTTGAGCGTTCGGCAGACTCAGTTGACGCGGTGCTCCGGGTTAGCCGTGATCGTGCCCCTTGTGACCGTTTTCGGCGGGAGGCGTCGGGGCCTCGATGCCGTCGGCTTTCATCCGCGCGGGATCCGCCTTTTGCGCGACCGTGCCCGGTGGATGTGGGTACCAGGCCGCGGGGTCCGCAGCATCCGCGCGGTCGCGCACCTTGAGCAGCGTGAACATGCCTCCCATGTCGATGTAGCTGAAGGGGCCCGGGCCGCCTCGCATGGGTAGGCTGTTTGGAGGGATGTCCATCTCCATCTCTGCCATGTTTCCCATCCCGCTTGTGCCCATGGTCATGTACCGGGGTGCAACGCGATCCATGCGGGCGTCGAGTTTGTCGGTGTTCGCACCGAGCATCGGTGGCAAGCCGTGTCCCATCTGCGTCATCACGTGATGGGTCATGTGGCAATGCATCGCCCAGTCGCCCGATTCCTGTGGCACGAATTCGATGACACGCGTGCTACCCGTTGGAATCAGGACGGTGGTGTCCGGGTGTTGCGCGGACTCCGGGATGTACCCACCATCGGTTGCGGTGGTCTTGAACCACAGGCCGTGCAGGTGCACCGGATGATGATCCATCGGGCTCAGGTTTCCGAAGCGGATGCGAACCCGTTCACCTTTGCCAACCACCAGCGGGGCGGTCGCCGGATAGGATTTGCTGTTGAAGGTCAGGACGTTGAAGTCCTTCATTTCGCTCGGGTTGGGCCGGCGTGCGCCGACATCCACACGAAACTCGTGGGTCATGAGCGCAAAGTCCCTATCCACCCGTGGTCCGCGCGGGCGCAGGGGATGGACGATGAACATGCCCGTCATGCCGAGCGCGATCTGGGTCATCTCGTCGTAATGCGGATGGTACATGTACGTCCCGGGGTGTCGTACCGTGAACTCGTACACATACGTTTCTCCCGGCTCGATGGGCGTCTGGGTCAATCCCGCGACGCCATCCATCCCGTTCGGTAGTACGATACCGTGCCAGTGGACCGATGTGGGTTCGTTGAGCCGGTTGCTGACGTACAGCCGCAGGCGATCCCCCTCGACCGCCTCGATGGTGGGGCCTGGCGTGCCGCCGTTGTAACCCCAGCACAGGGCGCGCAATCCCGGCGCAAATTCGTGGTCGACCTCCTCTGCCACGAGGTGTCCCACCCTCACGCCGCCCACAACCCGCAGGGGCAGGGTGGTGCCGTTCGGCGTTTGCACCGCGACCTGGCCACCTGGTGCGACGATGGCGGCCTTTGCCGGTGCGACGGATGGTTCGGGCGGTGGCGCAGCAGCCATGGCCTCGGCCTGCGAGACCCGTGTCACGATTGCGGCGCCCACGGCCGAGCCACCCACTCCGAAAAAGTTGCGTCGATCCATCTCAGTGTCCTCCCGAAACATCACTCGAGGGGCCGATGCTCATCTTGCTGGCGCCTGCGCCGGGTTCAACGCGTTTGCCCGCGAGGATGGCCTCAAGCTCGGCGACGGCGCTCCAGAATTCGCGCAGCGTCTCCACCTCGGCCAGCTTGACATCAAGCGCCTCGCGACGGGCTTGCAGGATATGGTAGATGCCGACCTGCATCGCGTTGTATTGCAAGAGGGTCTGTTCAGTCACGCGCTCCTGCGCGGGGACGATGACCTGCTGGTAGTGGCGCGCCCGGGCGTGCGCCGATTCAACCCGGTTGCGCGCCTCTCTGGCTGCCGAGCGCAGATCGATGGCCATCCCGTGGTACCTTTCCATGAGCGCATCAAACTCGGCTTCCAGCGCGGTGACGGTGCCCTGTCTTCGGTTGAACAGCGGTACGCCGACACTGATGCCCGCACCGAAGCGCCAGTTGGGATCGGCCGAGGTGGCCTTGTCATCCTCGGGATTGCCGCGCAGACCATGGGCATCAAGCGCGATGTCGGGTAGCCAGCCCTCGGTGCGTGCGAGCCCGGTACGTCGCGCCAGGCCCTCCAGGCGATGGCGGGTCTCGGAGAGCTCGAGATTTGCGCGCAGCGCCTGGGCTTCGAGATCCGACTGCAGACTTGTTTTCTCCGGGACGGGGCCGAGCTCGGATTCGACGCGCCACCGGGCATCGTCGCCATGGGTCCCAAGCAAGCGCTGTACGCGTTCACGCTCGGTGGCAACTTCAAGATCCAGTTGCGCCACCACGATGCGGCCGCGTTCAAAGGCGGCCACCTGGTTGGCGAGATCCAGCTCGGGGATGTTGCCTGCAGCCGCCATCGCGGAGGCCGCGTCTCGAGCAGCAGCGTATCCATCCAGCACCTGCTGTGCGATCCGCAGCCTTTGTTGTGCGGACTGCAGTCGATAGAATCCGACGCGCACGCGATACCCCACGTCGATGACGGCTGCCGCCGCGCGAATCCGGGCCGCCTCGACCTCGGGGCGTGCTGCGTTTGAACGTTTCGCGGCGAGCAGGGCGCCTGTCAGATCGTACTCCACGCGGAGCTCAAGTTCGGTCTGGCGCTCGGGCAGAAGCTCCAGCTCGG
>Ga0169931_10015038_pt1 | contig 10402 bp, 10 predicted proteins | sample Kivu_15m_20L_FD_129675 | JGI IMG/M metagenome (GOLD analysis project Ga0169931, IMG submission 129675) | Freshwater microbial communities from Lake Kivu, Western Province, Rwanda to study Microbial Dark Matter (Phase II) - Kivu_15m_20L... | ecosystem: Environmental > Aquatic > Freshwater > Lake... | reverse complement strand
TCAACATGAAGCCACCGGCGCCAGCTGCTTGGTTGCCCAAGACCAAGGCAGAAAAAGCCTTGCACCTGAGTTTATTTCCACCCATTCCAACACCACAGGAGGTGATGCAAAGATTGAATCTACAATGAAGTCAAGCTAGACTAAAAACTCTCACAGACTTTGGATCAACATGTAACGCGGGTCACCGCCATATCATCAACACTGTAGATACGTGTTCAGCCGCTTCGCAGCATTGCGAAGGTGCACTTCCGCGGCATTGCCGGCGGTTAGTGCGTCACCAGCCTCAATAGCACTGAAGATCACCTTGTGTTCATCCTGCACGGCCTGTATCAGATTAGCGTATTTGGCTGCAGTGTTGCTGCGCGCGCGGCGTATCAACCTGCGAATGTGCTGCTCCAGATAGTCGTTGAGCGCCTTGAAGTGTGGGTTTCTTGTGGCATCGACAATCGCTTGGTGAAACGCGAAATCTTCCTCATCCCCTAGCTCGTCGTGGACGATCGCGTACTCCATCTGAAACAGCGCCTGTTTTATCCGCTTGATGTCTTCCGGTGTCCGGCGCTTGGCGGCAATGCGGGCGGCGGCCGATTCGAAAGTGACTAGCAACTCGATGACATGTTGGATTCCTTCTGCGTCATCAATCGAGACACTCCGCAGCCTGAATGTCTGCCGCGTTCCGCGTTCGCTCACGAACACGCCACGCCCTTGTTGGGCGTAGACGGCGCCTTCGGATCTCAATTGAGACAAAGCCTCTCGCACGGTTGAGCGGCCGACGGAAAAGCGCTCGCAGAGTTCGCTTTCGCTGGGCAGCTTGGCACTAGGCCCAAGTTTGCCGGTCTCGATTTGTTGGTTTAGCCAGCGGAAGATTTTTTCCGTCACTGAACGGTTGGGGCTTAGTTTCGGGTCTTTCGAGACCTGTGGCTTTTTTTTGCGGGTGGCCATGCTCTCAAGGCGTGTTGCCAAAGTTGATGAGGGTCTTGTGATACCGAGGGGGTTAGTTTCCGCGCTTTGCTGCAGAGCGAGAAAATACTCCCACAAGGGCCTAGGGAACGCAAGGGGGCGATTTCCCGGGCGACTGCCGCGCGAAACTCCACCCGGCATCGCGCCGCACTATCTCGACCCGCACATTGAACCGCACTGACCAAAACCGGGAGGGAAAGGCACAGATAGTCACGGTTCCTCTGCTCGAGAGACAGAGTGGCCTTCCCACGCCAGAGCATGTCTCAAGTGACAGTAGAGCCTCCGCGCGCCTTGGCATCGGGACTGCGTAAGGCATCTTGCCTACCCAAGGTCAGCAAGCAAAAATCACTTATATGACAACTAAATTGAGCTTGTTGACAACTTGCTGTGGCCTACGTAATCTAGCCTCGGCTGCCAAGGGCTGCAGTGCGTGGGTACACTGTTGGCTTCAGGCGCTTGCTGTGCGTGAAGGCATTAGTGGCTTCAGTCGCACCGTTTCCGAAACAAGCGTGACGGAGCTGCTTCCGTCCGAAAATGGGAGGGCTTAGTATGAATTCGTTCCAAAAACTGAATGTGGTGTTTGCCACCCTGGCGATCGGCACCGCACTGTCCAGCGCTGCGGTTGCCGACACTCTGAACTGGAAGTGCGAGTCGAAGTGGGGCAAGGACGACCAGATTGGCAACATGAACTACATCACGCCAGAGAAGACGCTCGCGGCTACCAAACTTGTCACCAAGGGCAAGGCCTACCAGTTGGGCATCGAGACAAATCGTTTGACGCCTGCCTTTCCGCCGCGGAATTACGCTGTCACGGTGCTGACGCCCAATCAGGTCAATGGCGTGAGCCTCGGGCATACCAAGCTTACCTACAACGATGACCTGGTGATGGGCTGGAACGGCGTGGGTTCACAGCTTGACGGCCTCGGGCATATTGGAATCGATGCCCTTTACTACAACTGCTTAAAGGGTTCGGACATTGGCAAGGTGACTGGCCTCACGAAACTAGGCGTGGAGACCGTTCCGCCGTTCGCCACCCGCGGCATCGTGCTGGACATGGTGCCATTGCTTGGCAAGGACGGTATCGTTCCCGAAGGCACTGCCTTCAATAAGGCTGAGATCGAGGCAGCCATGAAGCGTCAGGGTGTCAAGAGCATCGACAAGGGTGATGTGGTACTTTTCCATACCGGTTGGACCCGGTTGATCGGAAAGGACGACAAGCGCTACGGCTCAGTGGAGCCTGGGCTGGGCGTTGAGGGCGCCAAGTATCTGGCCGGGAAGGGTGTTGCAGCGATCGGCGCGGACACCTGGGGTCTTGAGGTGGTGCCTTTCGAAAAAGATGTGGGCGTGTTCGAGGTACACCAAATCCTGTTGCCCATAAACGGCATCTTCATCCTTGAGAACATTAACACCGAAGAGCTAGTCAAGGACAAGGCTTGGGAGTTCCTGTTTACCTTGGGACCTGCCCGACTGACCGGCGCAGTGCAGGCCATTATTAATCCTGTGGCGATCAAATAGATCGAGTCGCGTACAAGTGTCCCTGCCGCGCACCAGCGTGCCGGCAGCACCCAAAAATGGAGACTCAGCAATGTCGGCAACAAAAACTCTCCTGCTCACTGCGCTGGTCGTCGCAGGAACTACCGTCCAGGCGACTCCTTTGAAGATTGGTCTGGTCGAGACCCTATCTGGTCCTCAAGCACCCACTGGGCTGATGTTCAGGGCTGCTGCACGATTCGCAATTGACCAGATCAACGCCGACGGTGGCTGGAATGGTCAGCCGGTGCAGCTTGTTGAATATGATAACCAAGGTGGTCCCGCTGGAGCAGCAGACAAGCTTAAGGCCGCTATCGCCGACGGCGTCCAACTAATCGTCCAAGGTGCATCCTCCGCGGTCAGTGGGCAGATCACCGAAGACGTGCGTAAGCACAACATTAGAAATCCGGGCAAGGAGGTGGTGTTTCTAAACGTCGGCGGGGAAGCGCTTGAGCTGACGGGCGAGAAATGCCACTTCCACCACTTCCGCTTCAATCCCAATGCCCAAGTGAGGGTCAAGGCGTTGGTATCAGCCATGAAACAGGACAGCGCTCTGGGATCAAAGATCTATTCTATCAACCAGAACTACTCTTGGGGACAGGACATGGAAGCCGCCATCGCAGCCAACGCGGCCGCTGGCGGATACACGGTCGTTGACAAGGTGCTGCATGAAACAAACAAGATTCAGGATTTTGCGCCCTTTGTGAATAGGATTGCAGCATCGAAGGCAGACACGGTCATCACAGGTAACTGGTCCAATGACCTGCTACTCATGATGAAGGCTTCAAAGGCGGCCGGTTTGAAGACACGATTTGGAACCGCCTTCCTGGACCAGCCCGGCAACGTTGCCAATGCGGGCGATGTGGCACTGGGTCACTACGTTGTTCATGCGTTCAACGCCGACGCAAATGGCCAGGAAAGCGAGCGATTCGCTGAGTACTACAAGGCTAAGAACGGACGCTATCCCGTCTTCATTGAGGGTCAGACCGTGTTTGGCATGCTGATGGTGGGCGCGGTTCTCAAAGGTTTGAGGCCGCAGGACGGCCGACTCAACGTCAACGCTTTTGCGAAGACGCTGGAATCTGCAAAGTTCAAGACGCCGATGGGCGAGGCATCCATGCGCTCAGAAGACCATCAGATTCTGCTGCCTATTGCAGTGTCCAAGGTCAGCAATGAAGCCAAATTCAAGGCGGACAGTACCAAGATGGGCTTTCAGACCGTGAAGCTGTTCAGCGCTCAAGAAGCGGCTGCGCCTGTGCAGGCGAGCTGCAAGATGCAGCGACCGAACTGAATGGTTGCGCGGGGCTGTTCGGATCCGCTGTGCCTGAACACGCTCCCTTATCTCAATGCGTTGAGTCGCCTGACCCACCAGCTGCAAGCGCGTTTAAACCAAGGAATGTCTGATGGATTACCTGATCGTTTCGCTGCTAAACGGTGTGATCTATGGATTGCTGTTATTCATGGTCTCCGCAGGCCTGACGCTTGTTTTTGGAATGATGGGTATTTTGAATTTCGCTCACGCATCTTTCTACATGCTCGGAGCGTACTTTGCCTATGCACTGAAGGACAGCATCGGATTCTGGGCTGCATTGCTGACATCCCCGATTCTTGTAGGTGTTGTCGGCGTGGTGGTAGAGAAGTACTTTCTGCGACGCGTTCATCAACACGGACACGCACATGAGCTTTTGCTCACGTTTGGGCTGTCGTTCATCATTACCGAACTCATAAAACTCTTCTTCGGAAACTTTCCGGTGGAGTACCGAGTTCCTCAAAGTATGGATTTCGCCCTGTTTCAACTTGGCACCATGAACTACCCCGCCTATCGCATCTTTATGGGGAGCGTAGCTCTGGTGATGTTCGCACTGATTTATCTTCTACTTACCAGAACTAGAGTTGGCATCGTCGTGCGTTCCGCTATCTACAAACCCCGTATGGCGGAAGCACTGGGGCACAACGTACCACTTGTGTTCATGGGGGTGTTTGGCGTGGGCGCGGCTCTCTCAGGATTGGCGGGCGCCATAGCAGGGGCGTTCTACACCACCAACCCCAATATGGCCCTGGAGCTGGGGGTCATCGTGTTTGTTGTAGTGGTGGTCGGAGGCTTGGGTTCCATGGGAGGTGCCATGTTCGCCTCCATTCTGATCGGCGTTGTGACATCTCTTTCAGTTGGCGTGAGCTCCAGCTTGGCGGATGTATTGGCTTGGGTTGGTGCCCGCGAATGGGCAGAGCAGGTTGGCGGTCTTCTCACGCTAGAGCTTTCAAGCCTTTCGGCAACGATTCCGTTCACCTTGATGCTGCTAATTCTCATGATGCGGCCCTCTGGACTGATGGGCGACAAGAACTGAGTTCATCATTCTTGAGAAAGCAATGAAATCGAACATCTGGATCTCTCTGGCAGTTGGAACTGGACTGCTGCTGGCATTTCCTGCCTTGGTGTCGCAGCCGCTGGTCAATGCGGGTATTCAGATGCTGATCGCGGCACTGTTTGCATGCGCGTTCAATCTGCTGTGCGGACAGGCGGGCATGCTGTCGTTTGGACACGCAGCGTACTTCGGTATCGGAACCTTTGCCACCATCCACACCATGAACGCGTTTGGTGGTGCGGGACTCCTGCCGACACCACTCATGCCGTTAGGCGGAGCGCTAATTGGCTTACTGACGGGGGGCGTCGCTGGCTGGTTTGCTACGAAGCGCACTGGCACCTACTTCGCCATGATCACGCTCGCTTTGGCCGAGTTGCTGCATGCACTGGCTCCGCATCTCAAAGGTGTTTTCGGAGGCGAGGCAGGCATCTACGCCATGCGAATGCCAGCCTGGGGCATCTCCTTCGGTTCCTCTATCGAGGTGTACTACCTCACTTTAGCCTGGGTCTTCGTCTCGCTGCTGCTGCTGTACCTGTTCACGCTAACACCAATGGGCCGCCTATCGCTCGGGCTTCGCGAAAACAGCCACCGTCTTAAGTTTCTTGGCTATGACGTGCATCGACTGAGCGTGACGGTATTTGCCATATCAGCCATGTTCGCCGGTGTTGCAGGTGGACTGCAGGCCCTGCACACCGAATCAGCAAACTACGTCTTGTTCGAAGGGCACGTATCGGCGGCGGTGGTACTCAACAGCTATATTGGCGGCGTGTCGGCGTTCCTAGGTCCGGCTCTAGGTGCGGTGCTGATGACATTTTTTGGTTATGCCGTATCGGACTTGACCCGCTCTTGGCTGCTCTACCAGGGTCTGCTCTTTGTCCTGATCATGATGTTCATGCCCACAGGCCTGATCGGCGTCTTTAAGTGGCTTGGTACAAGCCGGAAAACCTACGGCACGGCACAGCTACTGCCCCTGATTTGTCTCGGCCTGTCGACAGGAATGATCCTAACAGCGGGCGTCGTGTTTGCTGTTGAAATGTTGCAGCGAGTCTTCTCATTGGACTACCGGTCGATGTCTGCCTTGAGTCCTGCTGCTGGCTGGGCGCCTATTACCTTGTTCGGGCGTGACTGGCTACCTAACTCCATCGGCACATGGATCGTTCCACTGAGCCTTTTGCTTGTGGGCGTAGCCTTAACGAGTCAGGTTAAGCGCCTGTGGCGCTCACTGGTAGATCGCGTTGAACATCATCGGGAGAATTCAGACGCGGCTATCCGGAGAAACGAACGATGAGTAAGAACCCGCAGCCCATTCTGACCGTGAGTGCCGTGCGAAAGGTGTTTGGTGAAACCGAGATCATTAGGGGCGTAGATCTTGAGCTTCGCGATGGGCAGCGTCACGCACTCATTGGTCCCAACGGCGCGGGGAAGTCCACATTGTTCCACCTGATATCTGGCCATTACGCTCCCGATGAGGGGCGCATCATCTTTGACGGCCATGAGATCCAAGGAGCAAGTCCAGAGTATATAAATCGCCTTGGTTTGGCGCGCTCCTTCCAAATCACTAACATCTTCCCCAAGCTGTCGGTGTTCGAGAATCTTCGCATCGCAGTGATGCGCCGACACGGTCTACAGAACACGCTCTGGCGCTTCATGAGCTCCTACGCCAACGTCCGCGAAGATACCGATAGGCTATTAGAGCAGGTGCGCTTGCAAAGTCGCCGAGATGCCATCGCTGGGGAGCTGTCCTATTCTGAACAGCGGTCCATGGAGATTGCCATGGCACTGGCTTCCGAGCCCAAAGTCATCCTGCTTGACGAGCCGACGGCAGGCATGTCTCACGAGGAAACGGACTATGCAATCGACCTCATCAAGAGCGCGACACAGGGGCGATCGCTGCTGATCGTCGAGCACGACATGGATGCGGTCTTCTCGCTTTGCGATCGCATCAGCGTCCTGGTTTACGGCCAAGTCATTGCAACCGGAACGCCTGAGGAAATTCGAAATAATCAGAAGGTCAAGGAAGCTTACCTGGGCGAGGAGTTCAAGGTATGAATCTCGACATGTCAATCGCACCTGCGCCCTTGCTATTGCTCAAGGGCGTTCATGCACATTATGGCAAAAGCCACATCCTGCATGGTCTGGACTTCCACCTTGAACCCAACGAGGTGGTCAGTCTGTTGGGACGCAACGGCTCCGGTCGATCCACCACAATGAAGACCATCATGGGGCTGGTCCCAGTCACCGGGGGAGAAATCCTGCTCCGTGATAAACGAATCAGCGACAGTCGCTCTTTCCAGATTTGCCGTGCGGGCGTGGCCTATGTTCCTGAGGAGCGTGAAGTCTTTGCAAATCTTAGCGTGGATGAAAACCTGCGGATGGGTGAGCAACGCGCGGTCGAGGGGCGAGTGCAATGGACAGTGGAGCAGATGTACGACTACTTCCCGCGCCTGAAGGATCGTCGCAACACCAAGGGTGGCAGTCTTTCCGGGGGTGAGCAGCAGATGCTGACCATATGCCGCTCACTTCTGGGCAACCCCCTCTTGATGCTGATCGATGAGCCGACAGAAGGACTCGCTCCAATGATCGTACAGGTCGTTAAGGAGGTCATCCAGGACATCCACCGCAAGGGTGTCTCAGTCGTGCTTGTGGAGCAAAAGTTGGCTATTGCCCTCAAGGTTTCGAATCGCGTTTGCGTGATGGGGCATGGCCGCATCGTTTTTGAGGGCACACCGCACGAACTCGAGTCCAACCCTCAACTCATGAAAGATTGGATTGCTTTATGACAGCCGTTCAGATTCCCAAAGGTTATCCATCGGCCCAACCGTTCGCGAAGGCCAATTTTCCCGGCTTGGCAGGCAAAGTGGTGCTCAATACCGGGGCGGGTAGTGGTGACCTGCGTTTATAGATTTTCTTGTTTCTAGATCCAAGCGCAGTTAAATCGATAGCTTTCGCTCAAACTAGCTCAACCACGGCTCGTAACTGAGTGGGGTTGGTATAGAGATACGCAGCGGTTGTACTGATACTGCGATGACCCGCAAGCGCTTTCAGCAAATGGATTGCTGTGCCTTGATTGGCTAATCGCGTCAGAAATGATCTCCTGCCGCTGTGGCTACTCGCACCCTCAACGCCTGCTGCGCGATATAGCAGGGCGAAGGTCTGCGCCAAGCTGTTAGCACTGAATCCTGCCTTGACGCTTTTTTGACTGGCAAAGAATGGATAGCTGCGATCCACCCATCGTGCTTGATCGGCGTAGGTTTGAAGTACAGCTTTTAGTTTTGCGTTGATGAACACCGTACGTGCGTGTCTACCCTTGGTCATGTCAGGCAGAAGTCGGATCTCATCTTTGATCTCGCCATCACTGTTAGTGACATCGCTCCAGCGCAGCACGGCAACTTCGCCTACACGCAAACCCGCCCAGTGCGTGAGCAACAGCATGGCACGATTGCGGTGCGCGTGTCTGCCGTGTTCGATATGCGCTAAAACCCGAGCCAATTCTGATTCATCGAGGGTGCGTGCTTGTGCCATGAAGCCTCCAGTGATCTGCTGTAAACAGCCATTATTTTGTTTTCAGATATTTAGCTGGACAACCGGAATGTGGCGAAAATTACTGAATCAACAACCAGCATCAGCACAGTCGCATGCTGACTGTGGATAGTGCAGTGGATAACTTTTTGGCAGGAATTTTACTGCCAAGAATCAATGAGTTAACCCAGAAAACTATGAAAAGTAGTGTTTTCATAGATTTTTAATTGCTGATTTCGCAATGGCTGTGGATAACTCTTAACGAGCGCAAATCCAGCCCTACAAGCGTTTTTTTATGGGTCCAGCACCCAGCACTAGCGCAGGCGGGTAAAAACGTGCTGTAGGGCTTTTTAGCGCGTGGACTTTTTTGGGATAGGCCCAGATTTTTGCGCAGCGCTACGTGATGGGCTGCTTTTAGCTAGCAGTACTTGGTTGCGAGTCCAACAACCCAAGCGAGCGCGATGAATAACCCATCGACCCGACGGGTCGCCGGGTTATCGGTTGTCCATTATCCAGTCTGAACAAATACTAATTTCCAGAACGGTAACTTGGGAGTTGGTATGGAGCATAGTCGCAGCAGTGCTTTACTGGCAGAGCTGGCGCAGTTCACGGGCACACAGACTTACACGCGCATCACACGCAGGCATTTATTGACCGATGGTGCACGTTATCTCGCTGATCAAGCTGAGTGTTATTGGTTGATGGACGCTGTGGCCAGTCACTTGGATGAGATTGGTACGCAGGATTGGTTTGTATTGGTTCGGCTGGAATTGCAGGGCACCACAGCCACCGTAATCTACGAAGACGGCAACGGCCATGAGCATGCCAGGCAAGCCATCCCGTACACGGATTTTCCGCTTGACGAGATACGTCTGTATGCCTGCTGGGATACAGAGCACTGGGTGATCATGCTGCCCGGCGAGTATTGACCACTTCAGGTCCCGAGTAGATGCTGTGAAAGCCGTACTGCGCCCATAGTAGCCAGCGTGCGTCCTGCTGTGATTCGGCGCGAACCTCGGTTTTGACGTAGTTGGTTCGACCCCGGGTATGAACGCGGACTAGGGCGCGATAGGTTTTCATCTAGTACTTATCTGTTTTGCGGAGGGCTTCGCGGTTGATCTGCCACCGAATGACAATGGATCAGACTACTTAACTCGAGCTGGTTTTGAATTTCGCCAAGGACGGGTTCTCCTTCAATCAAGCGATCTAGGTATTGCCCGATCAATGGGCCATCAAGCAGGTGGTTTTGGCCTTGGGCCTTTACTATATGCGTGTGACTTTTTTCACTCCTCGCACGATCACCCGTTTCGTTTCATCTGGATGCAGAATGGTTTTTTCATTCGTAGGTCATCAAGGACTGGTCCTTTTCTTGATCTAGTAATCCAGGCATTGATCAATCAAGCAAGTAGCTTTGGGGTGGTGCAGTTACTATATGCGTGTGACTTTTTTCTGACTGATAACGAATCTATGAATAGGCGCTAAATAACGGGGAATTCATAGGTTTTGCCAGTGCGCAGATGATCAAATTAACCGTCGATCCTAAAGTATTAGCAGCCATGCAGCAGGCTTTTCCTAAGCCCGCTGCGTCTGCTGAGCGTGCGCTGAAAAAATATGTCGGTGTGCTAGAGGCGATGCTGACCAAATCCCTGCAGTTTGCTCGCTCGCCCATTCAGTTGAAGCAGGGCTGGTATGCGATATCCCTCCAAACACTCGCTAACGCGGGAGGACAGATCGGCCCTAACAAGATCCGGGTACACAAGTGGCTACGAGAAAACAACCTCGCCCTAGTTGAAACGCTGGAGCAGGGCAGTGCGATTGCTGGTCGGGTCAGCGAAATCAAGCTCTCAAGTCTAGCCACAGCGGTAAATACGCTGGCCATACAAGGGAGTTTGATCGCAACAAAAACGACCGACCAAGCGCTGGATGACTACTTAACAGGCGATCCAGCGGATAACCACGCACTGTTTAACCACTTGTATCCAGACTATCGGAAGATTAAATCAGCGGGTCTTTTCGACGAGGTCTTTGATCCC
>Ga0169931_10015037_pt1 | contig 10403 bp, 8 predicted proteins | sample Kivu_15m_20L_FD_129675 | JGI IMG/M metagenome (GOLD analysis project Ga0169931, IMG submission 129675) | Freshwater microbial communities from Lake Kivu, Western Province, Rwanda to study Microbial Dark Matter (Phase II) - Kivu_15m_20L... | ecosystem: Environmental > Aquatic > Freshwater > Lake ... | reverse complement strand
TCAGGACTTACCTGCCAGCAGCAGCACGCCGTATCAGGAAGATGTACAGATCCCGCTGGTAATGGCTTGTCTGCTACAGGATATCGGCATACAGCATCCACAGGTGCAGCAGTTGTTGCGTGGCACCGAAGGCCACGAGGACCCTTATCGGGTGTTACCGGCCGCCGAGCGGCAACTTCCCGCAAGGCTATGGCATTACTTATATCCCAAAAGATTCCGATAAACGGGATTTGGACCGCGATGAATACGCCATCGTCAACAGTTTGTACCCACCGGAGCCGGAAACGCCGCTCTGCCGGCAGGTTACCCGCAATCTGACCTTTCACAATACCGGTGGCAACATTCTGCTAAGCGCAGAAAATATCTTGTATTTTCCAGCCGCCCAGCAAAAACTGGAGCGGGTCAGTGAAGAGCGATTACGCGAGATCCTCAGCCAACTGGTGTCGAATTTTGAAGAACGCATCGCGATGGATTTAATTCCGAAATGCTGGTACCCAGATGAGTATTTCCTGACCACTAAAAATCAAAATCTGTGGAATAAAAGCGATACCAGCAAAAATTAAGACAAACCTCATTACCTGCCGGGTGGCAATGCTGCAGAGTGAAACCGAACAAGCTGGCTGTCGTATTACCGGTGGAAGCCTTAACCATGCAGGAGCAAGTTGATGAAAAAACGGATCATTTTATGTTTTGACGGCACCTGGAATAATCCGGATCAAACCGAAGCTGGTTTGCCCGCAGTGACCAATGTCTACAAGATTTTTAACGCTATCAAAGAAACCCCTGACCAGTTGAAGTTCTATCACCCTGGCGTGGGTGGCGAGGGCTCTGTCATTGGCGAGGGCGGTGTACTGGCGCCGGTGCTGGGCGGCGCCTTTGGCCATGGTATCCGCCGGCATATTTGTAGCGGTTATCAGTTTTTAACTGAACACTACACTGAGGGTGATGAAATCTTTGTATTTGGTTTTAGCCGCGGTGCTTTTGTTGCACGCGCGCTGGTCGAGTTTGTGGGGTTTGGTTTGTTGCAACATGACCCCGACAGTAGTGAAAAACAACGCTGGGCGGCGATTCACCAACTGTTTGATGAAGGCTACCAGCAGCATAACCAACCCTTGCAACCACAGTTCCCGCAGTTACAGTTTCTCCAGCAGGGCCAGGCCCTACCGGTGCGCTTTCTGGGGGTGTGGGATACCGTCGGGGCACTCGGTATTCCTGATGATCTGGCGTTACTAAACTTACTAGATGACCCCGAGCAGTGGAATTTTTACGACAACCTACTCGGCGCCCACGTGCAAACGGCCCGTCACGCGATGGCGATGGATGAAAAACGCGCCAGCTTTACCGTGACCCGCTGGGATCTGACCGCACAGCAACAAGCCAGCGCTGATGTCAAAGAGTTATGGTTTGCCGGTGTACACTCAGATGTTGGCGGCGGTTATCCGCACAACGGTTTAGCCGACATCGCCTTGTTGTGGATGATGGACGAAAGCGCCCATTGTGGCCTGCAGTTTTATCCCTATGCCGCCAGCCAGCTAAAACCGGATCCACTCGCCGTGTTACATGACTCCTACAGTGGTTTCTTTAAAAACCTGAAATCGCGGCCGCGTAATGTGCCGGCGGTCTGCGCCGCCAATGCAGCCCTGTTTCACCCCAGTGTGCTGCAACGCCAGGCGACGCCACCGTTGTGCCAAGCCGCTTATTGGCCAACCCGCCAGTTTCAGGTTGGTGAGCAAATCACAGTGCCGGTCTATGCCAATCAACATTGGAATAAAACCGGCTTGTACCTCAACGCCGGTGAACATTACCGCTTTAGTGCCAAAGGTGAATGGAAAGATGCGAAAGACGCCTGTGACTGGCGTGGCACGCAAAACCATGAACGCACCTTTGGTGATCTGGTACGAAGTGCCGGCACCGTCATGGGACAACTGAGCAAAACCTTTCGTAAGCTACACAACAATGATACGGCTGAGCTTGGTTTAAATAAAAGAGCGCTGGATGCAGGCTGGTTCGTGTTAATGGGCGCAATCGCCAATGATGGCCTTGGTAGCCAGCAGGGGGCCCGTAATGATGGCTCGCCGCACGAACATCAGTTGCTGGTGTTGCCCGAGTTCGCCGACCGTGATTTTTCCGTCCGTGAAAGTGGCTATTTATACTGCTTTAGTAACGATGCCTGGGCTTTTTACGACAATAACAGCGGCTGTATTCAACTCACTGTGGAGCGGGTGGCTTAAACGGCGCAGCCAACCCAAATAGGTCTGGCGAAACAACAGGTGCGATTAACTCCGCACCTGGCCATCACCAATCACAATGTATTTCTCGGTTGTTAATGCTTCGAGGCCCATTGGGCCATAAGCATGTAATTTACTGGTGGAAATACCAATCTCAGCACCAAGGCCCAGCTCACCGCCATCAGAAAAACGCGACGAGGCATTCACCATCACGACGGCAGAGTTCACCTGCTGTAAAAAACGCTGCGAACGACTGATGTCCTGCGTACAGATCACCTCAGTGTGACCCGAGCTGTGTTGCTCGATGTGGGCAACGGCAGCGGCAAAGCTATCCACCACTTTAACCGATAACGCCAGCGCCAGATATTCCGTATCATACTGCTCAGGGGTGGCTGGTAAACCACCCTCAAACGCCGGCAAACTGGCCGGACAGGCATACACCTGCACGTTTTTTTCCGCCAGCACCTGGCTGGCCAATGGCAAAAAGGTCGTCGCAATCTCACGGTGTACCAATAAAGTTTCCAGCGCGTTACAAACGCCCGGGCGTTGAGTTTTCCCGTTTAACAACAGCGCCAATGCTTTATTCAGATCGGCGGCTTTATCCACAAACAGGTGACAAATCCCTTTGTAATGCTGGATCACCGGAATACGGCTATGCTCACTGACAAAACGAATTAAACCTTCCCCGCCCCGTGGGATCACCAAATCGACATATTGTTGCTGTTGCAACAGCTGCAACAACAACTCGCGATCCGGCTCCGGTAACACCGTAATGGCGGCTGGATGAATGCCGGCATCTTGCAGGCAGCGCTGCAGCACGGCAGCGATTGCCAAGCTCGAATGCAATGCTTCACGGCCACCACGTAAAATCACCGCATTACCGGCTTTAAGGCATAACGCGCCGGCATCAGCCGTCACATTAGGCCTTGCCTCATAAATCATCGCAATGACACCCAGCGGAATACGCATCCGGCCCACCTGAATACCATTCGGTCTTGGCGCCAGCTGACGGATTTGCCCAACCGGATCAGGCAGCGCTGCAATATGTTCAACCGCAAGGGCTAATTGTTCGAGGCGCTCCGCGGTCAGTAACAAACGGTCTTGCATCGCCGGCGCTAATTGTTTTTCCACTGCCGCGGCCATATCCAGCGCATTCGCTGCCAAAATACTGGCTTGTTCAGTTCGCAGCGCTTGTGCCATTGCCTGTAACACGGCATTTTTTTCCCGCTCAGATAGCTGAGCTAGCTGACGGCTGGCCAGACGGGCCTGTTGGCATAACGCCGTAATATCAATACTCATGGTTTCTCCGTTTGCCTGCACGCAGTGTCGCACGGCAACTCTGTCGATTTATTGGCTTACTGGTCCTGCAATAACACTAAGTCGTCCCGATGCACGGCCACTTCGCTGGGGCAACAGCCCAGCACAGCGCTGATATCGTCGCTATGAATACCTTTAATTTTATTCAGCTCCAGCGCGCTATATTGACTGACACCTTTGGCCACCCGCACGCCTTGCGCATCAATGAGCCAGACCGCATCCCCTTTGTCAAAATCACCCTGCACCGCAGTGACGCCTTTGGCAAGTAATGAGGCTCCTTTGTGCTGCAGCGCCGCCACCGCGCCGCTATCGAGCTGTACTTCGCCGTTGGTTTTACTGGTGTGTAACAGCCAGTGTTTTTTCGCACTCAGCTGTTGTGGACGGGCGACAAACCAGCTGCCCACCGGCTCACCGTTTAGCAACTTTTCAAAACTAGCGGCCTTTTGCCCATTGATGATTAAGGTGTCGATGCCCAGCGCCGTTGCTTTATCGGCTGCCTGCAGTTTGGTCAACATCCCGCCGGTGCCGGTGCTGTGGTGACTGCCGCCCGCCATGGCATAAATCGCCGCGGTCAGTTGCTCGATGCGCGGGATAAGTGTCGCACTGTTGTCGGTACGTGGATTGGCGGTAAACAAGCCATCGACATCAGAGCAAATCAGCAAAGCATCAGCTTCTACCAGGATGGCCACCAACGCAGCCAGATTATCGTTATCGCCCACCCGCAACTCTTTGGTGGCGACGGTGTCGTTTTCATTGACGATCGGCAAGGCGCCGTGGCTGAGCAGCGTACGGATAGTGTTATCAATGTTAAGGTAACGTCGTCGATCGCTGAAGTCAGCGTGGGTCAGCAGTAACTGGGCACAGGGCCAGTCTAATAACTGGCTCCAGCTGGCCATCATCTGCGCCTGACCAATCGCCGCCAGCGCTTGTTTGACGTTAATCGGCACCGGCTGATGAGTAAACTCAATTGCACTGCGCCCAGCCGCCACAGCGCCGCTGGAGACCAGCACCACCTCGACCCCACGCAGCTTACATTCACTGATAAAGCGGGCGATCGCCAGCAAATAACGGGTGGACGTGCCTTTGCCTTGCGGTGCAATCAAAGCACTGCCGACTTTCAGTACAATCCGCTTCCATTGAGACCCCAACATTGACACACAAGCTCCTGCGGTTTAATTCAGCAAAAGCTTAACCGTTTGGCCGTATATATGTCCAGCTGACAATCCGCTGGTCGGCGATGTCCGGCCGATCGCCGTTTATTCAGAAAACATTCAGCTGCGTACACTAAGCTGACAGACATGTTAGTGCCCATTACAACAGTCCGGACCCAACGTAACAGTGAAGATGCCATCAGTTATCCAACAAAACGTCGTGCCTGAGCGCTGCAGCGAGTTAGGCGTTAGCAAATTGCTAAGCACAGCAGGCAGCCCGCTTTTACTGTTGGCGTTGTTACTCAGTGGTTGTGCCCAGCTGAATTTACCGATACCCGGCCAATCGACGCCCACCGGCAACGAACAACCGACCAAAACGGCCGATGTCAGGCAAACCAGTAACCAGCATCAACGACAGGCGTTAGGCGCTATCCTCGGTGCGGTGCCTGCCGCGTCAATAAAGCGCTATATGGATAATCAGCAGGCGGCGCTAGAGCAACAGCTGGCCGGTAGTGGCGTCAGTATTCAGCGGGATGGTAATACCTTAAAGCTGCAGCTGCCCGCACAAATAACTTTTGCCAGCGGCAGTAGCGAAATTCGCGGCGAGTTGTATCCGGTGCTGACTGATCTGGCCAAAGTACTCGCGGAATACGACAAGACGTTTTTAGTGATTAGCGGTCATACCGATGATACCGGCAGCCGGGCGCTGAATATGACGTTGTCGCAGCAACGCGCTAATCAGGTGAAAGAGTATTTACAGCTGCAACGCGTTGATGAGCGCAGGCTGCTGGCACAAGGATTGGGCCCGGATCAACCGCTGCGCCCCAACAGTTCCGCCCAAGCGCGCGCCGAAAATCGCCGGGTTGAAATTCAGATCGAACCGCTGCTTACGCCCTAAATAGCTTTGTCCCCGGGGATACCGGCCGTTTTGTGGTATCCCCGTTTTTACCTCAGAGCGAAGGTTTTAAATCCCGCTTGAGGAAATTTGGCAACGCCATGGCGGCCTGGTGGATGTCCGCGTTGTAGTATTCTGTCGCAAACGGCGCTTGCTCGGCATCAGCTCGGCGGAAACCATCAAAGCCAGCGTCTTTGCGCGCCAGCGTACAAGTCCACCAACCACTTGGATAGACCATTTGCGGGAATTGCAGTGTTTGCAGCGCGGCAAAACCAGCATCGTGCATCGCCACGCGCATATCATTGAGCAGTGCCAAATGAATTAACGGTGACTCGGATTGCTGCACCAGAATGCCGCCCGGTTTTAATGCCTGAAAACAGCTTTGGTAAAAGGCCCGGTTAAACAAGCCCTCACCTGGCCCGATCGGATCGGTGGAATCGACAATGATCACATCCAGGCTGGCTGGCGCTGCTTCGCGCATATACTTGATGCCATCATCAAACAGTAATGTCGCCCGTGGATCCTGGTTCGATGCACATAACTCCGGGAAGAATTGTTCAGCCATCCGGGTGACTTGTTCATCAATATCGATCTGCGTGACCGCTTGCACCGTACTATGCTTGAGGACTTCACGCAAAGTACCGCAATCGCCGCCGCCAATGATCACTACATTTTGCGGATTGGGATGGGTAAACAGCACCGGATGACTAAGCATTTCGTGGTAGAGGAAATTTTCGCGGGCACTGAGCATGATGACATCGTCAATCACCATCATGTTGCCAAAGTCGGTGGTACGGTAGATTTCAATCTTTTGAAATGGCGACTGTACTTCCGCCAATTTGTCGCTGATGCGCAGAGAAAACGCACTGCCGCTAGGGGCGAAAATTTCGGTATACCATTGCTTTGAATTCAGTTCTGCCATTGCTGTGCTCCGCTGCCAAACCAGTGGGAAGAAATAAAGGGCGAATATTTTGCCAGTGAAGCCGCTTTGAGACAAATTTTTCATGTTTTTTTGCCGCTATTGCCGATAAAATAGCGGCCTATTTTTTTTAAGGGCACGACAATGGCAGAATGGGGTATCGACAAAGCTAGATCTATTTATAACGTAGCCGTCTGGAGCGAAGGCTATTTTGACGTCAACGCCAATGGCGATCTGGTGGCGTATCCAGATCAGGACCACAGCAAGCCGGGCATTAATTTTCCGGAACTGACGGCACGTTTTAAAGAAGAAGGTCTGACTTTACCAGTGCTGGTAAGGTTTACTGATATCCTGCAACACAGGGTTGGTACGCTGATCGAATCTTTTGCCAAAGCCAAAAGCGAGCGCGATTATCAGGGCGAATACACTGCCGTTTACCCAATCAAAGTAAACCAACAGTATTCAGTCGTGAAGAAGCTGGTCAGCCACCCAAGCGGTAAAGTGGGTCTGGAAGCCGGTTCTAAGCCAGAGTTGATGGCTATCCTGGGCGTCACCGACAAACCACTGCGGATCGTTTGTAACGGCTACAAAGACAGCGAGTTCCTGCGTTTAGCTACCATTGGCCAGATGATGGGTCACACCGTCTATGTGGTAGTGGAAAAGCTATCTGAGCTGAAAACCTTACTGCGCGAAATTGATAATCTGGGCGCAGCGCCACGCATCGGTATCCGCATCAAGCTGAACTCAGTCGGTAAAGGTAAGTGGCAAAACACCGGTGGCGAAAAAGGTAAGTTCGGTTTAACCGCGACGCAAGTGCTGCAAGCGATTGATATCCTTAAAGAAGCCGGCCGGTTAGATTTGTTACAACTGGTGCACTTCCACATCGGTTCGCAAATTGCCAATATCCGTGATATCCACAACGCTATCCGCGAATGTGCCCGTCACTACGCGGAGCTGCGCACGTTAGGCGTACCGATTGAAACCGTCGACGTCGGTGGTGGTTTGGGCGTCGATTACGAAGGTTCAAACTCACGCTCTGCCTGTTCAATGAACTACACCATGTACGAGTATGCCCGTAACGTGGTGTTCGGCTTAAAAGAAGTGTGTGACGAATACGACCTGCCGCACCCGAACATCATTACCGAATCTGGCCGCGCCATGACGGCGCACCACGCAGTGCTGGTGACTGATGCTATCGACGTTGAACGTGCGCCAGGCCTGCGTTATCTGCCGGAACCGTCGGAAAATTCACCACAAGTGGTATGGGCGCTGTGGGATTCGTACCAGAATGTCACGCCACGCTCGGCGGTTGAGGCTTACCACGATGCAGTGCATTACTTCACTGACGCGCATGCGCAATATGTGCATGGTTTGCTGACGCTGAAAGACTGGTCATTGCTGGAACAAATTTACTTTGCCACCATCAACAAAGTAAAAGACATGCTTGATTTGAGCTCACGCTCACATCGTGAGATCCATGACGAGCTGAACGAGAAGCTGGCCGACAAGTTATTCGTTAACTTCTCCTTGTTCCAGTCGATGCCGGATGCCTGGGGTATTGATCAACTGTTCCCGGTGATGCCACTGGAGCGGATGAACGAGCCGCTGGATCACCGCGCCATTATTCAGGACATCACCTGTGATTCAGACGGTGCACTGAAGAGTTATGCCGACGGTAACGGTATTGAAAGCAGCTTGCCGCTGCCAATCTATAACGAAGACCAGCAGTATCTGCTTGGCATGTTTATGGTCGGCGCTTATCAGGAAATCCTGGGCGACCTGCACAACTTATTCGGCGACACCGATTCAGTCCATGTGGAACTTGAAGCCGATGGCAGCTACCAGCTGACTAACGCGCTGAAAGGTGACACTGTGGCCGATGTATTACGTTATGTCGCGTTTGACGCCGAAAAACTAATCGACTCATACGCGGAACAACTGGCGAAACGAGGCTTTGACGCTGCACAACAAGCTTCGATGCTGGACGAGTTGAAAGCCGGCGTCTACGGGTACACCTACTTCGAAGATTAAGGTACACTGCACAGGTCGGAGCAGTCTGCTACCGACCCTGACGTATAAAAAAAGCAGGGCAACCTGCTTTTTTTGTGTCCAGACACAAGCCATGGAGCTGACCTGATGCTGCATTTTTTGCCAAAGCCGTTGATAGGCACCCTGTCCTTTCTGCTGTACATCCTGAATACGTTATTCTGGTTCGTCCCTATCATGTTACTGGCGATGCTGAAATTGCCGCCGGTCGCTCTCTGGCAAAAATGGATCACCATTTTGCTCGATCAGTGCGCCAGCGCCTGGATCTCGGTGAATAATATCACCACCGCATTGTTTACCCGCATTCGCTGGGATGTAAAAGGGCTGGAGCAGTTGTCAGTCAAAGACTGGTATTTGGTGGTATCCAATCATCAAAGCTGGGTTGACATCCTGGTGCTGCAGAAAGTGTTTAACCGTAAAGTGCCTTTTTTAAAGTTCTTCCTGAAAAAAGAGCTGATCTATGTGCCTTTTATCGGCGTATGTTGGTGGGCATTGGATTTCCCGTTTATGAAGCGCTACAGCGCAGCGTTTCTGGCCAAACATCCTGAACTGAAAGGTACTGATATTGCCACTACCAGGAAAGCCTGCGCCAAGTTCCGCTATAAACCGGTGTCGGTGATGAATTTTCTGGAGGGTACCCGTTTTACCGCTGGTAAACATCAGCAGCAGCAGTCGCCGTTTCAGCATTTGTTAAAACCAAAAGCCGGCGGCATTTCGTTTGTGCTCAATGCAATGGGCGAACAGCTGCATAAAATGCTCGATGTCACCATTCATTATCCCAAAGGCTCCCCGAGTTTTTGGGATTATATCAGTGGTAAAGTGCATGACATCACTGTGCGGGTGCGAGTGTTGCCGATTGAGCGCCAGTACATTGGTGATTACGAAGATCCACAATATCGTGCCGTCTTTCAGCAGTGGGTTAACCAGCTTTGGGCTGACAAAGACGCGCAGATCCAGGCCCTGGTCAAGGAGCAAGGTTAATGCTGGCATTTTTACCCAGGTTTCTGATCCTGCCACTGGCACTGTTCAGTTTTACGCTGAATCTGACGCTTTGTGGCATCGTGGTCACCCTGTGTGGCTTGGTTAAACTACTGCGGATTAAACCGCTACAACCCATGATTAGCCGGGTCGCACATTGGGGTTATCGCCAGTGGTTGTTACGCAACCGGCAGTTGATTAACTTGTTTAACCGGGTGGAATGGCAAGTCAGTGGCGATTTAGCCGACCTATCGCAACAACAGTGGTATCTGCTAATCGCTAATCACAAAAGCTGGCTGGACATTGCGGTGCTCGGCCAGTTTGCCCTTGAGCGCATCCCAGAGCCAAAGTTCTTTCTGAAAGAAGAGCTGAAATACGTGCCATTTATCGGCTCAGGCTCCTGGGCGCTGGATATGCCTTTTATGAAACGCTACAGCCAGGCGCAAATCCGCAAAAATCCGGCACTGAAAGGCCAGGACATCGAATCCACCCGCCGCTCCTGCGAAGTATTTCGCACGATGCCAACTACCATGATTAATTTTGTCGAAGGCACCCGTTTTACTGCGGCAAAACACCGCGCCAAAAACAGCCCGTTTACCAACCTGCTGCCGCCCAAGGCTGGTGGTATAGCCTTCACACTGGCCAGTATGGGCGAGTTATTTGACGCCGTGCTGGATGTGACTATCGTGTATCCGGATAATCCGCAGCATGTGTTACCTGCTATGTTGACCGGCCGCCTGCGCCGGGTGGTGATTGAAGTACAACGGCTGCCGGTAGATGACAGCATTATTGGCGACTATTTTGCCGATGATTGCTTCCGGCAAAACTTCCAGCTCTGGCTCAATGAACGTTGGTTACAGAAAGATCTG
>Ga0169931_10015036_pt1 | contig 10405 bp, 8 predicted proteins | sample Kivu_15m_20L_FD_129675 | JGI IMG/M metagenome (GOLD analysis project Ga0169931, IMG submission 129675) | Freshwater microbial communities from Lake Kivu, Western Province, Rwanda to study Microbial Dark Matter (Phase II) - Kivu_15m_20L... | ecosystem: Environmental > Aquatic > Freshwater > Lake ... | reverse complement strand
TGTTTGAATTGGGGATTGGGGATTGGGCCCAATCCCCAATCCCCAATCCCCAATCCCCAATCCCCAATCTAAATTAGTCAAACAATTATTGATTATTTGCTTATAATAGTCTTAATTTAATAGGAATAAAATTTTTATTTTATAACTTTTAAAATTTTATTTAAATAATTTAAATAAAAATGATACCTAGACCAGGCTCGGCTCTTTCTAAAATCAAAAAACAACACCAAAATTTGCTAGTTAACGTCGTCAATAAGCAGAATGAAAAGAAAATACCAACGAAAGAAGAATTTGTAAAAAAGAGAGACTTCGTTGGGGCAATTACTCTTCTAGAACATGAAAAAATGTTAAATAAGGATAATGTTTTAAATCAATTATGGCTAGGTTATTGCTATTTTCATAACGGAGACTATGAGTAATATAAGATTATAATAACTTATAGCAAAGCTATTGATATTTACTCCGATCTTATGAAAAAACAAGGCTATGATCTAAATTTACATACATACAAAGGTTGTTGCTTGTACGCTCTAGGAAGATACAAAGAAGCCTTAGACGAAACAAAGAAAGGCCTTTCCTCAGAATTAAATGTAAAAAGATTATCTTAAAATTAATTAGACCAGATTAAGAATGCACTGTGCTTTTAAATTAGGAATAGGCAGCGAAGTAATAGATAATCATTCCAAGTTAAACAAAAACTCGGTTGCTGATCAACTTTCTTGGGCAGCCCTTCAATACCTTAAGGGAGAATACGATGATGCTATTGAAATATACAAACGAGTATACATGGATAAAAAATATGACGCTTTAAATATATACCTAGCTATGTGTTATCTAAAGGATGAATTTTTCGATATCTCTTTAGATTTAGTTAATCACTACTTAAATCTTCATAAAGATTCAATTGTTGCTTATAATCTAAAGGCTGTTCTTGAGTATAGCGCCAACGGAAATTACAAGGCAGCTCAGAATTATCTGCTTTATTTACAAGAAATCAGCAAATCTTCAACAACTAATCTTATAGAAGAAAGTGATTTATTAAGACATAACATGGCTGTTTTTGATAATGAAGAAACTTCGAATTCAAACAAGTTAAAAGTCTTTAGCTCATTGATTGATGTAATTCCAGAAGCAAAATTAAACTTAATAATCTACTACCTCAGAAACGATCAAGTAAGTCAGGCCTATACTCTAATTAAAGACATACAACCAAACAACACAAAGGAGTACATCCTTAAAGCAGTAGTTCACTGTATGCTAGGGCAACAAGGAGAAAAGAATCAAGAACATTTGAAAAAAGCCCAAACATATTTTCAATCAATTGGAGCATCAGCCAGTGAATGTGACACGATCGAAGGAAGACAGTGCATGGCTTCATGTTTTAGACTCAATGGAATGTTCAGTGATGAAATAATCTACTTAGAATCAATAGAGGCCTACTTGAAAGACGATGACGATTTCAATTGGAATTATGGGATAGCCCTTGCTGCTTCTCAAAAATATAAAGAAGCCGAGGCGGTTCTTACAAGAATAAAGAAGGAAAAATATAAAACAGATAATGTTTACTTGTCATGGATTTGCAGATGTTACATCATGAATGGCAAACCTGAATTAGCCTGGAATTTGTATATCTCAATCGAGAACCATCTTATTGCCTTGTATATCCTCAATTTTATTGCTCATGAATTCTATAGAATGGGACACTTTTATTTTTCTTATAAGGCCTTCTTGTTCTTAGAAAAATTCTCACCTTCTATTGAGAATACTAATGCAAAGACATCGTCTGTAATTGGAGTATTTTATCAACTAATTTCAGGTAAGATAGGCTCAGAAAGAATGCAAGAAGTTTTTCAATATTTAAGTGAAGGAATACAAACCGAAGAGATAAAGAAAGTCGTCAAGGTAATTAAGAAATGGGGAAAGGAAAATGGATATAATTTTTCAGAGCAAGTTGAATTTGAAGGAGCTTATTAAATGAAAAATTATTTATAAATTTAATGAAATATTTTTTTGAATTATAAATTGTCTATTTATAATAAAATGAAAAATATTTTATTTAAGTTCAAATTATATTTTTTCTCATTCTTTTCATTTTCGGCCAAAATTTTATTACAAATTTATACTAAATTACAAATAGAACATACAATTTTATTTTATTTATATACCTTATTTAAATATAGATTAATTATCAATTTATATTATAATTCAAATATTAAAAGTTTGAATGACAGATGAAGAAAAAAGAGAAAAATCTTATTTAGATATACTAAGCCTTGTAAATAAATCTGAATCAAAGAATTTACTCTTAACCTCAAAAGAGAATTTGAGCAAGGATTACATATCTCTTCTTTCAAATTCACTAAAGAGAAACAAGAACGAATTATCTGTGTCATCTATACAAAATTCAAAAGTAGAAAATATAACTGAAAACAGCCAAATAAGATTTAAAAACAAAACTGAAAAAAAGGAAGAAAAAATTATAACTAAAAACACAATCACTAGCATTTCAGAAACAGATAAAGAGAGTAATAGCGAAGATTCAAAATTTAGCAAAGCAGAGAGTCAACAAAATATTTATGTGCATAATATGTACAATAACCTTAATGAAAAAATAGAAAGAAGAATTTCTAAAAATCCTAATTTAGTCGCAAGGTTATCTCTTTATTGTGGGGGCCCCAAAGATCCTCTTAACCTAATAAATCACCAAAAGAAGACATCCCTACTATTAACTGCTAATGATCCTCGCACAAAAATCCATAACATGTTAAAACAATCATCAGAAGCCGCAACATGGGATAGACGGAGATCTATAATGAGGAGTAGAAGAAGCTCTCTTTTTTACAAAAAGAATATAAGCAATTTAAACCCTAATTTAGTTGTTAAATATGTAAAGAAATCTGTGGAATCCACATCGTTCGGAAAATTTTTCAAATATTTGAAATGGTTTGATTTTATTATTGCTGCTTTAGTGTCAGCAAATATTATACTCACTCTTATCGACAATGAATTGTATTACTCTGAATCTGACCTCTTTGTGAAAAAATACATGAAAGAAAAGAATATCTCAGTTTATGACGAAACAATTTATGACATCATGGCAAATAGAACTATCTCAACTAAAGAAAATTTAGTTAGGTTTATTAATGTTTTTATTGTAGTATTTGTTAGTCTTTGTCAATTTCGGAGGTATCTAATAGAAGTTAAAATTCTTAGATCAGATAGTAAGCTAACCGAGAATGAAGGACTTTGGGCTTCCGGGTTGTTAAAATATATGATTTTAGAGATTACAATTTCATTAATAGTATACCCACCTTATTTTAATAAGGTAGTTCACGGGAACACGTTAGGAATAATCTATGCATATAACTTGAATTCCTTGATTTCCGCATTTGTTTTGATAAAATTTTACAATATACTTAAAATATACACATACATTTCTAAATGGACATCCGAAACAGCGAGAAGTATCTGTAATAAACACAATGTAAAGCCAGGAGTTCATTTTGCGATAAAAGCCGAGTTGAAAAATCGACCTTACCAAGTATTGAGTATGTCTATGATCATAATTACAATTTTCTTCGGGTTTCTCTTAAGGACTTTTGAATTTTTTATTAATAAGGATCCAGGGATAGTCATGAAAGGAGAAAACAACTTGCAGCTATTAGCTAACTCGATGTGGCTGGGAATGGTAACTATGACTACAGTTGGTTATGGAGATTACTTCCCGCAGTCTCATTTAGGAAGATTTATTGGAGTCGTATCGTGTGTTATTGGTCTACTACTAGTTTCCTTAATTGTTGTCTCCTTAGGGCAGATTTCAGCTTTTAATAGTCAAGAAGAGAAGGCGTATTATATAATTAAAAAGGTTTCTGCAGTTGACAATGCTGTAGAAAAAGCAAGGAATGTTATAAGGATTTTTTTAAAACTTAGACTAGTTCTTGAGGAAAGAGCAAAATACAAACTAAGCAGCCGGTTTATTATCATCGCTCAATTGAAAAAAGAAATTTCTACCTTTAAGAATGATTATAAACTAGCGAATTCTTATCTTGTTCCCAATGATGAGTTGCTAAAACTTATTCGTAATAACCTAAAGACAAATATGAATAGTCTTAATGAAAACTTGAAAAAATTAGAAGGAACAGACTTGAAATTGAGGAATATCTCTAATACCCAAGCTGAATGCCTAAAGATCATGGAAAGGGTAGAGGCAAGTCAAAAAAAGATAGGAAATTTCCTTGTTGAATTCAACAACAATTACTTTGACTCTAAAATGTCAGAAAATCGAATGAAAAACGACAATGAAGAAAGCAACGAGAAAGAAAATCAGAAAAAGGAAAATAACTCACTGAGCTATTTTACAAGTAAAAAAGTTGAATTAAAAAAACCAAGAAACAACAACATTAAAACCGATTTTGAATTGAAAAATATTTTCTTCGGTGCTGAGAGAAATGATGATTCAGAAATATATTCTAGCAGTAGTAGCGAAAATTAAAGTAATTGACTATCATATAATGTTTAATTATAAATATAAAAATTTTCCTATTATAATTTAATTAAGTAAAAATTAAATTTAAATTCAACATGCAAATTGCTCAAACTTCCTCAAATCAGGAAAAAGTTACTTATGATTCAAACAAAGAAAATTATACGCCCTCTTCATATCTTAGTTCAAGTTCTAAATTGCTATCACATCAAAAAATGCGAAATGAGAACAATATAAAACTACTAAGAGACAAAAAAGAAAATTTACTTAATTCATTAGAACATAGCGATGCAGAATATTATCGACTCTTAAAAAAAAGAGAAGAACTAACTTATAAAGTAATGGAAAGAGATAGCATTTTATTCAAAGAAAAGGCAGAATTAGAGTACATGAATGACATTTTGAAAGAAAAAGAAAACAAAAGAAATAGCATCTCACAGAATTACGGAGGAAGCGCAAATTTATGGTTAGAAAATTTTTATCTAAGTGAGAATTTATTCCATGTCGAAAGGCAATCAGCCAATACAAATCAAATACATATAAAACTTAAGAACGATCTTTCTGTCGTAGGTCAAAAAAACAGAGATGGATTTACATGCACTGGAGTAATTAAAACAAACAATAGCACAAGCAGTACGAATACGAATGAAATATTAGACAAGGAATTCAATCAGGATCCAGAGCTGCTTATGCTTTATGCAGCTTATAATATAATTTAATATTTTTCTATTTTCTATTTTATAATTTTACTTATTAACAAAGAATTTATAATTCTCGTCATCCCTCAGCTTATCATTGTAGTTTGAAATTATTTCTAGTTTATTCGTTTCAATTATAGTTCCTGCAGAAATCATCTCGTCTACAAGCAGGTAAATCTTTTCTGGATTGACAATCAAATGGAGCTCTGAGACTCCTTTGAATATTTCATCAAGCACTTGCATCACTACATTCAGATAATCAAGAATCGCAAGTTCGTTCTCTAAATCATCTAATATCATAGCTATGTAAATTGTTCCGAAGAGTCTAAAAACTAATTTTCTATTTTCCCCCAAGTATTCGAAATCATAAATAATATTCGTATCCTTAGACTGATTTAATGTGTTAAAAACCTTTTTAATTAATTCTTCCCTTTCTATTTGATTTTCTTTATCTGAGTATATTTTAATGAATCTGAGTAATCCTAATTTATTTAAAATTAATATTGCTTCTATCATTAAATTAAATAAATTTATGTTTAAATGAATAAATATTATTAATTCACTTTTTCAATAAATATTATTTTTCTCTGGTGAAGTTATATTCCTATTTCTGTATTCTCTAATTGAGTCGATTATTTGCTTTTCTTTGTCGTCTTTGTTTATTTCGAGGATTTTGCTCTCAAGTTCTTTTATTTTGTATTTCAGACCTTCTAACTGAGATAAATCCTTTGACAAAGTAAATTCACCATGGACTTCTTTATGTGATCTCATATCTGGATATGTTGAGATGTTTATTCCATCGTTATTTGACTGATTTATATGTGTGCCTTCCTCGTTTTTTGATATTAAACCCCTTTTTGGGGAGTAAGATTTGTTATGAAATTCCTTGTCGTTGTCTTGGTTATAAAACTGAATTGGGGTAAGTGTGTTATAATGTAAATTTTTAGATTGAGTTTGAGCTACATTTTCATATTCAGAGGCTGATTCTATCCTCTTTTTTTGAGGAAAATGCGAAATTTTCTTATTTTTGCTCTGTGACCTTTGGCCTCCTTTGCTTGTACTAACTTCAGAATCATAATTGCTTTGGGAATCATCCATGATTTTCACTGCGTTGTTTTTTTTATTATTCTTTACAGTCTTTACAGTTAAAGCTTTCAAAGGAGTTAAAGCTCTTGACGGATTATAACTATTACTACTCGTATTTTTCTCAAATGATTCCTTATAAACTTTCTTCTTTCTTTTTATGTTAACTTCAGAATTGTAATCATTTTCAATTACTCTAATAGACTCTACCCTCCTCGAAGGGTTCTGCTCTTCTATTAGATTATTCAGTTGGTTCTTTAAAATTGAATTTTCTAATTTTAGATCATTAATTTTTTCATTCAAATTCTGAATTTTATTCAAATATTCTTTATCTTCTTTATGGTTTTTATTAAGTTTTTTATTTATGTATTTAACTAATTCTGTATTGTCGTATTTCAGTTTGTTAATAAATTTTTCGATCGAAGCAAAACACAAGTCATATTCTGAATTTTTTAATATACATTTTCCTTCGATGTCTTCTTCGCGGATGTTTATTTCGTCTTTAAAATGTCTCAGATTGTTTTTTATAAACAAATTAAACTTTTCCAAAATATGTTTATAATCTTCCATTTCTTTTTCCTGCTCATTTAATTTGTTGTTAACAATATAAACTTGTTCATTCTCATTTTTTATCTTGTGTTCATAGAAACTTTCAACTTCTTTTAATTTGTACTTCAACTTTGAATTATCTTCGTTGTATTTCAGTTCTAACTCTTCCAACATTTTAGATCTTTTCTCTAGCAAATCATAACGAGCATAGCTATCAGCAAGTTCTCTTTTAAGCTTAGATTCTGATTCTATTAAATTATTCAATTCACACTTCAGCCTGTCATTTCTAGTCATAAGTTCCTCTACCTTTTCATTGTTCTTAATGAGTTCGGTTATTTTTCTGTTCAGTCTCAAATTTTCTTCATTAAGCGTTGAAAGTTTTTTATTGATCTCGGCTGATTCTTGTCTTTCTATCTCATTAGGGATAAGACAGTGTGTGTTAAGTTTATTGAGATGTTCTTTATGATTGAAAATTTCGTATTTCTTCTCTTTGTCTTCGAAAAATGCATTTTTGTTAAAATTTTCGTCCTTATGATGAACGATCTTTGCAGAATGGAAGCTTTCTTCAGGAGTTTTTCTCCTTAGATAATCTGTAGAGTCGTTTTTTAAATTTATTTGATGCTTGGTGTTTCCTAATATAATTGAGTGTGAATCATTTATTTGAAAGGAATTATTTTCTTGTAGAGTTGAATTCTTTATTTGCATCCTATTCGTATTGTCTTTTTCTTTGTTCTCTCTGTTTTGTTTGATTTTGTCTAATTGGCTTTTGTATTGATTTATCAAATTATCAATGTGTGATTCATATTCGCAAAATCCATCTTTCATTTTATTTTAATTTTTATAAAACTAGAATAACAATAGTTTATTCATACATTCTGATAACTCTTTTAAAATTAATTTTATATGATATAATTCTTCATAAGAGGAATGGAATCTAAATTGATAATTTTCTTGTGCTCGAATTTATTTGGATTAGTCAGCTCCTTAGCTGAAATTGTACTCCTCAAGAGCGTTTGTGAACTTTGTATATTTTCAATTTCTTTTTCTTTGGTTTCTCCTTGTTTAGCCTTTTGCTTTCCACCAGTTTCGATTAAATTATCAACAACTAAGTACATAAAGAATTCAACTGCGTTTATGTCGATGAACTAGATTAAAAATATTACATTATAACATTTGATCTTACCCTCGAATATTTATAAACATAAGTAGAAGCGAATAAATTAACACTTTGTGTTGCATCGAAAATAACCTCTTTCCTTTGATTCTTCGAGCAATTCTTTACTCCTTCCATATAATAATTTCCGTTTCTATAGGAAACATGTTAATATTTTATCTTACGTGCTTTTGTAAGAGATTAAATTTAGTTCTTGGGCTTTTGTTTTCTTATCTGCTTCAATTTCTTGCAGGAATAAATTATTTAATATTTTCTCTAAATTCTGACCGATGTTTATTCTGGGTTTTATAATAACTTCGTTTGAGGAGTAAAACGTTATATAGTAAAATCTATGCAAATAGGGATATAAATGCTTGTCATATCCTAAATTTCTTAAATAATCGACATGGTTGTCTCTTCTGTAAGAGAAAATATCTCTCATTAAAATCTTTAAACCCTTAAGGGTAATCCCATCAGAGTGTTTGCAATATTTTCCTATAATCTTTTCATAGTCTTCTTCTTCATCAAATGTGAGATTGAGTCTTTCATAAATGTTGATGATATCTTTTTTCTCGATAACCCCCTTGCTATAGGGATCATAAAGGTAAAACAGTTGCTGTGTAACTCTGTCAATTACATCGTGATTCAAAGTACCATCCGTAAGGTAGAAATTAGGGTTAGTGGAATAGCAACTCTTATTCTTCCTCATGCAATATCCCATTGTTAAAGGAATTATAAAATATTTCCCTGGTTGCAGTTGAATCTTAGCGATTATATCCTTTTCAAATTCAAATTCTTTGTAATATACCTTCTGCCAGTTTTTGAATTCGTCTCTACTTAGAATGCCTATTGACATATCCATCTTTTCAGAATGGTATTTTTCATCAAAGTAACTGTCGTTTATTACACTTAGATGCACCTTAAGATCAGTCACCTCTTCGATAGTTACTTCGTAATGAAAATAGGATAAGATATTCTCTAAATCAGTTTCTATACTATCTTGGCACCGAATGAAGCTTGATCGTAGTGAGAGTTCAAAATATTTCTTTGATTGTACTACAACTACGTGATTGAAGAATTTCACAAATTCATTTGGTGTCATCGTCATGAGTGTTTTATCCTGATATTTTTCAAGAAATCTTAAAATTTTCTGCGGAAGTTTATTTGCATTCATGTAAAATTCTCCCTGGTATTCCATGTCTGACCAAATGTTCCTTATTACGATCATTTTGAAATAAGACAATTTTACTGCAGCTACTATTGGATATAGGTAACCCTGATTGAAATAAAGATCGTATTTCTTATTTTGCTTATTCGTGTTCTGGAAATCAGCATATGCACACATTAAATACCCTTCGTTAGAAGCAGCTTCTAGTTTTGCAAAAAATTCATCTGCTTGCTTCTCCTGGTTAGCCAAAGAAATTGCGCTATTGAAGTTCATCTTACCTACAGAATCCTGCAAGTTCATGGTCTGTTGCGTAGGCAATTGAACATCTTCTTCATATCTGATACAGTTCACAGGAAATCCTGTCAACAATTTGTAAAGCTGGTCTATGTTTAGTTTACTTAAATTTTCGTACCCGTTGAAAAATTTGGCTAAGGCTTTTTCTATTAACATTACCCAACCGCTATTTTGATTATAGGAATAGATAGGATGAGAATAAATAAAACAAGGAATAAAGCTATCGCATACGACACTTTCCCAATTTCCATCGACAAAAAATTTTACCCTGTATATGCCTAATGGGTCTATTTCGTTGCTTGGTAAAATTCGTTGGATGAAAATAGGGTTTTCAGCTAGATGACAAAGAATACACAAGATTTTTGGATTTTTCTTGAAACCATACATAACATCAAGAGGGGATATTTCTTCTTCTGTGAAGATTTCGTTTTTCCCTGATGGAATGAGGGAAGTTATCTTCCTCCAATGGACAGCAATAGTCATTTCCTTTTCAGTATATTGAATATTTTTATCCTGCGGTATATCCAGAGTAATTTCGTTTGGTTCAGTTGGAGGAAACGCAGGATCTACAAAGAAATAAACATTATTCATAAGAAATAAATCTTGCATTTTCTCTTGGGATATTCTTTCAAAGGAAACGCTATTAAAGAAGTTTTGAATAGATTTTAATGTTTCTCTAATTAGATCTACCTCATGGCTAATTAATTTATGTTGCTTAGGGAGGAGAGGGAAGTTTATTTGAAATTTTATTTTGGCATCAATTCTAAACCCGATCATGTATTCAATCTCGCATATTTTACCTAGGTTCATTTCTAATTTCTCATCTAGTTCTGTACCACTTATGTTCTTAACAGACAATTTGTTATATTTGTTTGCGATTAGGCTTTGTTTCCTGTTTTCTTCTTCTTGAAGGATTTTCTTCAATACACTTGAATAAGGCTCTATCGTCTCTTGAATGATTACTCGTTTTTCTCCCT
>Ga0169931_10015035_pt1 | contig 10405 bp, 6 predicted proteins | sample Kivu_15m_20L_FD_129675 | JGI IMG/M metagenome (GOLD analysis project Ga0169931, IMG submission 129675) | Freshwater microbial communities from Lake Kivu, Western Province, Rwanda to study Microbial Dark Matter (Phase II) - Kivu_15m_20L... | ecosystem: Environmental > Aquatic > Freshwater > Lake ... | reverse complement strand
TACTAAAATTTATGGCGCAAGTGGAGCTGTTTATTATTACATTCAAAATTCTGGAAGTCCAGTAAATATTGACTTGCCAGGAACTGCCTCCATTCAAATTGTTGGCACTAAAAAAACATCAAAGAATGGACTGCCTCCCGTAAGCGATGATTTATTAGATGCCCGTGAATGGGATGCTTTTAGCTTGGTGGCTGATACGCAGTATTCCATGTCATTTGATCGTGGCCCGGAAATGCAAATTACGGCAGTTACTGAGCAAGTGGTTATTGATGACATAAAAACATCCTTTCCCAATCTTTACAGTGATCTTTCATTGGTTGGTTTTAATTTGTATTCAGGAAAAAGTGTGAGCGATTTGCGTTCGCTCAGCATGTTTGTTACGAAAGGGCGTCCCGCTCGTGCATTGCGAACAAAGGGCACTGTTAATGGCGTGGCATGGGGCAAGCCAGGTTATGAATATTTGCCACCAGCAGGAACCATTCCAACGCAAGAAATGGTTGCAAACACTTCTTATATTATCACTAAAGTTGGCAACACTAATTTCCAAAATTATGGACTTGCAAAAAATGTAGAAGCGGCAGTAGGAGTGGATTTTATTGCCACTGGCCCTGCTCCTGGCACTGGACAAGTGAAGGCGCAAGCCTATATCAACACTGCTCCTGATATTTTCTTGGACACTGTATTAGATCAAAACGATGGCATTGGTAAATATGCATCTGTGAGTTGCGTCAATCTTGAACAATTAGCAAAAAGCAAAAAGTTTTGCGAAAAAAATAAATTATTTATGGACTGTGTGATTGCTGATGCACAATCATGGCGTTCATTTTGGTCGCAAACGGCTGGTTTTAGCTTGTTAGAACTTGCTCGCATTGGTGGCCAAGATTGCCTAGTTCCTTCTGTGCCCTATGATTCCTCTACTGGCGAAATCACGCAAACAATTAAAGTTTCAGCTTTGTTTAATCCAGGCAATATTTTTGAAGATTCTTACAAAGAGGAGTTTATTGATTATGGCGTCAATACGGAAGACATTATTGTCACTTGTATTTATCGTGATCTAGATAAAGACGGAGCATTCTCACGCAATAGAAGTGTAGAAGTAAGACGCACATATGTGGATGAAGATGACGAAGTTAAGCTTAATGAAAACGATGCCATTCGTCAAACCGTTGACATGTCGGCTTATGTGAGCAGCAAAGAGCAGGCAATTTTAGTAGGCAAATCATTGTGTCAACTACGCCATTACACGCGTCGCGCCATTGAATTTAAAACTTTTCCTACGGAAGCCGCCATCTCTCCTGGTGCCTATGTCTATGTGGAACTAGCTCAAAATGAATGGCAAGATATTTACACTGGAACCATCAGAGCAAATAGCGCCTTAGATGTTCCTATTGGCAGTAAAACTAGCAACGGGAAAATTCCTAATGGCACCTATAACATTTTGATTTACGACCCGAATACTGGCGTTAGTGGCACTTCTACTAAGTCTGGTATTGTCATTGCGAATGGCACTGTCTCAGGCAATGCATTAAAGGCTTTCAATGGAAAGCTCTTTGTTCTCGGCAAGAAAATTAATAGCAAGCGCGTGTTTCGCGTGACTGAAGTGGAAATGGACGAGGAAGGAGAAGTGACTATTCGCGGCGTCGAACATCCTTGCGATAGCAATGGGAAGTCTTTAGTTTCTAAAGGACTCACTGCTAAAAGCACGGGGGTGTTTACTATTGATGGCAAAGCAAGCTAATATAAAAGGAAAGTACAATAAGCTTTTAAGCTAAAAGAAGTCATGGGATTCTTTACTGGCAATACTGGCGCAATGTGGATGGCCAGTTATGTTGAAGATGGTGCGTTAAATCTTGCCGATATTTCAGTTAGTTTTACTAAAACGACTACTGCCACCACTTATGCCGCAGGCACTTCTTGGAACGCCATTACTGTTACTGGCGGTGGCAGTAAGGCCAAGGCCACTTTAAAATCAAACGTAACCACTTCTACCACTGCATCGGTTGCGGGCACTTTAACCATTAGTGCTGGCGGGAGTGGATATAGTGCTGGTGATACTATTAGATTTGCGAGAGCTGGCACAACCGCTGTGCTTACCGATTCGTTCTTAATTACCTCTACAACTACTGCTGGCATTGATAGCATTTCTGAACTTGTCACGTCTGCCAATAATATCGGCAAACTTAAAACTTGGTCTTTAGATATTACTAATGATGTGTTGGATACCAGCGTTTTAGGCAGTCCTGGTAAAACTTTTATTGCTGGCCCCACCACTGCCACTGGTAGTGCCACTTTAATGTACTACAAAGAAGACCTTGGCAATACTACCAATATGAGCGATATGTCAGATTTAAGCAAGATTATTTTCAAGTCCACTGGCGCCACTCGTGTGTTGCTGCGTCTTGGCATTGATTCTTCAAGCGCAAATCGCTTTGATCTTTACGCTTATATCACTGGTGCATCGCTGTCTTCCAATTATGGAGAGATTGTAACAGTGGATGTTTCGTTCCAGATGGATGGTCAATTTATTAACGTGCCTTCCTAAAAATAAAACGTAAATGACAGTCTTTGCTGGCCATTATGGTGCTATTGAGCTGCAAAGAATTGGCTCTAGTAATACATTGTCTTTAAGCCTTTCGGCTGAAAATCTTAATACTACGCGAAAAAGAATTGCTTTAACCAACCCCGACGGCAGTGAAGTTGAACATGGTTTAATCACTTCTGGAGATCGCATTAGGATTACAACTAGCGACGCCAGGGGGCTTCCTTTTCGCTTTTACACTGATAATACAAATACTACTTATATAGATGATCCTGGTGCAAGTGTGTTGCCCTTAGAATTTTTTGCCAATGTCGATGCAATGGGGCAAATTCGCATGTATCGCACATTTGCTGATGCATTGTCTAATCCTGGCGTGCGTTACCTTGCTATCCCTTTAAGCAAGACGGCTTCTGATCCTAGTTGGCCCGTAACCATTACTCAACTTGCAGGGGCTTATAACACTTTAGGAAGAGTGGAAGGATTTACGATTAACACTGAACGAGTTACTGTTGATACTACCGCCCTTGGCGATAAATATCAAAATTACCAAGCAGCACAAGTGAATGGCAGCGGCAGTGTTGATTGTAAGTTTGATTTTTCTACATTGAACGACGAAGAGCTTCCAATAGCATTGTGCCAGCTCATCCAGAAAATTGAGATTGGCAGCCGTTTTAATGGTAAGTTTTATGTTTTAGAACCTGGTCTGCCGCAACCTCCAGGATATGCAGCAAATAATGGTCTTTATTATGAAGTGGAAGGCATTATGACCAATGCTGGTGTGGATGTAGCGGCTGATCAAATTGTGGAATGTAGTTTTGATTTTGTTGTTAATGGTGAATTTAAACTTCGTGCTGGCGTGCAGGCAATTGACCTTACTACTGAGGCTGATGTTAGCATTGGTAACGAAAGTACATTAGAAGAACTGGGCGTCTTAGAGGAGAACAATTAACCATGACTGTTCGCATTTCAGACTTAACGGCGCTCACGAATGATGTAGCTCAGTCAGACTTGCTGCCAATTGTAGATATTGGCGCCCAAGAAACAAAGAAAATAACTGTTGGCAATTTATTGCAATATGGCATCAGTGGAATGCCGTCTGGCACAATTGATTTAGCAGTATTAAATCAATCATCTAGCACCAAGCTTTCTTCAGCCGCATTAGCAAGCATTATTTCTTCTGGCACATTTGGAAGTGCCGATACTGTCCCGCAATTTAGCATCAATGATAAGGGTCTTGTCACTTATGCATCTGGCATTGCTATTGCCATTACTGCTTCTAGTGTTTCTGGGCTTGCTGCAGTTGCAACTAGCGGCACCTATGCGAGCTTAACTGATCTGCCTACGCTTGGCACCATTGCAAGTCAAGATGCTGCGAGCGTTCAAATTAGTGGTGGTACTGTTGAAAATATTACTTTAATTACGGGAAATGCCACAATTAGTGGTGGCACAATTAGTGGAATTGTTGACCTAGCCATTGCCGATGGCGGCACGGGGGCCTCTACTGCGGCTGATGCACGTAGCAATTTAGGACTTGCTATTGGCAGCGACGTTCAACCATATAGTTCAACGCTTTCTGGTATTGCCACTGCCACTACTAGCGCAGATCAACTGCTTTACACCACCGCATCAGGAGTGTTTGAGGCGAGTTCCATCACTTCTCTTGGTAGAAGTATTGTTTCTGGCAGTACAACTGCTGATGTTCGTAGCACTATTGGGCTGGGCACAATGGCAGTGCAAGATGCTGCCAGCATTGTAATTAGTGGTGGAACTATTGAAAATATTGTTTTAACAACTGGCAATGTTACTATTAGCGGCGGCACAATTAGTGGCATCACGGATTTAGCAATTGCTGATGGTGGCACAGGAGCCTCTTCTGCAGCAGACGCTCGCACTAATTTAGGACTTGCTATTGGCACAGATGTGCAAGCCTATAGTGCCGCTTTAGACAGCATTGTCAATGCAACCAGTGCAGCCGATCAATTCATCTATACTTCCGCTTCTGGTAATTTTATTGCGGCTAATGTTTCTGCTTTAGGGCGTTCAATTGTTTCTGGGAGCACTGAAAGCGTTGTACGCACAACGCTGGGTTTAGGCGACATAGCTTTGCAAAACTCAGCAAATATTTTAATTAGTGGCGGAACAATTGCTGGCATTGATTTAACAACTGGCAATGCCACGATTAGCGGAGGCACAATTAGTGGCATCACTGACTTAGCTATTGCCGATGGTGGCACTGGTGCTTCCACAGCAGCCAATGCACGTACTAATTTAGGGCTTGCTATTGGTAGCGACGTTCAAGCATATAGTTCAACGCTTTCTGGTCTGACCATTGTTACAACTGGCGCTGACGAAATGCTTTACACCACTTCTTCTGGGGTGTTTGCAGTTAGCCCTATTTCATCTATTGGACGCGCAATTATTTCTGGTTCCACTGCAAGCACTGTCAGAACCACCTTGGGACTGGGCAATATGTCCATCCAAGAGCCAGGAAGCGTCACGATTAGCGGCGGCACTATTGTTGGTATTACTGACATTGCCGTAGCCGATGGCGGCACTGGAGCCTCTACCGCCTCTGCTGCTCGCACTAATCTTGGTTTAGTCATTGGCACAGATGTGCAAGCTTATGATGCTGGCTTGGCTTCTATTGCTGGGCTTGCCACTTCTTCTGGTACGCTTCTTTATACCACTGACAGCGATGCTTATACAACGATTGGCGTAGATGATTTTATGAAAACAATGCTGGCCAGTGGAACTTCCGCTGGTGCAGTGCGTTCATATATTGGCCTGGGAGCCATTGCGTTAAATAATGCAATTACTAGCGCAGATATTTCCGCTGGGGGAATTAGTGGTGTTTCCATTGCAAGTGGAACAATCGGCAGCGGCTTAATTGCTGCTAATGCTATTTTTACTGATGCCCTTCAAGACGCGGCTGTAGCTACTATCAAAATTGTAGATAGTGGTGTTACGGCTGATAAACTTGCGGATAATTCTTCTTCCATTGTTGATGTAGGAGCGCCAATTACTGCTGGTAATTTTATTGGTCAGCAATATTTTGATACTGTTACTAGTTTTGAATATATTTGGGATGGCGATAGCTGGGAACGGCAGGCGGCAATTAATACTATTGACTTCGTTGATTCCACTCCATTAAATTTTGTCGTTAGCTACCCAGACGATTATTCGGCCACGATTACTAGCTCTTTAGACAATCAAGCCGTTAATACTATTTTTGCGGGACCAGTTTCTGGAGCCTCGACTACGCCTACATTCCGTAATTTAACAGCCGCAGATTTGCCCGTTGCAACTAGCAATGCAATTGGTGCTGTCAGTCCTGGCGCTGGTTTAAGCGTAGATGCTGGTGGCGCTATGAACCATAGCAATTCATTTGCTGCTGGTGAATATATTGGTCTTTTGACCATTGATGCTCAAGGACATATTACAAGTGCGGCCACTTCTCTTATTGCGGATCAAATTCCAGAGTTAGACGCCAGCAAGATTACTACTGGCACATTTAGCAGCGAACGTCTTGCCATAAATAGCGTTACGGCAGAGCAGTTGGCTGATAATGGCATTGCTCAAGTGAGCGAGAGTGCGCCAAATCCACAATTTGCTGGTCAATGGTGGGTGAATCCTAGTGATCGCTCTAGTTATATCTGGGTGGGACAAATTGGAGAAACTTTAGAGACTAGCAATGGCTATTGGCTTAATCTTGGTTATGGCAATTTACAGAATGAAAACTTGCGTTTTGCTGGCACTTATAACGCTTCTGGAAATACGATTGCCACAGTCACGCAGTACTCTACACAAGCTGGTTTAGACGTTGGCGAGGTTTTAACAGCCCCCAGTGAAAGTAATAATGGCCTTTATTACATTGTCACCATTTCAGGCTATGGCACTGGAGCTGCTCCTGTTGGAACGCTATCGCCTGGGGACTGGGTGGTTTCGTTGGGACAAGGGGCAAATTGGGAAACGCTTGACTTTGCTTCCGCAGTGGCTGGCGTTAGCGATACAGATGTGTTGGTTAATGGTCCCACACTGGTGCCTGCAGCTTCTGGCATCGCAACGCAGCGACAATTGAATTTAGACGTATGGAGCAGAGTGCAAGTGGCTACAACTTTCGCTTATGGCATTGTGCGAGCCTCTACAGAAATTGCAGTGGCTAGTGGCACTGGCATTATGAGCATTGGCATTATTGATGATGGCTCTTATTAATGATGGAGCAAACTAATGCAAGGCTATGGTTACGAAGGGTTTGTCTATGCAGGGAAGGAAATTCCCCCTTATGGAGACAAGGGGCAGGTATTAGTTAAACATACCAGTGCAAATTATTATGCCACCTGGCGTAGTATTGACCATATGATCAATGACAATGACGGCATCATTGATGAAGGCGAATATTAATAGAGAACAGTAGAATCAGGAAAGATATTTACCGTCACCCGTTAGGGTTTAGACACTATGGCTTCTACGCTTAAGCATCTTCGTTCGTCTTCTGCTGATAAGCGCCCCACTGCATCGGGCCTGACTGATGGACAATTAGCAATTAATACTGCTTCAGGCACTCCTGGTTTATTTTTTAAAGATAGTAATAGTGGAATTGTCAAAGTGGGACCTGCCCACGTTAGCGCGACGGCTCCTAATGCTACGCCTGCTGGTAGTGCTGGAAATAGCAAAGGCGAGTTTTGGGTGGATATTAATTTGGTGCCCAGTGGTTTGAAGGTTTGGAATGGTAGTGCATTTTCCAATCTTACGCCTTCTGGCAGTGAAACTATTCCTGGCCTGTTGGAAGTGGCCACGCCTGCTGAAGTGCAAACTGGCACGGATCATCAACGCGCCGTAACGCCTTCTGGCTTGCAAAGTAAAATTAGCGATTCCACTGCCACCACTTCTTCCACTACCATTGCTTCTTCTACTGCAGTCAAAAGCGCCTATGACCTTGCCAATGCTGCATTGCCTAAAGCAGGCGGCACTGTTACTGGCGAACTGCTGATTAGCCCTAGCGGCAGTTTGGTTTTTGAAGGCAGCAGTGATGATGGCTTTGAGACAACTCTTGCCGTTACCAATCCTACGGCTGATCGTACTATTACATTTCCAAATATCACTGGAACAGTTATTACAGGTGCAGACGTTGGAACGGTTACATCTGGAATGATTTTAGATGGCACCGTTGGAAACACTGAAATTAACGCATCTGCTGCGATTGCCCATAGCAAACTTGCTTCTTTAACGGCTGGAAATATCCTCCTGGGAAATGCAAGCAATGTTCCCACTTCTACTGCCGTTACTGGCGATATAACAATTAGCAATGCTGGCGTCACGGCAATTTCTGCTGGTGTCATTGTCAATGCTGATATTGCTGCAGGTGCTGCAATTGTTGATACAAAATTAGCCACAATTGCCACTGCAGATAAAGTGAGTCTTTCTGCATTGAATATTGATGGTGCCACTGATATTGGTGGCGCTTTAGTGAATGGTGATTTATTTATTGTTGACGATGGAGCTGGGGGGACCAACAGAAAAGCCCAAGCATTCCGCATGGCTCAACTCACTTATAGTGGCGTCACTGGAGACATTACAGTTGCCTCTGGTGGTACTGCTGCCATTTCGGCTGGCGTCATTGTCAACGCTGATATTAGTGACACTGCGGAAATTGCAGTCAGCAAACTTGCTGATGGTGCAGCGCGTCAACTGCTGCAAACCGATGCAGCCGGCACCGGCGTGGAATGGGCCAGCAACATTGACATCCCCGGCACGCTTGATGTAACCAGCGCCGCCACTTTTGATAGCAGCGTTGCTGTAACTGGAACTCTTACCAAGAGTGGTAACAACGTTGTCACCGTTGGTGATACCGGCACGGTCACCAGCGCAATGATTGCCGACGGCACGATTGTTAATGGTGACATCAACGCCAGCGCCGCGATTGCCGGCACCAAAATTTCCCCCGATTTTGGTAGCCAAACGATTGCTACCACCGGCATTGTTAGCCACGCTCTCGGAACTCAAGGTGCACCCACCATCACCTTCACCGGCGACACCAATACTGGCATTTACTCCCCCGGCGCAGACCAAGTAGCCATCAGCACTGGTGGGTCTGAACGCGTTGAATTTGGCACCAGCGAGGTTGTTTTCAATGACAGTGGCGCTAACTACGACTTCCGCGTTGAAGGTGATACAGATGCAAACTTGTTGCTTGTTGATGCTTCAAGTGATCGTGTAGGTATTGGACAAGTTAATCCTCTTGCCAAATTGCACGTTCGCGCTGCAAATAGTGACACCCTTGAAGATTTACTTCGCCTTGAACAATTCAATGCCGCAGGTACTGATAATGCTCGTCTTGAAATCCGAGCAGATGCTGCAAATAATCTTGTCTTCTACGCCTCAACCGGCCTAAATTCGGGTGGCCATGTATTTGAAACAGGCAACACTGAGCGGGTGCGTATTGATACATCGGGACGCCTGTTAGTTGGCACGCCTACAAGCCTTAGTTCCGATTCTTTCTTGCAGGTTTACAGAGCATCAGGCGACGTTCGCTGCCTCGTTGATTCAGACAGTATAGGCAATACTGAAAGTGCTATATTTAGGGCTGTTGGTGGATCAAGAACAGCAGATTTTGGGGTGTATAAGCACTCAGGAATTACCAATCCTTGCGCTTTTTTTATGCTCGAAGAAGAAGATGGAACTAACCAACTTTATTGGACAGACAATTCAGGCAACTTAAGGATTTCAACTAATAATGCCCACATCGGCACCACATCCGGCACTGTCGTCGGCACTCAAACCTCTGACGAACGCCTGAAAAACATTATCGGTCCCGTTGAGTACGGATTAAACACGCTCAAACAGATTGAACCAGTCCGTTACACCCTCAAATCGGAGCCCGACGTAGAGAAGCTCGGCTTCATCGCTCAGCAGGTTCAGCCATTAGTTCCCCAGTCAATCTTCGACACCAACGAGCACATTGAAGGCGAGCCGGAAGATGCCCCGACCAAGTTGGGCATGGAGTACGTCGCGCTGATTCCGGTGCTGGTCAATGCCATCAAGGAGCTATCCAATAAGAACGATGCTCTTGAGGCACGTCTTGCTGCTCTTGAGAGCGCGTAGTCATGAAAACCAACGAACTAGCAGCGGATTTGCTGCACGAACTGTTTGAGTACAGGAATGGGGAGCTGCTTTGGAAAGTCGGCGGCAATGGTCGCCGCATTGGGATGGTCGCCGGAGCTGTCAATCGTGATGGATACCGTCGCATCAAAATCAACTACAAGCTCTACGCCGTTCATCGTTTGGTCTGGGTCATGCACGGCAACGATCCTGTTCCGTTCGTGGATCACATCAACGGAGATGTGCTGGACAACCGCATCGACAACCTGCGGGCAGCCACCCATTCCCAGAACTGCATGAACCGCCGCGTGCGCTTTGACAGCAAGTCAGGCGTCAAAGGCGTAACTTGGAAAAAGAACAAGTGGCACGCATGTATCACGCTTGATTACAAGGTGTATTCAGGCGGTTACTTTGACTCCAAAGCAGATGCTATTGCCGCTGTTGACAAGCTGCGCAAGGAATTGCACGGTGAGTTTGCACGAAGCTAAGCCCAGTCACCCCCTTCACTACTTGCTCGGTAACTTGCTCGGTAACTTGCTCGGTAAGTAGTCTTTGACTTTACTGTTTTCATCGAACGGTTTACCGAAGATGTCTTTGCTCATTTGTTTTTTAAACTAATTAAGAACGTTTTGTTTGACCATGGCTTCTCAAGCTACTGAATTTTCCTGGAACATTGCCAATCTTGAACGCACGCTTTCAGACGGTATTGTCTACACACTTCACTATACGATTGACGCATTTGACGGCACCTATCGTTCAGGAGCCTAT
>Ga0169931_10015034_pt1 | contig 10405 bp, 7 predicted proteins | sample Kivu_15m_20L_FD_129675 | JGI IMG/M metagenome (GOLD analysis project Ga0169931, IMG submission 129675) | Freshwater microbial communities from Lake Kivu, Western Province, Rwanda to study Microbial Dark Matter (Phase II) - Kivu_15m_20L... | ecosystem: Environmental > Aquatic > Freshwater > Lake ... | reverse complement strand
TTAATGCGTCGATAACCCGGTTGGGGCTATAGCTCAGTTGGTAGAGCACTTGAATGGCATTCAAGGGGTCAGCGGTTCGAATCCGCTTAGCTCCATTGTTCGATCAATGGATCAGGGAAAGCATAGCCTGGGTCAAGAAGGCTGATACCGCCTAGTTGAGTTGGCTTTACTCAATTATCTAAGTGGATCACAAACCCTACTGTGATTTCTGATCCCTGTAACGGAATTGTTTAGCTTTACTTTTGTTCTGGGTGCTCCAACTCCGGGCGATGTCCCCCTAGCTGATTGAGCCGCCGGATGAACTGGTGTAAACGGCCAAAGGAGCGATGGTTAAAGTCCATCACCAGGCGGGGTAGGGCCAGGGTTTTGTCATTGCGCTCCTCCGGTAGGCTAGCGGTTTTAGCGATGGCACCCCGATCCAGCATGTCGGCAAATTCCTCATTGAGGATGGCTACAGCGTTGTCGGACAGGTCCCCCTTGAGGCGAATTACCAGGCGATCGCCAACGTAGCGGCAGGAATGGTAAACCCGGTAGAAATCACTAATTACCCGGCAGGCCTCCTCAACGGTATCCGTGATGGTATACAGACTAGGATCGTCCGGGCTAATTAAACCCCGGCTGAGCAGATGGGTGCGAATATAGGTATCCCAGCCCTGCCAATAGGTACCCCCGGCATGATCCACCAGAACGATTGGCATCGGGTCTGCCTTGCCAGTTTGGATCAGGGTGAGGGATTCAAAGGCCTCGTCCTGGGTGCCAAATCCGCCAGGGAATAGGGCCAGGGCATCACTTTCCCGTAGAAAAAAGAGCTTACGGGTGAAGAAGTATTTGAAGTCGATTAACTTGGCATTGCCCGCCATTATTGGGTTAGCCCCCTGTTCAAAGGGCAGTTGAATATTGAGGCCAAAGGACTGATCAATGCCGGCCCCCAGATTGCCCGCCTCCATAATGCCGCCTCCGGCCCCGGTCATGACCATGAAACCAGCCTGGGTAATTGCTTGGGCAAACTGCTTAGCCAGCTCATAGTCGGGATGGTCAGCCGCTATGCGGGCAGAACCAAAAATCGTAATTTTACGGATATGGCGGTAGGGATAGAAGGTTTGGAATCCCTGTTCCATGTCTAGTAGGGCATGGTTGAGAATCTTCCAATCGAGGCGATCTGCCTCCCGTTCCATCATCCGCAAAATAGTCTCTAATACCTGGCGGATCAGCTTGCCATGCTCCATTGAGGGGAGATGCTCAAGCAGGGCAATCAAATCAGCCTGAATGTCGACCGGTAAGTTAGACAGAGGAGATACCATAAACGCCTTTCAGTGGCAGCATCCTATTTTATCTAGAATTAGAGGGACCTTTGCTAAGCTACTTTTAACGACTTTAACCAGAATGCCTAGAACACCATGCATTTATCAAAGTGAATCTGGTTAGGCATTTTCAACTGGCTATGGTTAGACCTTTGCCTTGCTGGGGGCTATTGATGTCAAAAAAACTATCACCCACCCTACTAGGGCGGGTGACAACTGAAGGACGCTGATCTGGACTATTTCACATCTTGAGGCGGTAGGTGCTTTTCTAAGGTACTAGCCAGAGTCGCTTTGGGTACGGCGCCGACCACCATGTCAACCCGCTGACCATCTTTAAAGATCATTAACGTAGGAATGCTACGAATATTATACTGGCTAGCTATATCATTATTTTCGTCAGTATTAACCTTGACGACCTTAACCTTGCCTGCGTACTGTACAGCGATTTCTTCAACCACAGGTGCCACCATGCGACAGGGCCCGCACCAGGGTGCCCAAAAATCTACCAAAACGGGCGTTTTGCTTTCGAGTACTTCTTGCTTAAACGTAGAGTTTGTAACCTCAGTAACCTCAGCGGCTGCCATGCCTAGTATTCCTTGCTTAAACACACCCAATTTTACCATAGCCAAAAAGAAGCCATTTGGGCTGATCGGCAACAGATTGAGACATTAGCGGTTGCCGGTTTGATTAGGACAAGATTGGGACATTATTTTTCTATACGCCGTTGCACCAGGCCCAAAGCCTGACTCGGTGTCTTTGGCTGACTGGTATAGCTGTAGCTGACCAATTTAACCCCTAAAGAAAGCGCCTGAGTTAATTAACTCAGGCGAAATGTGGTGTGAGGAGTGAACGGAAACTTTCGTCTCCGCCTCTTTGTATTGTACAGTGGACGATCTGAAATCTGCCACTCTCACTCCGCCTTGATAGAAGCTTTAATGTTAATAATGAACCAAATGTTACCTTGCTAACGGCGACCCAGATCCTGTCTTGGATTAAAGGTTTCTATCTGTCGTAGTTCTTGATAGATCGCTTTTTCCCGATCGCTGAGGCTAGGGGGTACCACCACCTCCAGTTCCAGTAACAGATCGCCTCGCTGATTCTGTCCAATCGGGTAGCCCCGGTCCACTAAACGCACCAATTGCCCTGTCTGGGCACCCTGGGGTAGGGTGGTGCGCAGGGATCCATCCAAGGTTGGCACCTCAATAGTACTGCCCAGGGCGGCCTCACTGGGAGTTATGGGCAGCCGACAGACGATATCACTGCCCTGTAATTGAAAAAAAGGATGGGGTTCTACTTCAATTCGCAGGTAAAGATTGCCACCACCGATGCCTTGACCACGCAAACGAATTCGTTGACCGGTGACCATGCCAGCCGGCATATTGACTTCCAGAGAACGGCCATCCTCTAGTCGAATCCGCTCTCGCCCCCCCCGGAAGGCCTTTTCTAATGGGATGGTCAAGTTGGCTTCCGCATCTCGCCGACGCCGATCACTGCTGATTCGACCCTGCCCCTGGGGGGACTGATCAGGGTCAGGGCTTCCCCGGTAGGTCGCGGAGGGTGCCTGTCGGCTCAGCAGTTGGTCAATAAAGCTGTTGAAGTCCAGAAATTGACCAAAGTTAAAATCCTCCAGGGAGAGTCGGTTGCTGGCCCGTTCTTCAGGGATGATCGGATTACCGTCGTCGTAGCCTGGGCTAGTGGTAAAACCCTGCTGTCTCCAGTATTGACTGAATTTTTCATACTGGGCTCGTCGTTCCGAGTCGGAGAGCACTTCATAGGCCTCTCCCAACAGCTTAAACTGCTCTTCGGCAGCCCGATCGCCGGGGTTCAGGTCCGGGTGGTACTGACGGGCCAATTTTCGGTAGGCCTGCTTGATTGCTATGCCGTCGGCTTTCCTGGAAACTCCCAGAATCTCGTAATAGTTCCGAAAGTTTTGCATATTTGGTGTTTGCGATCAATTCCCTGAGGTATTAGCGACACTACATTGGTGCCTAGTCCTGTCTTGGCCTGAGAGGCCTGGATCCTTACGCCAGCGCCACTTGGGTCCCCGGGTTGCCCCTTCCCAGATAAAGGACCTAGGACCTAGAAAGGCCAGGCTAGGACCATTGGTTTTGGTTGCCCCAATTGCTATCGTAGTCAGAATCGGGCTGGCGTGGTCGGCGACGGGGCGGAGGGGTATCATCATCCCAGAGGTCTTTCCCAGGCTCCGTAGGAGGCTGATTCCAAGGGTCATCATCCCATTTGGGTTGGCTAGTAAAGCCCCCTGGGTCATCCTCGATGGGTGGAGTAGGAGGCGTGTCGTCGTCTCGATTCACCTGCTTTGACCGAGGGGCCGGGCGCGAAGAGTCTGACATAGAGGAGGAAGGAGATTGACTATACCCTGGAACTTTAGCCTCAGGGTAGTTATTAGTCCCCTGGCTAGAAGTTGGGTAACCGGAGTAGCCATAGCCAGGGTTCCGACCGTAGGGAGAGTTGTCATAGCCTGGCTGGCTCTCCCTAGGATTACCATAGTCCTGATCCCGGAAGGGTTGGCGGCGGTTATCGTAGGATGGTGGACTCGGGCTACGCCTGTCGTAATCAGCATCCCCGTAGGGAGGTTCGCCATAGCCAGACCCCTGGCGAAAGGGAGAGGAATTGCCTCGACTGCGGTTGTCGTAGTCCCAATCCTCATCCCAACTGCCCCAGGAAGAGGAGCCTGAGTAGCCATAGTTGGGGCGAGGCTCTAGGTCGTCATCAAAGGAAAAGGTTTTCTTAAGGGTGTTGCCAATCTGCCCTAAGATACCGCCCTCGGGTTGATCTTCTGCCTCGTAGAGATAAGCTTCCCGGTTGAGATCGTAGAGTTCGTCCTGGAGATCAACCTGGGTCATGTCAATGCCCCGCTCATCGCTCTGTTCCAGGTAGTCACGCAGTTCCTGGACAAGTCCTTCGATGCGACGGCGACGATCGCGGGCAAACTGCATGCCAAAGTCCAAGGCGACTTCCCGCAATAGTCGCTCTGCCTGGAAGGTGAGGGCTTCGGCTCGGTTACGCTTTTCCACCCGTTCCCGCTGTAGGCGATCGGTTTCGGCGTACTCTTCCGCCTCCTGGATCATCCGCTGTACTTCACTTTCCTCCAGGTTGGTTGCCCCCTGCACCGTCAGGCTCTGTTCCCGGCCTGTGGTTTTATCCATGGCGGATACCTGTAGAATGCCGTTGGCATCAATATCAAAGGATACTAACACCTGGGGAACCCCCCGGGGAGCAGGGGGAATGCCCATCAATTTAAATCGCCCCAGGGATTTATTATCGGCGGCCATTTCCCGCTCTCCCTGAAGCACGTGGACCTCCACAGAGGTTTGATTGTTTTCAGAGGTAGAAAAAATATCAGAACGGCGAACAGGAATGGTGGTGTTGCGGGGAATCACCTTTTTCATCACTCCACCAATAGTCTCCAGCCCTAAGGATAGAGAGGTGACATCCAGGAGCATGATGTCCTGTACTTCCTGGGTGAGGATACCAGCTTGAATTGCTGCCCCGACCGCCACCGCTTCATCGGGATTGACGTTTTGACTGGGTTCTAACCCGATTAAAGATCGCACCAATTCCTGGGCCATGGGCATGCGGCTACCTCCGCCCACCAGCACCACTTCATCGATATCGTTAGGACCTAGATTGGCATCCACTAAGGCCTGTTTCAATGGCCCCCGCAGTCGACTCACCAAATCGCCGCAGAGTTGCTCGAACTGGGATCGACTAAGGGAAGCTTCTAGGTGTTTGGGGCCATCTTGGCTGGCAGTGATAAAAGGTAGGCTAATCTCGGTAGTGGTCACCCCAGAGAGCTCGATCTTGGCTTTTTCCGCCGCCTCCATGAGCCGTTGTAGGGCTTGCCGGTCCTGGCGTAGGTCTATGCCCTCCCCTTCAAGGAACTGATCCGCCAACCAGTCAACAATTTTCTGATCAAAGTCTGAGCCCCCCAGTTGGGTATCACCGGCAGTGGATCGCACCTCAAACACCCCATCGTTGACATCCAGGACGGAGACGTCAAAGGTGCCGCCTCCCAGGTCAAACACCAGGATGGTTTGGTTATAACCCTGATCTAAGCCATAGGCCAGGGCCGCCGCCGTTGGTTCATTAAGGATGCGCTGTACCTCAATCCCAGCAATGCGTCCAGCGTTACGGGTTGCCTGGCGTTGGGTATCGTTAAAATAGGCGGGTACGGTAATTACCGCTCCTGTTACGGGTTGACCCAGATAACGACTGGCTTCCTCCGCCAGCTTGCGCAGAATCATGGCGGAAATCTCCTCTGGAGCAAAGTCCTTCTCCAGCCGGGGACAACGAATCTTGACGTTACCCGCCTGGTCTCGCCGGATTGTATAGGAAACTCGTTTGCAAGCAGCATCTAACTCGCTGTACTTGCGCCCCATGTACCGCTTAACACCGTAAAAAGTATTTTGAGGATTGAGGACGGTCTGACGTCGAGCCATCTGACCCACCAATCTCTCTCCCTCTTTGCTAAAGGCCACCACTGAAGGGATGGTACGCATGCCCTCAACACTGGCGATCACCACCGGTTTGCCACCTTCAATGACAGAAACAACTGAATTGGTGGTGCCCAGGTCGATGCCAACTACTTTTCCCATGCCCTTTGGCGTCTCCTTAATCTCTGCATCGGTGTGTCCGTCAAATCTAATCTAACGGAGGGGACTACCTGACTATACCTGCTTCAATCATAATCTGTCCTGCCCTAGGCTGGAGTTCACTGAGTTAAACCTAGGGTTGGGAGTCTAGCCAATCCCGTCCCACCCGTAGGGTAATGTCTGACTCCAGGTGTCCAGTGGATTCTGAAAAAACCTGACCTAACCCAACTACGCTACCGATGGTCTTAGCGCTGTCAAGGTCACCCTTCTGGGCAATAATTTCAGTTTTGTCCAGGGTATCTGACCAATCTTCGATCAGGTAAACATTAGGGAAGCCATTGCTACGTAAATAATCTGCGACCGCCACAGCCGCCCCCTCGTCTCCAGAGGCATTTTGCACAGCTATCTGTGAATCTAGACTAGAACTATGACTGCTGTTGTCAGCGTAGATACTAATTCCATCGGTTTGGAAAAATTTTTGTAGAATAGTGGCGGCTGAGTTCCAGTCTGGCAGCCAATAGCTGGCCTGAAACTCGGAGGGCTGACTAAAACGACCCGGGAGCATCACCATTTGTAAATTCTCGGGTTCGATGGCGAGGCCAAAGTTAGCTAGGGCTAGCATTTCCTCCAGGGTCAGGTTGGTGTCAACGTAGCGCAAGCCTACCCGAATGGCCTGGGGTAACTTGGCAATGACGGTGGGATTGGTGAGACGGTCTCGAAAGGCCTTAAGTAGCATCTGTTGGCGCTGAACCCGACCAATATCGCCGTTGTTGTCTTTGCGAAAGCGAGCAAACTGCTCTGCCTGATCCCCGTTTAAGGTCTGCCAGCCAGGATAAAGATCAATATGTAAATCTTGGGTGTTATCGCTATACACCATGCGCTTGGGCACATAAACCTCTATGCCCCCGATTAAGTCAACAATCTCCCTAAAGGCGCCAGTATTTATCCGTAGGTATCGATCAATCTCTACATAGCCGAGATTGTCAGCAATAGTTTGAGCCACTAACTCTGGGCCACCGTCCACATTCGCTTCGTTAATCTTAGCCATGCCGTAGCCAGGAATCTGTACCCGCGTATCCCGGGGAATAGACATCACATTTAAGGTGTTGTCTTGGGGGTTGATCCGCACCAGCAATAGGGTATCGGTACGGCCCCCAAAGGTAGCTTGGGATTGGACTGGGGCATCTAGCACCTCATCAATACCCATCACTAAAATGTTGATCGGTCGGGTCACCTGGTATCGAAATCCGGCTCGCCACAGGTCGCCAATGCCGAGGGAAGGACGATCTAGGGCAGCGGACTGAGGGAGGGGCAATAGCAGAGCTCCCCCTGCTCCAATCAAGGCTGACACGATAGCCGTTCCCAGGAACGCTGCACTCCAGAGCAACAGGTTAAGACCACGTCTGAAGGGCGATCGCTGCGGGTACAGCGAACTAACCTGGGTTGATTTAAAGGGGGCATCAGCCTTAAGGGGACTCGGATTACTTACGGAGTAATCAACACCTCTTTCCTCATCGGAGGAGGCCGGCAATTGGGATGTCTGTTTAGTTGATTTCACTCCTCAATACCCACAGAAACTGCGTTTAAATTAGCCTAGCAGCCCGAATCAATCTGGGCAGTTAGGGAATAGACATAATCTGATTTGGTCCGGGTCAAACCACTCCATCAAAAATTATGTTAACTAATATTAAGCTATTTTTACTCCTATTCTGCCCTCCTCGGGATAGGATGACAACAATATAATTAATTTTCTATGGGTAATGCCCAGGCAGTGCTATGGCTAACTTGGTTCCCGTTATTCTGGCCGGTGGTAAGGGCGAGCGCTTCTGGCCCGTTAGTCGCCTCTCTCGCCCTAAGCAATTTCTCTGTTTAGATGGTAGTGATCGCAGCCTGCTGCAAACCACCGCTGATCGGTTAGTGGCGCTGGCTGGGGATTGGCAGTCAGTTTGGGTGATAACGGCGGCCCACCTGGCAGACCAGGTGCGGCAGCAACTACCCCAACTTCCCGCCGCTAATCTGCTGGTGGAGCCAGTGGGGCGAGATACGGGTCCAGCGGTGGCCTGGGCTACCCTTGAGATTGCCCAGCGTCACGGTCAGGAGGCACTGGTGGGCTTTTTCCCTGCCGATCATTGGATTGCTGATGAAGCCAGTTTTTGCCAGACCTTGACTGCCGCTGCCGACCTGGCCCTTGATCGGCAGGCGATCGTCACCCTGGGCATCACCCCTGGCTACCCAGCCACCGGCTATGGCTACATCGAACAAGGGAAAGCGGTGGGCCAGTACGGAGGTTTGTCAGCTTACCAGGTGACTCGTTTCACAGAAAAGCCGGATACCCCTACCGCTGCCAGCTTTATCGCTAGCGGCAAGTTTAGTTGGAATAGCGGCATGTTTGTGTTTTCTGCGGAAACTATGATCAAGGAACTGCAGACCCACGCTCCCCACCTGATGGAACCGATTTTGGCGGCGGGGGTAGAGGCTTACCCTGACCTGGTCAAGCTCAGTATTGACTACGCGGTGATGGAGCATACTGATCGGGCCTATGTTATGCCTGTGGCTTTTGGTTGGGATGATCTGGGGGATTGGAATGCGGTGGAGCGTCTGCTGAAGCAACCCCACCAGCCCAACGTGGATTTAGCCCGCCATCTGGCCGTGGATACCACCGATAGTATCGTCTACGCCGCGGATCCGGAGGAGGTTGTGGTTACCATTGGCTTGGCAGATATCGTCATCGTGCGGGATGGTAAGGCTACCCTGGTGGTCCACAAGGACCGGACCCAGGATATTAAAAAGGCGGTGCAGCGTTTGGGGGCCGTAGCAGAATTTAAAGACTTGCTATAAGGGGTTTGCCAAACCACACCTTAATTTGCCTGATCCCAGGTCAGAAAGCCTTGGTATAATACCTCAGCGCTAGTTGCTAGCGTTAATTTTTGGTTTCAGCTTATGTCCTCAACCATTAATGATATTAATCTCCAGGCTCGCCACGGAAGTATTGCCGCGATTATTCAGCTTTTGAATAATCACTTTGCCGAAAGTGGTATTCGTACTCGAGCTGTCCAGGATCACGGCGTTCTACAACTCCTGGTGGAAGCCCCTACTGCGAATCAACTAGAGCAAAAGACCGTGGTGTCAGAGGTGCAACAGGTACTGGAATCGGTCAGCCCCAGAGGTATTAGCAAGGTTAATATCAATGGCCGCATTGTACAGGAACAGCAACTTCTCTGGTTAGACGATATTAAGCGCGATCCTAAGCGCAATTTACTCTGGTTTGAGCGAGTTACCCTGCGACAGCCTAACCCCCTGGTGCGATTTTGGCAAGATTTAAACCAACCACGGCAATCGCAGTTATTCACGCAATCTCCAGCCTCATCTCCAGCTAATCGGATGGCCTTTTGGCGAGGTTTGGTGGGGGGGGCGAGCTTGGTTCTGTTCCTGCTGCTGGTGGGGTGGACCACCAAGAACTGGATGCGCTACGGCCTCAATTTCAAGTTTCCTTCCCGGGGCGATAGCCTCTCAACGACCCAGTCAAAGTCAGACGAGCCCCTTGCCTCTCCCCAGCAAGATCCCTTTGTGATGGCGGTCCGGATTGCCCAACAGTCTGTTGAGGATGGTCGATCCTCTACAACGGTAGATCAGTGGTTAGAGTTGGCAATGCGCTGGCAGCGGGCCGCTGATTTGATGGCCCAGGTGCCAGCTAGTGATAGCCGTTATGCAGTGGCCCAGGATCGGATAGCGGTTTACAGCGCCAATAAGCAGCGGGCCCTAGAGGAGGCGGAAAAGCGAAAGCCTTAAAGTTCACCAAATCCTTTTTTCTTTTTTTGGCTCTTTGGTTTTTTAGAACTGCTACCCCGTTGACCCGGGGGATTGCCACCGCCCATCATGCCAGCGAAGTCAGGCATCCCCCCCATGCCAGGCAGTCCTCCTCCCATACCAGGGAAACCGCCACCCCGCCCCATTTGCTGCATCAGCGATCGCATTTTAGTGAAGTCGCTAACCAGCTTGCCAACGTCTTGCTCAGCCCGCCCCGAGCCCGCAGCAACCCGGCGGCGGCGACCTGGAGAACCAGCCAACAGGCCAGGGTTCTTGCGTTCCTCCCGGGTCATGGAGTTGATCATGGCTTCACAGCGTTTTAGCTGGACCTCTCCCTGCTCCAGCATTTCGCCGGAAATTTGCTTACCCATGCCGGGGATTAACTTCATGATGCCCCCCAGGGAACCCATGGTTTTCATAAAGCGCATTTGCTTAAGGAAATCATCGAAATCAAATTCTGCCTCCAGAATTTTACGCTGAAGTTTTTCGGCATCGGCAATGTCAACGGCTTCCTGGGCCTTTTCCACCAGGGTGAGTACATCCCCCATGCCTAAAATCCTGGAGGCCATGCGATCGGGATAGAAGGGCTGGAGGGCTTCTACCTTTTCTCCGACCCCTACAAATTTAATCGGCTGGCCCGAAATTTGTCGCACGGAGAGGGCTGCTCCCCCCCGGGCGTCACCA
>Ga0169931_10015033_pt1 | contig 10405 bp, 9 predicted proteins | sample Kivu_15m_20L_FD_129675 | JGI IMG/M metagenome (GOLD analysis project Ga0169931, IMG submission 129675) | Freshwater microbial communities from Lake Kivu, Western Province, Rwanda to study Microbial Dark Matter (Phase II) - Kivu_15m_20L... | ecosystem: Environmental > Aquatic > Freshwater > Lake ... | reverse complement strand
CCGAGGTGGTGGGCGCCGTGCTGGGCGACGCGGCCCGGTTCGTCCGGGGCGCGCATCCCGGGCACGCGCTGGCGGTGGTGACCGCGCGCGCGCGCGGCGCCCTGGCCCGGGGCTCGGGCCGGCTGGCCTTCGCCGGGCCGGCGCTGGCCAACCTTGCCTCACGCCGCGCGCTCGGAGCCCATCTGCAGCGGGTGGTGTTCGCGCTCAATCCGCGCGCCTCGCACGCCGCCGTGTGGCCCGACGACGCCTTCGATACCACCGAGGTGCCGCTCGGACCGGCCAACGCGGCGGCCGCACTGCTCGCCTCGGGCACGATCCCGCTGGTGGCCGACCCGGTGCGCGACCCGCCACGGGCACCCTCCGGGCTGTACTGGGACGGCGGCCTGATCGACTACCACCTGCTGCTGCGCTGGCAGCGGCTCGACGGGCTGCTGCTGTACCCGCACTTCGTGCCCTGGCTCACGCCGGGCTGGCTCGACAAGTCGCTGCCCTGGCGACGCCGCGGGCCGGCGGCCGCCCGGCCCTGGCTCGACGACACGCTGCTGCTGGTGCCCTCCGACGCGCTGCTCGGGCGCCTGCCCGGCGCACGCCTGCCCGATCGCAGCGACTTCAACCGGTACGGCACCGACCACGATGGCCGGCTGCGGGCGTGGCGCCGCGCCATCGGCGAGTGCGAGGCGATGGTCGAGGACCTGGCCCAGTTCGTCCGGCATCCCGATCCGGCGCGGCTCGAGCCGCTGGAGGCGGCGTGATCGTCGACCCGCGCGCGCAGCGGCTGCTGCCCCGGCCGCACTGGCTCGACGGCATCGTGGTGGTGATCCTGCTCGGCATCGTCTACGCCAGCCTGGTGCGGCGCGGCGAGATGGACTGCACCGGCTTCGCCGGGGCGCTGCTACGCCAGTCCCGGCTGTCGTGGGGCTCCGACGTGATCGGCAACGTCTTCGCCTACCTGCTGCTGGGCGCGGCGCTGGCCTTCGCCTGGGCGCACCGCCGGCCCAGGGCCGCCGCCGGCCCGGGCCCCGGCCTGCGGCTGGGCATGGCGGTGATCGCGGCCTGCGCGCTGCTGTCGCTGTCGATGGAGACGGTGCAGGCGTGCATGACCGAGCGCATGTCCTCGGGCTGGGACCTGCTGACCAACACCATCGGCGCGACCCTGGGGTGGTATGGCGCACTTGCGCTCGCGCCGCTGTGGACGGGCTTCGCCACCCGTGCGGCCGGCGGCGGCCGACGCCGGATGCTGGCGGTGATGTCGCTCGCCGCCCTCGCCTGGCTGGCGTCCCAGACCGCCCCGTGGATGCCCACCTTCAGCGCCTCGATGCTCGAGGCGCACCTGGCGCAGGTACGGGCGGCGCTGACCGCCGGCTACCTCGATCCCTGGACGCTGGCGGCCCGGGGCGGCGAGTGGCTCGCGCTGGGCGCGGGCTTCGCGCTGGTGCTGCGCCGGCGCCGGCTCGCCCTGCTGCCGGTCGCCGCGCTGGCCAGCGTCGCCGTGCTCGGGCAGCTGCTGCTCGCGGCCGGCCCGCTGCCCTCGGGCGAGGCGCTGGTCACGCTGCCGATCGGGGTGCTCGCCGCCGTCGTGCTGCCCCGGGCCAGCCCGCGCACCTGCGCCGCGGTGCTGCTGGCGGCCCTGCTGACGGCGCTCGGCGCCACCGAGCTGGCGCCGGGCAACGGCCCGCCCGAGCCGTTCAACTGGCGCGCCATGATGCTGCGCGGCGACGCGATCGCCGGCATGGAGGCGGCGGCCCGTTACGCCTGGTACGCCATGGGCATCGCGGTGGCCGGCCACGCGCTGGGGGGACGCACCCGGCTGTGGGCGCTCGGCCCGCCCCTGCTGATCGCCGGGGTCGCCTGGCTGCAGACCGGGATCCCGGGCCGCTCGCCCGAGCTGTCGCCGATCCTGATCACCCTCGCCTGCTCGGCCCTGGCCGCGGGCATGCTCGGCGGCTCGGGCGCCGGCCGGGCTGCCGGGCGACGACGCTGAGCCGGAGCGCTCAGGGCGCCGCCGCGAGCACGTCCCGCAGCGCCGCGGTCCAGCCGACGATGCCGCCCTGCGCGCGGATCATCGCGAGCGTGGCCTCGTGGAACTCGGGGAAGTAGCTGCCCGCGGCCTCCTCGACCAGCAGGCACTCGTAGCCTCGGTCGTTGGCCTCGCGCATGCTGGTCTGCACGCACACCTCGGTGGTCACGCCGGCGAACAGCAGGTGGGTGACGCCGAACGCCCGCAGCCGGTCGTGCAGCGGCGTCGCCCAGAACGCGCCCTTGCCCGGCTTGACGATCTCGAGTTCGCCGGCGCGCGGCGCCAGGCCCGCCACGAAGTCGGCACCGGGCTCGCCGTCGACGAGGATCCGGCCCATCGGGCCCGGGTCGCCGATCCGCAGGACGGGCGAGCCGCGCAGTCGCTTGGCCGGCGGGCAGTCGGACAGGTCCGCACGGTGACATTCGCGGGTGTGCACCACCCGCAGCCCGCAGGCCCGCGCCCACTCGAGCAGCTCGAGTGCCGGCGCCACCACCCGACCCAGACGGCTCACGTCATTGCCGAGCGATTCGCCGAACCCGCCCGGCTCGACGAAGTCGCGCTGCAGGTCGATCATCACCAGCGCGGTGCGCGCCGGTTCGAACACGAACTCGAAGGGCTGCGCCCGCAGGATCCGGCTCGGCGGCGCGGCGCGACTCATGCCGCCCTCCGCTCGGCGGTTGCGGCGGGATCCGGTCCGTCCGCCGGTTCGTGACCACCCCCCATCCGGCGACCGATCACCGCCCGGTCGGCCGCCGGCTGGGCGGTCTCGTACAGCAGCGCCCCCCCGCACATCACCAGCACGCGATCCGACAGCTCGATCAGCTCGTCGAGGTCCTCGCTCACCAGCAGCACCGCGGCCCCCTCGTTGCGGGCCTCGAGCAGCCGCCGGTGGATCTCGTCGACGGCGGCGAAGTCCAGGCCGAACACCGGGTTCATCACCACCAGCAGCCGGCAGCCGCGGGACAGTTCGCGGGCCAGCACCGTCCGCTGCACGTTGCCCCCGGACAGCGTCGCGATCGGCGAGCCGGGCCCGCGGGTCCTGATCCCGAACGCCTCGATGCGCGGCAGCGCAGCCTCGGTCAGGCGGCGGGGCGCGAGCCAGCCGCCCCGCGCCAGCGGCGGCCGGTCGAACTCGCGCAGCGCGAGGTTCTCGGCCACCGTCATGGCGCCGACGCAGGCGTTGCGCAGCGGCTCCTCCGGCAGGCTGCCGACGGCGTGCCGGGCGATCTGCGCGCGGCTGCCCCGATAGGGCTCGCCGTTGACCCGCACCGAGCCCGACACCGGCTCGCGCTGGCCGAGCAGCACCTCCACCAGCTCGCGCTGGCCGTTGCCCGACACGCCGGCCACGCCGACGATCTCGCCCGCGGCCACCTCGAGCGTCGCGTCGCGGACCGCGCGGTGCCCGGCGTCGTTGGCGACCGACAGCCGCTCGACCCGCAGTACCACCGGCGCGCCGGCCGCCGCCGGTGCGCGCGCGGGCGGCTCGCGCAGCCGCTGGGCACCGATCATCGCGTCGGCCAGCCGGGCCGCGTCGAACTCGGCCACCGGTCCGGCCGCCGCGTAGGCGCCCCGGCGCAGCACCGTCACGTCGTCGGCGAAGGCCTGAACTTCACGGAACTTGTGGGTGATCAGCACCACCGTCAGGCGCGCCGCGCGGGTCAGCGCCCGGATGGCGCCGAGCACCTCGTCGCCCTCCTCCGGCGTCAGCACCGACGTGGGCTCGTCGAGGATCAGCAGCCGGTTGTCGGCATACAGCTGCTTGACGATCTCGGCCTTCTGCTTCTGCCCGGCAGCCAGCAGCGCCACCGGTGTCTCGAGCGGCAGCTCGAACGGCATCGTGGCCATGAAGCGTCGGATCGCCTCGTGCTCGGCTCGCCAGCGCACCACCGCGCCCAGCCCGCCGCGCGCCATCGCCAGGTTCTCGGCCACCGTCATCGAGGGGACCAGCGTGAAGTGCTGGTAGACCATGCCCAGGCCGAGCGCGCGGGCCGCCTGCGGCGAGCCGATCGCCTGCTCGCGCCCGTCGACCAGCACCGAGCCCGCATCGGCGCGGTGAAAGCCCACCAGGCACTTGACCAGCGTGCTCTTGCCCGCGCCGTTCTCGCCCAGCAGCGCGTGCACGGTGGCGGGACGCACCCGCAGGCTCACCGAGTCGAGCGCCACGAAGGCGCCGAAGCGCTTGGTCAGGCCGATGGTCTCGAGCGACGGCGCGTTCATGCAGCCAGCGCCTGCAGCACCTGCGACGAGGTGCCGATCGCGCCGAACACCCCGCCCTGCATCGTGACCATGCGCAACGCCGCCTCGTGGTTGCCGCGGTCGGTCGCACCGGTGCAGTCGGCCAGCAGCAGGCATTCGAAGCCCCGGTCGTTGGCCTCGCGCATCGTGGTGTGGACACACACGTCGGTGGTGATGCCGGCGAGCATCAGGTTGCGCACGCCCCGGGTACGCAGCACCAGCTCCAGGTCGGTCGCGCAGAACGAGCCCTTGCCGGGCTTGTCGATCACCACCTCCCCGGGCGCGGGCGCGAGCTCGGGGATGATCTCCCAGCCGGGCTCGCCCCGCACCAGGATCCGGCCGCAGGGGCCGGGGTCGCCGATCCCGGCACCGATCCGGCGCGAGCGCCAGCGCTTGTTGGGCGGCAGGTCGGACAGGTCGGGCCGGTGCCCCTCGCGGGTGTGGATCACCATCAGCCCGCACGCGCGCGCCGCGGCGAGCAGCCGGGCGATCGGCTGGATCGGCGCACGGGTCAGCGACAGGTCGTAGCCCATCCGGTCGACGTAGCCGCCGATGCCGCAGAAGTCGGTCTGCATGTCGATCACCAGCAGCGCGGTGTCGGCGGGGCCGAAGGGCCCGTCGAAAGGCCAGGGATAGGGGTCTGCCGGCAGCTGGGGGAACATCCGGATCGCTCCGAGTCGGTCGGGGTTCAGCGGGTCATCGCGAGTTCGCCGGGAGCGCCCATCGAGGTGCTCGACCGCGAGGAACTGGCCAGCATGATGAGCAGCGTCAGCACGTAGGGCGCCGCGTTCCAGAGGTGGTAGCCCGCCTGGATCCCCACCGCCTGCAGCGCCGGCCCGATCGAGCCCGCGCCGCCGAACACCAGCGCCGCCCAGAAGCAACCCATCGGTCGCCAGCGGGCGAAGATCACCAGCGCCACCGCCATCACGCCCTGCCCGCTCGACAGCGCCTCGTTCCACGAGCCCGGGTAGTACAGGGACAGATAGGCGCCACCGACGCCGCCGAAGAAACCGCCCAGCGCGGTGGCCTGGATGCGGGTCCGGTTCACCGCCAGGCCGAGGGCCCGGGCCGCGTCGGCCGAGTCGCCGACGGTGCGCAGCTCGAGCCCCCAGCGGGTGTTGACGAACGCCCAGCGCAGCGCCAGCGCCAGCGCCAGGCCGAGCAGGAACAGCACGTTGACCTGCAGCGCAGCCCGCAGCGCGGGGTGGGTGGCCCAGCCGCCGAGATCGATCGAGGGCAGGCGCGGCGCGCTGGGCTGGATGTAGGCCTTGCCGAAGAAATAGGCCAGCCCCAGCCCGAGGATGATCAGCGCGATCCCGATCGCGGTGTCGTTGACGCCGCGCAGGCTGCACAGGCCGCCGTGCACCGCGCCGAAGACCACGCCCGAGAGGCCGGCCGCCAGCACGCCCAGCCAGGCCGAGCCGGAGTGGAACGACACCGCGTAGCCGATCATTGCGCCGAACACCAGGGTGCCCTCGAGGCCGAGGTTGATCCGGCCCGACTTCTCGGTGATGCATTCGCCCAGCGACACGAACAGGAACGGCGTGGCGACCCGGACGGCGCCGCCCAGCACGGCCACCATCACGGTGAACCAGGCGTCGGCGCTCACCGGCGCCCCCGGGGCATCAGGGCCTCGCCCGCCAGGATCGCGACGAACAGCAGCCCCTGCAGCACCAGCGTGGTGGCGTCCGGCAGCTCGAGACGGCGCTGCAGCAGGCTGCCGGCGGCCGAGATGCCGCCCATCAGCACAGCCACCGGGACGATCGCCAGCGGCTGCTGGCGGGCCATGAAGGCCACCAGGATGCCGGTGGTGCCGTAGCCGGCCAGCACCGACGCGCTCGCCGCGCTGTGCACCGCCATCACCTCGATCGCGCCGGCGAGCCCGGCGGCGGCGCCGCCGAGCGCGCAGGAGGCCACCACCAGCGAGCCCACCGGGAGCCCCACCAGCAGTGCAGCCCGGGGATTGCCGCCCGCCACCCGCAGCGCGAAGCCCTGGGTGCTGCGCGACAGCGCCAGCTGGGCGAGCCCGCAGGCGAGCAGCCCGATCGCGAGACCCCAGTGGACGTCGAGACCGGGGATCGCGCCGATCATCGCCGACTCGGGCAGCGGCAGCGTCGACGGCTTGTTCAGGCTCGCAGGATCGCGCAGCGGCCCCTCGACGAGGTGGTTGAACACCGCGATCGCGATGTAGGACAGCAGCAGGCTGCTGATGACCTCGTTGAGCCCGCGCCGCACGCGCAGCACCCCGGCGAGCGCGAACCACGCCGAGCCGGCAGCCATCCCGGCAATGGCACCGGCGACCAGCGCACCCGACCCCAGACCGGGCAGCAGCGGCACCGCCACCGCCGCGGCCGCCAGCGCGCCGAACGCCAGGCAGCCCTCGCCGCCGATCATCACCAGGCCGGCCTGTGCAGGGATCGCCACCGCCAGCCCGGCCAGGATCAGCGGCGCCGCACGCAGCAGTGTGTTGTTCCAGGAAAAGGCGCTGCCGAAGCCGCCCTCGTAGATCGTCGCGTAGACCTCCAGCGGGTCGCGCCCGATCAGCAGGACGAACGCGCCGAAGGCGAGCAGGCCGGCGCCGATCGAGCCGAACGGCAGCAGCCAGCGCAGCAGCGCCGGCGACAGCGCGAGGTCGCGGCCGGCGGCGAGCACCCCGGATCGGGCGGACATCGCGACGACAGGCCCGGGGCGCCCGCCCGGTCAGCCCGGAATCGACCCGAGCACGCCCTCGACCAGGTAGTTCATCTTCTCGAGTTCCAGGTGGGTCATCTCGAGCACGGTGCCGGCCGGGATCACGGTGCCGCCGCGGTTGTCGCGCAGCGGCCCCCTGAAGATCGCGAAGTCGCCGGTGGTGAGGGCCGCGCGGGCCGCGTCGCCGGCCTCCCTCGCCTTGGCCGAGACCGACGGACCGTACGGCGACATGCGCACGAAGCCCTCCTTGAGGCCGCCGCGCAGGAAGTTCAGGTGAGGCTTGCCGGTGCGTGCCGCGTCGACCAGCATGCCGTAGGGGGTCGACCAGTCCCACTCGGCGCCGGTCAGGTAGCCCTTCGGCGCGAGCGCCGACTGGTTCGCGTGGTAGCCGCAGGTCATGATCCCGCGCTTCTCGGCGGTCTCGATCGTGACCTTCGGACCGTCGACGTGGCAGGTGACCACGTCCACGCCCTGGTCGACCAGGCTGTTGGTGGCCTCGGCCTCCTTGACCGCCATCGACCAGTCGCCGGTGAAGATCACCCGGGTGGTGATCGATGGATCGACCGAGCGTGCCCCAAGGGTGAACGCATTGACGTTGCGCAGCACCTGCGGGATGGGCTTGGCCGCCACGAACCCCAGCCGCTTGCTGCGTGACAGGTGGCCGGCCACCACGCCCGAGACATACTGCGCCCCGTCGATGTAGCCGAAGTACGAGCCGGCGTTCCTCGGATGCTTGCCTTCCGTCCACATGCCGCCGCCGTGGGCGAACCGGACCTTGGGGTATTTCTCGGCCATCCGCAGCATGTGCGGGTCGAAGTAGCCGAACGAGGTGGCGAAGATCAGCGACGCCCGGTCCTGGTTGATCATCGCCTCCATCGTCTTCTGGACGGCGATGGTCTCGGGGACCCGCTCCTCCTCGACGACCTTGACGCCGGGCAGCTTCTTCAGCGCAGCGGCCGCCTGGGCCTGCGCCTGGTTGTAGCCGAAGTCGTCGCGCGGCCCGACGTAGATGACACCGACCGTGATCGGCGCCTGGCCCGAGGCGTTCAGCGGCAGTCCGGCGCCCGACGCGAGGCCGGTGGCGCCGACGGCGCGCAGCAGGGAACGGCGGGAGGGATTCATCGAAGCTCCTGGGGTTCGGACGGGGTGCCGCGGGGCGGGTTGGGTACACCAACATGCATACAAGACGCGCGAGGCGGCGATGCAAGGGATGTGCCAGGCCGATCCGGGCGGGTTCGTGCACCGTCGTGCGGCAGGCCGCCGGCGGCCCGGCGACCCCGGGGCGGGCCGATGCACCGCGATCCGGCGCGTCGGCGCGACGCCGCACCGACCCGACGCGCACCGGGCCGGCGCGCCGGCGTCAGCCCCCCGAGCCCGACTGCTCTCGCGCGGCGTGCAGCATGTGCAGCGTGATCTTGCGCACCTCAGCCTTGCTGGCCTCGATGTGGGCGCGCAGCAGCAGCACCGCCTGGTCGGCGCGCCGCTGCACGATCGCACGCAGGATCTTGGCGTGCTCCTGGTAGGTGGCCTCGATGCGCGGCGACTTGGTGAAGTCGAGCCGGCGGATGATGCGGATCCGCTCGGTGACCTCGGCGTGCACGCGCGACATCTCGCGGTTGCCCGCGGTGGCCACCAGCGCGGCGTGGAAGGCCTCGTCCTTGTGCGCCACCTCGCGCATCTCGGTGGCGCGCTCCTCGGGCGGGCCCATCCAGACCTTGCGCAGGCCGTCGAGCGGCGGGCGCTCCTCGGCCTCGCACAGGCGCCGCACCGCGGCGGTCTCGAGCACCACGCGCAGCTCGTAGAGCTCCTCGAACTGGCGGAAGTCGAACGGCCGGACCCGCCAGCCGCTGCGGAACATCACTTCGAGGTAGCCGTCGCGCTCGAGCCGGTACAGCGCCTCGCGCACCGGCGTGCGCGAGGCGTGGGTGCGCTCGGCGATCTCGGACTCGGTGAACCGGTCGCCCGGCAGCAGGCGGAAGTCGAAGATGTCCTGCTTGACGCGCTCGTACACCAGCGTGGCGAGGTTCACGGCCATGGGGCGATCGTCCCTCCTCGCGGACGATGATGCCACGCGCTCAGGCGCGCGCCTTCAGGCAGGCCACCCGGCGCCCGGCCCCCGGGCCGTCCACCGGTCGCAGCAGCGGCATGGTGCGGCCGCAGCCCTCGTCGCCGACCGGGCAGCGGCCATGGAAGCGGCAGGCCGACGGGTCCGGGTCGACGGGGCTGCGGACCTCGCCGGGCAGCGGGACCGGGGTGCGCCCGCTGCCCGGGATCGCCGACAGCAGGGCAGCGGTGTAGGGATGGGCGGGCGCATCGAACACCGCCCCGGCGGGCCCCTCCTCCACCAGCCGGCCGAGGTACATCACCAGCACCCGGTCGCACAGCAGCCGCACCACGTTCAGGTCGTGCGAGACGAACAGGTAGGTCAGGCCACGCTCGCGGCGCAGCCGCGCCAGCAGCTGCAGCACCACCGCCTGCACCGAGACGTCGAGCGCAGCAGTGGGCTCGTCGAGCACCAGCAGCGAGGGCTCGGGCGCAAGCGCCCGGGCGATCCCGACCCGGGCCCGCTGGCCGCCCGAGAGCTGGTGCGGAAAGCGCCCGAGCAGCTCGGCCGGCAGCCCCACCTCGTCGGCCACCCGCAGCACCCGCTGCGGCACCGGTCCGGGCAGCCGCAGGCGCACGGCCGGCTCGGCGATCGCCTCGAACGCGGTCTGGCGCGGATCGAGCGCATCGGTGGCATCCTGGAACACCAGCTGGATCCGGGCGCGCGCATCGGACACCGCAAATGCGCGGGCCGGCACCGCGCCGATGTCACGACCCTCGAATACGATCGCACCCTCGGTGGGATCGATCAGCCGCGCCAGCAGCCGCGCCAGCGTGGACTTGCCACAGCCCGACTCGCCGACCAGCCCGACCGACTCGCCGCGATGCAGCCGCAGGTTGACGTCGTCGACCGCGTGCAGCCGCGGCGCGCGGCGGCCGCGGCCGAGCGCGAAGCGGCGCGACAGCCCCACCGCCTCGAGCAGCGGTTCGCCGGCGCGGGCGGCCGGCGCCGGGCTCAGCGGGTCGGCAAGGGGTTGGCGCATGCGAAATCCTCGGTGGCCCTCGGGTCGACGTGCCGCAGCGAGGTCCGGCACCCGGGCAGCGCCCGCTGGCAGCGCTCGACGAACCGGCAGGCCGGCAGGTCGGTGCGGCGCAGGTCGGGCAGGCTGCCGGCGATCGGCAGCAGCGCGTCGATCGAGTCGCGCCCCGCCGGCGTGGAGGCGATCAGCGCCTGGGTGTACGGGTGCCTCGGCGCGGCGAACAGCCTCGCGGTGGCGGCGGTCTCGACCACGTGGCCGGCGTGCATGACCACGATCCGGTCGCAGAAGTCGGCCGCCAGAGCCAGGTCGTGGGTGATCAGCAGCGTGGCCACCTGCGAGGCCCGGACCCGCTCGCGGATCAGCGCCAGCACCGCGGCCT
>Ga0169931_10015032_pt1 | contig 10406 bp, 8 predicted proteins | sample Kivu_15m_20L_FD_129675 | JGI IMG/M metagenome (GOLD analysis project Ga0169931, IMG submission 129675) | Freshwater microbial communities from Lake Kivu, Western Province, Rwanda to study Microbial Dark Matter (Phase II) - Kivu_15m_20L... | ecosystem: Environmental > Aquatic > Freshwater > Lake ... | reverse complement strand
TCGTTGCCGCGCTGCCGTTGTAGAATCTAGGGGCATGTCAGCGACCCACGCCGTTTGGACGCCCAGCCCGGAAGAACGTGAACGCACCAACATCGCCGCGCTCATGCGGGCCCAGGGCATCACCGACTACAACGCGCTTCACGCCTGGTCGGTCAAACACCGCGCGGACTTCTGGCGATGGGGCATCGAGCGACTCGGACTGCCATTCGAGACACCGCCGACCTCGATCCTCGACACCAGCGCGGGCGTGGAAAATGCCCAATGGCTGACCGGCGCCCGCTACAACATCGCCGAGGCCTGTTTTCAGGGCGATCTCGATCGTCCAGCCATCGTGGCGACCGGGCCAGGAGAAGGGCTGACCACCACGACCCTGCGCGAGCTGGAGCTCGAGTCGAGAAAAGTAACACAGGCCCTGAAGGCCGCGGGTCTCCCCACCGGCGCCGCGATTGCGATTGACATGCCCATGACCCCGCGTGCGATCGCCATTTACCTTGGCATTGTGCGGGCCGGGATGGCGGTCGTCTCGATCGCGGATTCGATGGCACCCGACGAGGTCAAGACGCGTCTGCGCATCGCAGGCGCTGTCCGATTGTTCACCGTCGGGATGATGGTTCGTGGCGGGAAGCGTCTGCCCATGTACGAAAAGCTGCAGCAAGCCGCACCACCGGTCACCATTGTCGACGACGCAGATGGCGTCCGGCTTCGACCCGGCGATCTGTCGTGGGGCGAATTTCTCGCAAGCGGATCGACGACTGCGTTTGCGCCCGTGTCGGGCAGCAGCAACCACATCACGAACATCCTGTTTTCCTCGGGCACAACCGGGGAACCCAAGGCGATCCCCTGGACGCAACTGCAGCCCATCAAGTCAGCGCTCGATGGACACCTGCACCTCGACATTCGACCCGGCGACGTGGTCGCCTGGCCAACCAACCTCGGCTGGATGATGGGACCCTGGCTCATCTACGCGAGCCTGCTCAACCGTGCGACGATTGCGCTTTATTGTGATGCGCCCTCGGGCCCCGACTTCGGCCGATTCGTGCAGGATGCGCGCGTGACGATGCTGGGCGTCGTGCCATCGATCGTCAAGACCTGGCGCTCGGATGATCGCATGCGGGGCTTCGACTGGCGTCACCTGCGCTGTTTCGGCTCGACCGGAGAGGCCTCCAATTCGGAGGACTACGCCTACCTCATGGGCCTCGCGGGCAGCCGGCCTGTCATCGAGTACTGCGGTGGCACCGAGATTGGTGGCGGGTACATCACCGGCACCCTCGTGCAGCCACAACGCCCTGCAACGTTCACGACGCCCGCGCTGGGCTCTGACTTCGTGTTGCTCGATGAGAACGGACAGCAGACCGACAACGGCGAGGTCTTTCTGATTCCGCCCACGCTCGGTTACTCCGATCGGCTGCTCAACCGCGATCACCACGCGACCTACTTCGAGGGCACGCCAAAGGGTCCTGCCGGAGAGCTGTTGCGGCGCCACGGCGATCAGATCGCGCGACTGCCCAATGGTGGTTATTGCGCCCTCGGTCGAGTGGACGACACCATGAACCTCGGCGGCATCAAGGTCAGCTCGGCCGAAATCGAGCGCGTGCTCGACGCGGAGCCGGGCATTGGCAGGACAGCCGCCGTGGCCATCAATCCACCTGGCGGCGGCCCAAGCCTGCTGGTGGTCTACGTGGCTGGCGCCGATCCGACCTTCGATCAGGCCAGGCTCACATCCGTACTACAAAACGCGATCAAGAACCGTCTGAACCCGCTTTTCCGGATCCACGACGTGCGCAAGATGGAGGCCCTTCCCGTCACCGCATCCAACAAGATCATGCGACGAGAGCTGCGGGCCTCCTACAAGGCAGGCGGCAACGGCTAGCCGATACCGGTCTTGCCGAGACGCGGGATCTGGTAGCCCTTGCGCTCCTTGCGGTGCAACAGGGCATTGGCCTTGGCATTGCCCTTGAAGGTCTCGGTCTTGCCGTCGAACGCCAGCTCGGTGCCGGTGCGGTAGGCGATGTTGCCAAGCGCGGCGAGCACGCTCGAGCGAAAGCCTACCTCAATGTCGCAGTTCAGGTCGGTGCTCTTGCCTGACCGCACCGACTCGACGAAGTTGGCGAAGTGACCCCCCATGCCGGTGCCGACCCGATTCACGGCGTCCGACCTCTCTTCGCTCGGAATCTTGGAAGAGTCGGGGCCGAGCTCGTCCTTGCGGCCAAAGTAAGTCTTCCAGTTACCCTCGGAGTCGATCTCGAGGCGGCCTTCCTTGCCGTAGAAGATGTTGCCGATCTTGATCATGCCGTCCGAGTTGGAGTACCAGCCGCGTGTCTCGAATTGAAACAACGTTCCGTCTGCATATTCGAGCAGCGTGGTCTGGGTATTGGGCGTTTCCTGCATCGAATCGAAGAGGTAGTAGCCACCCTTGGATGAAACCTTGACCGGGTATTCATCCTTGTTGAGGCCCCATCGACCCACGTCGAACTGGTGTGGGCCCTGATTGCCAGTGTCACCATTGCCGTAGTCCCATTGCCAGTGCCAGTTGTAGTGAAAGCGATTGGGATTGAAGGGTTTCACCGGCGCTGGACCCATCCAGTTGTCGTAGTGAACCTTCTCAAGATAGGCGGCGGTATACGGTTCCATCGCCTCGCCATCCGTGGTCAGGCGATACTTCGAGCCTTCTGGCATGGGCCCGTCGGGATATCGCCCGATGTCGCTTCGGGCCTTCAGACAAAGACCCTTGGCCATGTAGACCTTGCCGAGCTTTCCTGAATGCAGGAACTCCATCGCAGCACGCGTGTTGTTGCGTGATCGATTCTGGAAGCCCGTCTGCACCAGCACCTTGTACTTGCGGGCAGCGTGGACCATCTGGCGGCCCTCGAAGATCGTCTGACAGCAGGGCTTCTCGACGTAAACATGTTTGCCAGCCTCGGCCGCCCAGATCGTTGCCAGTGCGTGCCAGTGATTTGGCGTGGCGATCGACACGGCGTGAATGTCCTTGTCGTCGAAGACCTTGCGCATATCCCATTCCGTGCCCGGGGTTTGACCCGAGTCGGCGTTGATCTTCTTGATGCGCGTCGCGAAGAGGTTCTCGTCGATGTCACACAGCGTCTTGATCGTGACGTTGGGCTGACGCAGGTAGTTGGTGATGTGACCACCACCCTGTCCGCGAATGCCCACGACGGCGACGTTCACGCGATCATTGGCGCCGAGAACGCGTCCGGGGAAAAAGGGCCCCACGATGGCCGCACCGGTGGCGGCGGCTGCGGATTTCAGAAGCTGGCGTCGGTTCATGATTTACATGCTGCCTCGTTTAATCAACGGGAGCAACCGCCATTTTTGCGAGACAGTTTTTTTTCCAGCCGATGGTCGTAAGCTTGTGTCTCGCGACACACCGGACCCGCCCCTTGCCTGCGAAAAAACCACCCTACCGACTCCACCACGCCAACTGTCTCGAATGGATGGCCGCTCAGGCCCCAGCGTCGATCGAGGCGATCGTCACGGACCCGCCCTACGGCCTCAAGGAGTTTTCAGAGAACGAGAAGGCCAAGCTGCGCGCGGGCAAGGGCGGCGGTTGGCGCATCCCGCCGACGCTCGACGGCAAGCAACGCGCCTCTCTGCCCCGATTCACGGTGCTCGGCGAAGGCGATCGGCAGGCGTTCTCCGATTTCATGGTCACCTTCGCGGTGGCATCGCTGCACATTCTCAAACCGGGTGGGCACATCTTCATCGCCTCGAACCCGCTGTTGTCGCACCGGGTCTGCACCGCCTTCGAGTCCGTGGGCTTTGAGAAGCGCGGCGAGATCATTCGCCTCGTGACCACCTTGCGAGGCGGTGACCGCCCCAAGAACGCCCACGAGGAGTTCGCCGAGGTGACCGTGATGCCGCGCTCGCGCTTCGAGCCCTGGCCGCTCTTCCGCAAACCGTATGACGGACGCGTTCAGGACGCACTTCGGGAACACCATACCGGTGGTCTACGGCGTCCCTCAGCAGCGTTGCCATTTTCGGACGTGATCGCCTCGGCGCCCACCCACCGAAAAGAACGGGAAATTGCCCCTCATCCATCCCTGAAACCGCAGTCACTCATGCGTGCGCTGGTTCACGCTGCCCTGCCCCTTGGCAAGGGAACGGTGCTCGATCCGTTCATGGGTGCGGGTTCCACAATCGCCGCAGCGGTCGCGCTGGGATATCGCGCGGTGGGCGTGGAGGCCGACGCCACCTATTTTGCGCTGGCCGAACGCGCGATCCCGATGCTGGCCAGGCTCAAGCCTTCAAGACCACAAACGCAGCACAGCGACTAGCCCTGCTGACCGAAGTTCTCTTCGTAGTCGGCGATGGCGGCCTTCACGACCTCGTACGCCTGGTCGGCACCGTAGACGCGCTCGACCGTGACGGGAGAGGGCTGACCCGGAATCATCTTGTAGGTCAGGAAGAAGTGACGCAGCCGTTCAAGCAATGGAGGCGGCAACTGTCGCACATCCTGAATGCCGCTCATGACCGAGTCGTTGTCGAGGATCGCGATGATCTTGTCGTCGGCTTCCTCGCCATCGAGCGCCATCAGACCGCCGATGACACGAGCGTGAAGCAAGATCTCCGCGCGGTTGATCGGGCGCTCGGTAATCACGCAGATGTCGAGCGGATCGGCGTCTCCCGATTTGGCCTTCGGGTTGAACGCCGCGATGCGCTTTCCGCAGTAGGTCCGTGGAATAAAACCGTACAAGGTCGGCGCCACCGCCGAGCTGCGCTGCGGGCGATCGATCCGAAGGTACCCCGTTTCCTTGTCGATCTCGTATTTCACGAAATCGAAGGGGGTCAGCTCGATATAGGCCTGAACGACCTTCGGGGCACGAGGCCCAACATCGAGGCCATGCCAGGGGTGAGGACGCCAACGGTAAAAGGGGGGCGGAAATGGCATGGGATTATCAAGGTTTAACGCATATTCGCGGACACTGGCAAGGAACTTTCGCCGCTCTGCGATATCAACGCGGGAATATCAGGCAGTCGCAGTCGTATTCCACTCGTCCGTAAAAGTAGGACAAGTAATAATCTATCTTACACATTTTACTGGACGGACCGGCCGGGATCCTGATACTAGGCTGCAATAACAACTTAATAAGGGGGGGGTTCTATGGGTGTGGTACGTTCCAAAATTAGACTTGGGTTCGGTGGCGCTGGTCTTTTTGCCCTGTTGATGTATCCGGGGCTCACGCAAGCCCGAACGTCGATCGGCAAGGCGGGTGAGGCTCGAACGCCCGACCCTTCTGCTGAGGCTGGTGGACCGATCCTGGACGGAACCATGATCGATGTGACCCGCTGTCCGTCGGATCGCTTCAGCTCGACGCGCCGTTGCGGTGACGTGCTGGGACTCGCGATCACCGAGACGCGCAGCGACCTTTCCAACTTTCGCTTTGTCGAACAGCCGGCGCAGAATTTTCAGACCTTTCTTGAGCCGCCAGCCTGCGATATCGCAACCCACGACGCCGAGATCGAGGTTCGTCGCTACGAAGGCCGACCTTTTGCGGTCATTCAGCGCGTCGAGTGTCGGAACGCCTCGACGCAGAAGCTGACCGCCTTCCATGTTGTGCGCGGCTTGCCCGGTTTCGAGGCGCTCTCGTCCAATATCGAGGCCAGCAATGCAGGTGGTCGAGCCAAGGCAATGGCCGAGGCCAAGGCGCAACAACGCGCCGACGGCTTTCTGATGGCGCTTTGGCCTGTCCTGCAAGCAAACCTCAAGAAGGAGCGCGACAGCGCCATCGATCAGGCGTTCGCGGCACAAATCAAGGCGCAGCGCGCAGAGCGTCGCAAGCGCGCAGAAGATGCAGCAGCCAGCGTCGACGTGGAAGAGTCGGACGCGGAAGTTGACCAGACGGCGGACGAGGGCGAGGACGCGGAGACCGAAGAGACCACTGAAGAAAACAAGCCGCAGGACGAGGCGGCCGCCAGGCCAGCCAACGACAAGGAAATCGTCGTCATCATCGACGTCAACCAATAGCGTGGTTGCAGGGCCGGAGTATTCCGGTCTAGAAACGAGGGATGTCGGACAACACCGCCACCTCCAAGCCACGCTCGAAGTTCCAGAAGCTCATCAAGCTCGCCAAGATCGGTGCCATCGTTGGCATCGTGGCGGGCATCGGGATTCAGTTTATCCCGGTCGACGTCGAGAAGAATCCGGAGGACCGCTTCACCCCGGATGCGCCACCCGAGGTTCTCGCCATCCTGCGCAAGGCGTGTTACGATTGCCACTCGAACGAGACGGTCTGGCCGCTTTACGCGAGCCTCGCCCCGGGTTCATGGTTGATGGCCCGCGACGTGAAAAAGGGCCGCAATATGATGAACATCTCCGAGTGGGGTGACTACAGCGGCGAGGAGCGCGACGCCGACAAGGAGGAATCCTGGGAGCAGATCGAAAAGGGCGAGATGCCCCCCTGGTTCTACGTGCTGCCCTTCCACCTCGACGCCAGCCTGACCGACGCCGAGAAGGCGACCCTCAAGGAATGGCTGTTGAAGCCCTCTCCGGCCGAGGAAGAAGACGAGGACGAGGACGAAGACAAGGCCCCGGCCGCCGAGACGGACGCGGGCGCATCCGCCCCGGATGCCGGATAGGCAACGGGAAGCGGCGCGATTTCGTAACACACGATGGCCGGGTGTGTTTCGTCGCACCGTCTTTACAATCTTTTTAGACAGCGTCGGCCGAAAGCCTGTCAGTGTCTCTGTGTTGCACCCGCAACACACGAGGCACTCGACATGAAAAAACAGCTGTTTTCTCGGCATTATTCTCAGTCTTGGTCGCAACGGGCGGTCGCGCTCACGCCGGTGAGGTGGGACATGAGCGGACGCTAGACAATGGCGATCGTATACATTTCGACGGCGCGACATATGACTTTCGTTCGAGATCCGGCGTCGAGATGATCAAACTTTGGATTCCGCCGGGCCAGGTGGTGCGCGGGATCTTCATCAGCGGACATGGCGGTGGCGGCGGCGACAGTCGCGAGTTTGCACGTTACGAGAGCCTGCGTGGTTTCGCCGCACGCCTCGGCTTTGGGCTTGCTGGCTTGCACAACTTTCCCGGCGGAAAGGTCTTCGAGCACGGCGGACCCCTTTTCTTCCGCGCGCTCGACGCCTTCGCGGCCATGGGACACCATCCTGAACTCAGCAACGTACCGTTCGCGATCTACGGCAGCTCCAATGGCGGCGCCTCGGCCTACGGTTTCATCAACGCGGCTCCCAGGCGCGCCCTCTGTTTTCTCAGCAACGTCTCGAGCTGGTTCACGCCAGCGGATCCGGTCCCGGATGCCTTGAAGGTCCCCGGTGTCATCGACGTCGGCCTATACGACACCTTCGGCAAAGATCGCGGTGTCGCCAACACGCTCGAACAGGTTCACAAGGCGCGCGCGCTTGGTGCGCGCTGGGCTGTCATGCTCGAGCAAAAGGGACACGAGGACGGTGTGTCCTTCGATCTCTACATGAAGCTTGTCGAACGGGCGCTCTCCCTTCGCTATCCGACCGACGCCGATCCGCGCAAGGGACCCGTCGTGTTGAAGGAGCTGCCAGAAGAATCCGGATGGCTGGCCGACGACCAGTCCTTTGGCAATGGCATCACCACCATCGCATCACACGCCGACTACAAGGGCGACCGAAAGCTGGCGAGCTGGCTTATCGATCGCGACTTCGCCGTCACCTATCAGGCGGCTTCAACCTGGGATAGCCCGGTCAGCCTTTCACTTGGGAACATCGAGCGTGTCGCCAACCCACACGTCGATCCTGCCACCATGTTCGCGATCGGTGGGCCCGTCATCGACATGGGCAAATCCGTCGAGGTCACCACCAACACCCGCGATCTCCCCGACTGGCAGCGCGTCGAGTTCTACGACGGCGCGAAAAAGTTGGGTGAGGTGCGAGCGCCCAGTCCGCCCGGCATCCGATTGAAGGTGGACGGAAAAAACCGGTTCAGACACTGTCTGCGATCGTCTTCGACAAACAGGGCCGCTCGTTCCCGACGCTGCCCTTTCACTATTTCATCCGCGATCCGAAGGTGCAGACGAAGAGTGAGGCCGAGCGCAGTACGGTTCCGTTCGTTCTGCCCCGGGTCGCGAGCGGCTCGGGCAGCACGACGACCGCTTCGCAGATGGTCGCGAAGCTCCCGGGGTCCCATCTGTTGGCGTACGGCTTGACCGCCGAACAGGAAGACGCGTTCTCGCAGGATACGGGACACCCCGCGTCGTTCTGGGCCGCACTCCCCGACAGCGCCGTCGTGCTGAACGCCTCCAACAGCGGCGCCGAGGGCAGCGCATTTTCGATCGTGCACAATGCAGACATCGTGCTGAGCGCGAAGGCCGCCCACTCGCGCAGGGGACTCTACCTGTACTTTGAGATCACGGACGACCGGTTCATCGACTCGATTGGTGAATCGTATAACACCACCGACGCCGTCGAGGTGCTGCTCGATCGTCAATCCTCGGCGGTCATCAACACGCCCGGAAAACCTGCCTTCTTGAATCCTGGATGGGGACTGACGCTGCAGACGCGGCAATACCAGGTTGCGACGGGCGGCGTGCAGTGGCCGACCGCGATGCGACGCAACCTTCCTTCGCCCTGGGATATGGCCTACAAGACCTGGCCCCTCGCCGAGGCCAAACAACGCTTCGGCATCGTCGTTTGTCACAGCAAATCCGGCCGCATGAAGCGGATTCAGGAATGGTTTCTCCCCTGGATTGAAGTCTCGGGCGGGGCATGGAGCGACGAACCCGCAGTCGGCACCGAGCTCGGCCTGACCATCGGTTACAACGACCAGGATCTACCCGGCGGGCCTGTGAAACGATTGCGCTGGATCGATAAAAAGGGACCGTGGCGGGCGCCGGGGGCAAAGGGCGAGGCCCCCCGAGGATGGGGCGATCTCGTGATCGGACCCATCCCGGAGGCCCGGCCGTCGACGGCGGCCCGTTAACTTTCGTTTCGCAACAAATCTGCGGGCAACTGAGGGCATAATGGTGCCCCCAAATGAAAGCCCGCAGCGAAAAACGCCGTGCACCGGAGCCGGAGCCGACACCCGACGAACGCATCCTTTCCTTGATGCTGTTGTTGATGGGCGGCGATCGGAAAAGCCGCGAGGAGATCTTCGCGGCCATCCCGGCCTACGTGACCAAAAAGACCGAGGCCGGTGAGCGCAAGTTCGAGCGCGACAAGAAGGAACTGCGGGCGCTTGGCATCGCGATAGACGAGGACGAGGACGATCACACCTACGCCATCAAGCGGCGGGAGTACGAATTGCCCGAACTCGCGCTCGACGAAGAGGAACGTGAGGTGCTCGTGCTTGCGGCCTCCGCCATGCGCTCCGCTCGCACCAACGATCACCGCGACCTGGCCGAGAACGCCCTGCGCAAGTTGGCCTTTGACCGAGTCGCGCACCCGGGCGGCAGTGCGCCAAGCCACCTCGCGTTCAACCTCGCTCCACATGACGCCTCGGCGCGATTTCGGCGCAATCTCGCCACGCTTGAAAGTGCGATCGAGTCTCGCAAGCGCGTCACAATGGTCTACACGGGTGGTGACGGGACGAGCGCCTCGAACCGCATGGTGGATCCCTACGGCCTCGCCTACCGTGCAGGCAACTGGCAACTCGTCGGTTATTGTCACCATCGAAAATCACTCCGGACGTTTCGGGTGGATCGAATCAAGAGCCTCAAACCCGGCAAGCGACCCGAGACGCCGGACTTTGAGATTCCGGCAACCTTCAGCCTTGCCCGGCACTTGCAACGCTCGCCCTGGTTGTTTGACGCCGGCGCAAACTCGAAACCGGAGACCATCACGCTTGAGATTGCGCCCGAGCGCGCCTGGGTTGCCGATGAAAATTTCGGAGACGATGCCCGCCGCGAAACCTTCACGCGCGACGGACAAACCTGGTCTCGAGTCGTTTTCTCCTCGACCAACACCGACTACATCATTTCACGCACGCTGGATGCAGCCGGGTTCTTGCGCGTCGTTGCGCCGACGTCGCTGCGCCAGCGCGTCCACGATGAAGCCACCCGCATTGCTGCGTGCTACGATTTACCAATCCCCCAGGCGACGGGAGGTGCCCGATGAGCGCGCTTACCCAGCGTTTGCAGCGGGCACTGTTTCTGGTGCCCTATCTCGCAAGTCGGAAAAATGGCGTGACGCTCGATGAGCTCGCCGCGATCGCGGGAACCACGCGCACGCGACTCGAGGCCGAACTGAACACCCTCATGATGGTCGGCCGCCCCGGTGGCACGCCCGACGATTATGTGACCATCACCAGGGAAGGCACCGGCCCGAAGGCTCGACTCGGCGTGCTTTCGACCGCAGGCTTGCGCCGTCCCCCTCGCCTCACCCCCGGAGAAGGCTTCGCGTTGTTGCTCGGATTGTCCACGTTGAAGGACACGGGTATCCCCTCGCTTGAGATCGTC